>Ga0272441_10010872_pt1 | contig 13643 bp, 11 predicted proteins | sample SSMProp6N_FD_193582 | JGI IMG/M metagenome (GOLD analysis project Ga0272441, IMG submission 193582) | Marine sediment archaeal communities from Little Sippewissett salt marsh, Falmouth, MA, United States - SSM-Prop-6N | ecosystem: Environmental > Aquatic > Marine > Wetlands > Sediment ... | reverse complement strand
CATACACAGGCTTAACAGGGCTAAACTTAATGCAATAGCCAATCAATACCGTTTAGACGACCTGGTAAACGATATTCGTTTAAATGTGGCCATAAATTATTTAAATATTTTGTCCAATAAGGAAGCTGCCAAAGTTGCTAAAGCACTATATGCTGTTACGGAACAGGATTTAAAAAGAACCAGAGAATTAGTTGAGTCAGGCGTGGTTGCACGAGGAGATTTATTGGAAATAGAGGCGACTGCTGCAACCCGTGAACAACAAATTATAAATGCTGAAAATGACGTGCTCATATCACGTATTAATTTGGCCCAATTACTTCAGATTACGGACTATGAAAATTTTGATATTTCGGATACGGAATTTGAGGTGCCTCCGGCGGACATATTGAAAAATTCACCAAAAGATATTTTTAATAAAGCCATAAGTTATTGGTATGAGACCAAATTTTTCGAGACCAATGTCGAATTGGCCGAAAAAGACCTTTCCATAGCCAAAGGAGCAGCTTATCCAACACTTAGTGCTTTTTTTAATTACAATACCCGTTACTCGGATCAGTTTTTGGATCCTATTACCGGGCAGGTAATCCCCTTTAAAGAACAACTTTGGATTAATGATGGTATCGCTTTTGGCGCACAAATAAATATACCCGTCTTTAATGGCTGGAGTACACGGAATAATATAAAGCGCTCACAAATAGATGTCAAAAAGGCTGAATTGGAACTGGAACAGAATAAACTGAATCTGGAAACAAATATAAATCAGGCCTATGTGGATGTTATTAATAGCTCGAAAGCCTATGACGCAGCTCTTAAAACCCGGGAAGCGAGGGTCTTGGCTTTGGATTACTCCAAAGAAAGATTTGATGTTGGTATTATGAATTCATTTGATTATAGCCAGTCGCAAGCAAGGGTTGATAATGCAGAAGCAGAGGTAATCCGAACTAAATACGACTACGCTTTTAGAATAAAAGTATTGGAATTCTACTTTGGACTTCCTATTGTAATTGATTAAATATAAATTTTAAATTAGTTTGGGCCTGTTGAGTGTTTAAACCCCAACAGGTCTTTTTATATTTGCTCCTCAGATATGGCTTTAATTTTAAATATTGAGACGGCAACCACCAATTGTTCAGTAAGCATTGGTGAAGATGGCCGTATGCTTGCACTAAAGGAACTGAATAGTAGTTCCTATTCCCATTCAGAAGATTTACATTTTTTTATAAAGGAATCTCTGGAGGCGGCATCCCTATCAACCAATGATCTCGATGCCATTGCAGTAAGCAAGGGCCCGGGTTCTTATACAGGCTTGAGGATAGGTGTTTCCGCAGCAAAAGGTCTTTGTTTTGCCCTGGACCTTCCTTTAATAGGAATTTCCACTTTAGAGAGTGTGGCTTCTCAAATTAAACTAAAGGATGGCGTAATAATACCTGTTATAGATGCCAGACGTATGGAGGTGTATTCCGCAGTGTATGATTCGAATTATAAGAAGCTAAGGGAGACTAAAGTAGAGGAGGTAAAGCCAGATTCGTTTGCCCAATATGCGGCGCAGGGAAAGGTATATATCATTGGAAGTGGAGCCGTAAAATGCAGGGAAATATTGCAACATCCGAATTTTGTATTTGATGATTCCATAATACCTTCAGCCAAAGAATTGTGTCAATTATCCTATAGGGAGTTCAGGGCGAATAATTTTCAAAACACCGCTTATTTTGAACCGGATTATTTAAAGGATTTTATTATTCAGCAAAGCAAGAAATAAACACCTTTCTACGCAATAATGACTTACAAAAATGGGGTCCTATATTACTTTGGGTTATGCACCACTCTTTGTGGAAATGGAATTTCGATATTGGCTTCATCAAATCTGCTTTTAAGTTCTTCCATTACAAAAAAATGAGCTGCCCAAAAGTCTTCGTTTTTAGCCCAGAAACGCAAGGTCAGATTTACAGAACTATCTGCCAGTTCGCCGACAAAGACCTGCGGCTCGGGTTCTTTTAGTATAGTTGTTTGTTCCGCACATATTTCCAATAGGATGTCTTTAGCTTTTTTAATATTGGAGCCGTAGCCAATACCAACATCAATTTTGTCCCTCCTGGTTTCTTCTGCATTGTAATTAATGATGTTATTGTTAGAGAGTTGTCCGTTAGGGATAATTGCTACCTGATTACCAAAGGTATTTAACTTGGTGGTGAAAATGGTAATTTCCTTGACCGTACCATCTACTCCCTGAGCGGAAATAAAATCTCCTACTTTAAAAGGCTTGAATAAAAGGATTAATATTCCTCCCGCAAAGTTGGCCAAAGAACCCTGAAGTGCAAGGCCAATCGCTAGTCCGGCAGACCCCAAAACGGCGAGTAGTGAAGAAGATTCCACGCCTAACTGCGTTATCACCGCAACAAAGAGAACAACCTTTAAGCCCACACTTATCAAATTCATAAGAAAGGATTCTAGCGTAGGGTCGTAATCCTTTTTGTCAAAAAATTTGCGCGTGAGGCGGTTGATAAATTTAATAAACCATAAACCTGCTATTAAAATAATAATAGCTGTGATCATATCGGGAAAAACCTCCCAAAACCAGCTTATGGCGTTTTCTACATGTTTGTCATAGTTGGATAAATCTTGCATAGCTTATTTTTTTGAAAGGCAATATTATTAAAACAAATCAAATATTACCAATAAAGGAGTGAAAAAGTAATGGAAATAGGCATTCTTATTTAAGTTGATTTAATACATGTTCAATATTGGTGGTTGGTAACTTGCAGGAACCATGTTCACAGAGGTAAATAAGCGTACTATTTGCTACAAATCTGTTTTGAATCAGTGATAACTCGCTCTCTTCTTTAGCGCCTGCAAATACTGCGTTGGGTAAATAAGATTGCTGCATGTTACTTGCCGTTTTCAAATAGTCTTCCCCAACTATACTTATTTCATAAAAGGGTTTTTGAAAATACAATACCAGATGAAGCCAATTGGCATAACTGGCCGTATCTTTCTCAAAACTTTGCTGCAGATTCACCACCATTTGCTGTGCAATTTTTTCGTAATTCATATCTGGAAAAAAACGGGATAATTTAAATAAATTTTTAGCCATAATAGAATTCGATGATGGTATCACATTATCTGCCATTTCTATGGTTCTCCTAATAATAAATGAATCTTGTTTGGGAGTGAAGAAAAATAAACCGCTGCTGTCATCCGTAAAATTAGCAATGCAATAATCTGATAACTCTTTTGCCTCATTAAGCCAATTTTCTTCAAAGGTTATTTCATAGAGTCCTATAAAGGCATCTATGACCGAGGCATAATCTTCCAGATAACCATTGATGGTACTTTTTCCGTTTTTATGATTGTGGTATAGGCTGCCATCTTTTTTTATAAATGTTTCTTTAATAAATGTGGCATTTTCTAAAGCCAGATCCAGATAATCATCATTTTTGATAAACCTGTAGGCGTCTGTCAATCCTTTCAGCATTAATCCATTCCAGGAACAAAGTATTTTATCATCTAATCTGGGGCGCTCTCTTTTTTCCCTGACCTTGTTTAAGATTTGTTTACATTCTGCAATAGCTACGTTCAATTCTGAAACAGAAAGTTTGTGTTTTTTAGCTATTGCCTCGTCCGATTCATCCCTTATTAATACGTAGTTACCATGCTCCCAAAGTCCAAAGTCATTGATGTTGTAATAGTCTTTGAACAGCTCAAACTTATCGGCAAGAAGGGTCTGTAATTCTGCTTTCTGCCATACATAAAATGCACCTTCTTCTAATTCTCCGGTTTCATTTAGGCTATCGGCATCCAGTGAAGCATAGAAAGCTTTGGTTGCGTCCATAAGCTCTGAGGTAACAAATTCAATGGTTTCTTCCACCACTTTCTTGTAAAGCGGGTTTTGCGTCACGGCATATGCTTTGGAATATAGACTTATTAATTGGCCGTTGTCATAAAGCATTTTTTCAAAATGGGGAACATGCCATTTTCCGTCAACAGAGTATCTTGAAAAACCACCCCCCAGATGATCAAAGATTCCTCCATAAGCCATTTTCGTAAGTGTTAAATTGACGTACTCTAAAAGGTCATCCTCTTTTCTGGTAATGCCATAATGCAATAAAAAATCCAAGTTGCCGGGCATCATGAATTTAGGGGCCCGGTTATAACCCCCATAATTATGATCAAAATAGCGAGACCATTTTTTAACCGAATCATCTAATTGAGCCTCAGTTAAAATCTGAGAATCGGAGCCAACTTCAATAAGATTAATTGCCTTAATCCCTTCAGCGAGGTCTTTAGCATATCCATTTATTTTATCGGGCTGTTCTTGGTATAGTCTGGTGAGTTCCTTTAAAACCTTCATCCAGTCATCTTTCTTCACATAAGTCGCTCCCCAAAACGGACGCCCGTCTGGTAAGGTGACTACGTTTAATGGCCATCCACCTCTTCCTGTCATCATTTGAACTGCATCCATATAAAGATGATCTATATCCGGGCGTTCTTCCCTGTCTATTTTTATATTGACAAAATTTTCATTCATCAGATTTGCAACTTCTTCATCTTCGAAGCATTCTTTTTCCATAACATGGCACCAATGACATGCGGCATAACCTATACTTATAAGCACTAATTTATTTTCATTTTTGGCTTTTTCCAAGGCTGTTGTACTCCAGGGTTCCCAGTTTACAGGATTATGAGCATGTTGCAGCAGATACGGGCTGCTTTCGTTTATTAGGGCATTGGTATGTTTATACGACATGGTTTCTTTTTTTTGAGAGCAGCCATTTAAGGTAATTAATACTAAAAGTAATGTGTAATTAAACTTAGACATAGACAAAGTTACTACTAATTAAAGAGCATAAAAAAAGCGCCATAAAGGCGCTTTTAATTTTTTTCAGACTCATTACTTAACTTCAAAAGTGATTTTAACATTTACGCGATAGTCGTCTATTTTACCATCTTTAACAGTAGCACTTTGTTCACTTACATATACAGAACGTATATTATTAACAGATTTGGAAGCATGAGTAACCGCATTTTTAGCAGCGTCTTCCCAGCTTTCATTCGAGTTTGCTAGTAATTCAATAACTTTTAAAACTGACATAATACTTCTTTTTAGTTGTACGTTAAGGTAGCAAATAAAAAGCTAAGGAACAACAACTTCAGCTGAATTTATCCGTTTAAAGCGACCACTTCAGACACCTTATCTCCCATCATATTTTTTAACATGGTTTCAATACCATTTTTCAGGGTATAGGTAGAAGAAGGACATCCGCTACAGGCACCCTGGAGAATAACATTTACTGTTTTACTCTCTTTCTCATAAGACTGAAAAAGTATATTTCCACCATCGCTGGCAACAGCTGGTTTTACATATTCTTCCAGAATGTCAATGATCTCCTGCGAGGTATCATCTAATGTTTCGTTCTCTGTATTTGGATTAGATGCGGCTATAGATTTAACAGCAACTTCTTCACTGGAGACTACTTCATTTCCATCGGCGATAAAATTACGGATCAATTCGCGAAGCTCCATGGTAATTTCATCCCAGCTTGCAACATCGTATTTAGTTATGGAAACATAGTTTTCATCCATAAAAACCTCTTTAACATAAGGTAAGTGAAATAACTTTTTGGCCATATCAGAACCTTTTGCTTCATCAAGATTTTTAAATTCAAACATAGCAGGAACTATTTTCCTGTTGGCAACGAATTTCATCACTGCCGGATTTGGAGTGATTTCGGCATATATGGTTACAGCTACTTTCTTATTATCTTCTTGTTCATTAATAATAGGCTCCCCGGCGTTTAAATATTCAACCAACTGTTGTGCTACCTCGTCCTTAACCGATGGCCAATCTACAATGTCAAAGCGTTCCAGGGCTATGAAATTCCCAGAAATATATACTGTCTTTATAAATGGAAGGTAAAATAATTGCTGAGCCAGCGGAGAATTTTTGGCATCATCTATATTCTTGAATTCGAAATTACTACCATTGGTTAGAAAATGATTAGTCTCAAATTTTAAAATGGCCGGGTTATTGGTTTCTACTACTGTAATAACGTATTCTTTCATCATATTTGTTTTCCGCAAAAATACAACCATTTTCCCTTTCTATGCATATATAATAATGTTGTAATTCATCCGTTATACTTTATATTTGACCTAAACTTCAATAAACACGCCCTATTCTTAGATGAAAAAACTCCTGTTGATTTTATTTACCTATGTGGCTTTTTCCAGCACTTTGACCGCTCAGGAGGGTGTTCCTGTGTATTTTGATTATTTAGCGGACAATTACTATTTGGTATTCCCCTCTATGGCAGGAATTAGCGAGGGTGGTAAAATTAGACTCACGGCCAGAAAACAATGGTTTAGTGTGGATGAGGCTCCAAGTTTACAGACACTTAGCGCAAATTACAGGATACCGGAGAGTTCAAGTGGAGTAGGGGTTATCATTTTTAATGATGCCAATGGCTATCACTCTCAAACGGGTGCAAAACTAACTTATGCTCATCATTTGCAGTTAGGACCAGAAATCAGGATATTAAATCAGTTGTCATTCGGGTTGAGTGCAGGTTTTATTCAAAGTAGTCTTGATGAATCAGAATTCAGGTCGGTTATCCCGGATCCTATAATTACAGGCGGGAAAAATAGTGTTGGGTATTTCAATATTGATTTAGGGATGTCCTATAACTATATGGAATTCTATGCAAATTTCGGAGTTTTAAATCTTTTGGGTACCGGACGAGACCTTTATACAGCCATTGAATTTGATAATTTAAGAAGGTATTTGATTAATGCTGGTTACATATTTGGTAAAAACTTGTGGAAATATGAACCTTCTGTTCTCTTTCAATTAACAGAATTTACTGAAGAGAAAACTGTGGATATCAATGCTAAGGTTTATAGAGAATTAGGCCTTGCTACGCTTTGGGCAGGTCTCTCTTACAGAAGGAGTTTTGATGGCGCCCAATTCCAGGTTGATGGTACTCTTGGAGAACAGAGACTTCAGCTGTTTACACCAATTGTTGGGATTAATTATAACAGATTTATGTTCTCCTATAACTATTCTTACCAATCCGGAGATATTCGTTTAGATAACGGAGGATTTCACCAGATTACGCTGGGTTATGATTTTGGACCTGCCAGGGAAAACAGATACGACTGTTTCTGTCCTAGTGCAAATTAAAAACGGGCTTAACAACGTATTCTGCTAAACCCATTTTTAATAAAACTTACAACTTTAGTTTATTCCCATTTGAACTTTTTCAGGGCAGCCTGTCTTTTTATAGCCTTTAACATCGCACTTTCAAGCTCTCCTTTTTCCTGTTGGGCATGTTTGCTAATATAGATCTCCCGTTTCGCATTCAGTTCCTGTATTTCCTTATGGATTTTGGTTCTTTCTGCCTTTTTCTCATCTATAAATGCAGTAAGTTCTGCCTTAGACTTATCTCTTAATGCTTTGGGTAATTCCTCTTTTTTTACTGCTGCCACATCAAATTCATCATCTTCAGCTGCATCTATCAGATCCCATGACGAATTCTTATACATCCCAGAACTTTTACTAACTGCCCGTTTCACGGCTACGGCCTCTTCCAATTCCATGGCATTGTTGTCTTGTTGGGACTGTAATTCCAGTTTTTTGCTTCCCATGGCGCCATAAGAAATATAAGTGCTGTTCAATTTTGAATTGAGTTTGATGATAACATCATCATAAGGAGTATTTATATGAACAATCTGTTTATTATGATCTATTGCCATATATTCTCCACCGGTCAGGGTAGCACCCTTTTTCCAATCGGTGTTAATGCCTTGCTGATAGTTTCCGCAGAATATAGTATTTACAATGATTTCTTTTTCTCTGGCATTAGTAACAGCGTCCCTGTAATTAAGTTTTCCCTGAGTAAAAGGCTCATTTCCTGCGATAAATATCATTTTTAAATTATCAGGATTTTTTCCCCAGTCTAACTGACGTAATGAAGTTTGAATAACTTCGCCACAGTATTCTTCACCACCATTTGTACTTAATGAAAAAAGTTTTTCGGAAATTTCATCCAAGTCACTGCTGAATCCGATAACCTGTTGAATATAGCCTTCCCTTGAAGAAAGTCCGTCATTTCCATATTGGTATAGTGCAATCTGAAGATTAGGCCTGTGCCCATTTCCACATTTTGCATAAGAGAACTGATTCACAATATCCCATAGTTGTGCTTTGGCCTGATTAATTAACCCGTCCATACTATTACTAGTATCTAGCAGCAGTGCAATTTTTACGGTATTGTTATCCTTATCTTTTTTGTCGTTCAAAAAACTTTCTGTCTCGGAGTTATTTATTTCCTCCTTGTTTCGTGGGGCATAACCGAATGCCGTTCCAAGAGTCAGGCTTAAAAATATAAGACCAATAGTGTGTTTTAAATTTTTCATGATTTAATTTTTTAATGATAATTATTGGCTAAATGTAGGTCCGAACTTTTTCTCAAAAAATAAGGAATGAGCCAAACGACCCCCTGGTTGAGTGAACTGGTATAATGATTGCGTAAAGCTTATTATTCAAGGATAAACGCATCAGGATTTGAAATAAGGACATTTTTTAATACCGTATAAATCAAGTAAGTTTATCCTTATAAATGCAAATCATGCAAAAGAAGAGGTACCTGTTTATGGCTTTTTATCTTGTCCTTTTTGTAGGCTATTCTCAGCAGCAAAAGAAGGCTGAAGATTCAGGGGAAACTTCCTATCTGATTTATTTAGATTCAGCGCAATTTTATAAGAAAGTCAATATTGCAAAAAGCATTGATTTTATTGCACAGGCAATTGGTAATCTTGGCAAAAACCCCGGTGAGAAGGAACTTGCCTTGGCGCTCACTTATTTGGGGGAGGTGTATCAATATCATAAACAATACGATCTCGCTATTTCTAACTACAAGGACGCACAGGAAGCCTATAAAACCTCCAAAACTGCTTTATTGCTTGGCAAGGCCTATCTTCAATTACAAGAGTATGAAAATGCGGCAACAGTATTGCACCCTCTTGAGGAAGTTAAGGGCCTGGTACCTTATCAAAAAATCGGGTTATATGAACTATTAGGGGATGTCTATAAAGGATTTGATGAAACTAATAAGGCGATCGCCTATTATGAAGAAGGTTTAAAAGTGGCTGTTAAAAATCAGGTTAGCCCAAAAATACCCGATTTAAATTCTAAAATTGCGGATGCCTATGCCCAGGATAACAGGCTTGAAGAAGCGGAAAGTTATTACGGTAATTCATTGGAGCTTTCAAGTCAGCAGGCCCCCCAACGGGCTATTCAGGAAAAAGAAAAGGTGGCAGATTTCTACAATAGAAAAAATCAGTATGAGGATGAAATAAAATTGAGAAAAAAAAGTCTGAATGAATTGAAGGCACTGCCGGGGATGGCAGCAAAATCTGCTGGTGCTACAGCTGAAAAGGATTCTATTACGGCTCAACGGATTAACTACAAGATAGCAAATGCCTATGCCGCTCAGGATAAGTACGCTGAAGCCATACCCTATTTGGAAGAGAGTATAAAAGAAGCGGATAGTGAAAATGACCTGATTGTTCAAAAGGATGCTACGCGTAAACTTTCTGAGGTATACAGGGATAAAGGTGATTTTTCGAAAGCCTTTGAAACTTATCAGAAATATGTAGCAATAGTAGATACACTTTATCTTCGAAAAGAGCAGGAAATTTCTCAGGCCTCGAGATTTAGCAGAGAAATCGCTGCTAGTCAGGGTAGAATTACGGGCCTGGAAAAAGAGAGGGAACTTTCACAAAGTAAATACAATCTGGCATTAACCGAGCAACAACTGGCCCTGGAAAGCAACAGAAGGCAAAAATGGATAATTTATTCTCTTGTTGTGGGAATGTTGCTTACTGCTCTGGCTGCCTACTTTTTTTACAGAAGTAACAGACAACAGCAGTTGGCTAATAACTTATTAGCGCTAAAGTCATTGCGTTCCCAAATGAATCCGCACTTCATCTTTAACGCCCTGAATTCTGTAAATAATTATATTGCTAAAAATGATGAACGCAGTGCTAATCGGTATTTAAGCGAATTCTCAACTTTAATGAGGGCCGTTCTGGAAAACTCGGAAGAAGATTTTATTTCACTGTCAAGGGAATTGGAACTCATTGAACTTTATGTGAAATTAGAACATTCCCGTTTTCCGGAGAAGTTTGATTATACCATAAATTTGGATGCACAAATAGATACAGAGGCTTTCCAAATCCCTCCCATGTTGCTTCAGCCTTATATAGAAAATGCCATTTGGCACGGACTTAGATATAAGGAAGAGAAGGGAACCTTAAGTATTGAATTGACCCAAAAAGGAACGGATATAATTGAAATCCGCATTACCGATAACGGGATCGGAAGAAAAAGGTCTCGGGAGTTAAAAACGAGTAATCAAAAAACCCAAAATTCTAAAGGGATGGGGAATATTAAAAAGAGGATCGGTATTCTCAATACGATGTATAAAGATAAAGTGTCGGTTTCCGTGCAGGACTTGAACGAGGATGCTACAGGCACCCGGGTAATCTTAACTTTAAGGAAGGTGGTATGATGCTAAAGGCAGTTATTATTGAGGACGAAAGCAGCAGCAGGGAAATTCTGCGTAATTACCTGGCCAAATATTGTAAAAATGTGGATGTATTGGGTGAGGCGGCTAGTGTAAAGGAAGGTATAGAACTACTTGCTCAAACACAGCCCGATGTTGTTTTCCTGGATGTGGAAATGCCTTTTGGAAATGCCTTTGATCTATTGGATCAATTGCCGGAAAGATCCTTCGAAACCGTATTTGTTACGGCCTATAATTCATATGCTTTGGAAGCCTTGAACAATCACGCAGCCTATTATCTGATGAAACCCATAAACATAGATGAACTTATTAAATCAGTTTCCTATGTGACTGAAATAAAAGAAAAGGAAAATGCATTGGAGGATCGGATTCTTAAGTCTAAACTGAATAAGGCTGAAGGTAAAATTACCCTGCCCCAACAAGATGGATTTCAGGTCTTAAACATTGCCGATATCTTGTATTGTAAGGCCGATGACAACTATACGGAAATCTATCTGGAAAACAAAAAATTACTGGTAAGCAAGACATTAAAATACTTTGAAGAGGCTCTTGCCGATTACCCTTTTGCCCGCATCCATAAATCTTATCTCGTAAACGTAAATGAGGTGATAAAATATAGAAAAGGTAAAGGAGGAAGTGTAATCGTATCCAACGGAAAAGAATTATTGGTTTCTGCTTCCAGAAAGAAACAATTATTATCGTATTTTGAATAACTTTCCGGACTTTAACCGGTACCTAAAAATTACTAGTTGATATGATCATTAAAACAGTTAACGGTAAAACGCCACAGATAGGGGAGGATTGTTTTATTGCAGAAAATGCCACCATTGTGGGCGAAGTAACCATGGGAGACCAATGCAGTATTTGGTTTAACGCTGTAATAAGGGGTGATGTGAATTATATCACCATGGGGAACAAAGTTAATGTGCAGGATGGAGCCGTTATTCATGGCACTTATCAAAAATTTGCCACGACCATAGGGAACAACGTTTCAATAGGCCATAATGCCCTGGTACATGGCTGCACCATAAAGGATAATGTTTTAATAGGCATGGGCAGTATAGTCATGGACGGTTGCGTGGTAGAAAGCAACAGTATTATTGCCGCGGGAGCTGTAGTAACCGCGGGAACCCATGTGCCGGCAGGATCTGTTTTTGCAGGGATGCCGGCAAAAAAGATCAAGGATATCAGTGTGGAATTGAGTTCAGGCGAAATAGACAGGATTGCCAATAATTATGTAAAATATTCAGGTTGGTTTAAAGAAAATTAGGTTTTAGAACGCAATTATGATTATTTTTGAATAACCAAAAAATTGATTAAAATGAATGCATTTATTTTTCCAGGACAAGGAGCGCAGTTTTCCGGAATGGGCCTCGAAATGTATGAAAAATCCAACCTAGCTCAGGAACTATTTGAAAAGGCCAATGACATACTTGAATTCAGCATTACAGACATCATGTTCCAGGGTTCTGCTGAGGACTTAAAACAAACAAAAGTTACGCAGCCTGCTATTTTTTTACACTCGGTTGTTTTGGGAAAAATGATGGGAAAAGATTTTAAGCCGGATATGGTTGCCGGGCATTCATTAGGTGAATTTTCAGCATTGGTATCTAATGGGGCGTTGAGCTTTGAGGATGGCTTGCTATTGGTTTCACAAAGGGCAAAGGCTATGCAAAAAGCGTGTGAGCTAATTCCCAGTACCATGGCGGTTGTATTAGGTTTAGAGGATGAGGTGGTGGAAAAAATTTGTGAGGCAACAGAAGGTATTGTTGTTCCGGCAAACTATAATTGTCCCGGGCAATTGGTCATTTCAGGTGAAATAGAAGCGGTTAATCGTGCGTGTGTGGCCCTGAAAGAGGCAGGTGCCCGAAGGGCCCTGGTATTGCCTGTAGGCGGGGCATTTCATTCACCTCTTATGGAGCCTGCCAGGGAAGAATTGGCAGCAGCCATAGAGAACACGAATTTTAGCAAACCTAGCTGTCCTATTTATCAGAATGTTACAACCACGGCTGTTGTAAATGTGGATGAAATTAAACAAAACCTGATCTCTCAACTTACGGCCCCGGTTAAGTGGACACAGAGTGTACGGCATATGGTTGCAGATGGGGCGACGCATTTTACAGAAGTGGGTCCCGGAAAGGTATTACAAGGGCTGGTTAAAAAAATTGAACCTTCAGCTGAAGCTACTTCGGCGGTAGTATCTTAGGAGAAAAACCTTTGATTTTGTATTTCAACCGAAAAAGTCAGTTTTAAGCCCTTTTATTAGTCAGAAGACTACATTTTTAGTAATATTGGACCCCTATTTTGCCTAACCTGCCTTAAATGCTATGGTTTGAATTTTAATGAATTCAATGATGATAATTATGGGTGTAAACCTTAGAGATAAATTTTTAGTCGGGGATTATAGTAAGAAGCTTTTAAAAGGCATTTCTTTTTTAGGGCTGTTTTTGCTTTTTATAGCTAATGGGTATGGGCAGGATCCTCCTTCTGGTTATACGGTTACCATAGATCAGGATCCTATTAATGCTGGTAACCAGACTGCAGTAAGTTTCACATTTACGGGAGCGGAAGTAGGCGCTACCTATAATTATTCATTTACCAGTAGTGGAGGTGGAGGTTCTGTAGGGGCATCAGGTACGGTAGCAAGTGCGGGCCAAACTATATCACCAATAAACTTGAGTACATTGCCAGATGGCACAATTACTTTGAGTGTAACGCTAACCAACGGAAATGGTACAGGTTCAGCGGCTACGGATACTTCAACAAAAGATACGGCAGCACCTAGCGGTTACTCGGTTGTAATCAATCAGGATCCTATAAATGCTGGTAACCAGACGGCAGTAAGTTTTACATTCACGGGAGCGGAAGTAGGCGCTACCTATAATTATTCATTTACCAGTAGTGGAGGTGGAGGTACTGTAGGGGCATCAGGTACGGTAGCAAGTACGGGCCAAACTATATCACCAATAAACTTGAGTACATTGCCAGATGGCACAATTACTTTGAGTGTAACGCTAACCAACGGAAATGGTACAGGTTCAGCGGCTACGGATACTTCAA
>Ga0272441_10010871_pt1 | contig 13643 bp, 16 predicted proteins | sample SSMProp6N_FD_193582 | JGI IMG/M metagenome (GOLD analysis project Ga0272441, IMG submission 193582) | Marine sediment archaeal communities from Little Sippewissett salt marsh, Falmouth, MA, United States - SSM-Prop-6N | ecosystem: Environmental > Aquatic > Marine > Wetlands > Sediment ... | reverse complement strand
AATTAAATAAATTTAATATGAATTTAAATAAATTAAGTAAGAAAATATTTCCTATTGTCCTAGCTGGTTTTCTTTTGTCCCAGCCGTTTTCTATTTTAGCACCAGTTAATATAGTTAGTGCTTGTGATCCTACTCCTTGTGCAGATGAGTGTGCCTATATAGGACAAACTCAAACACTAGGGGATTATTATAGGGTTTGTGGTAATTATGATTCTGACTGTTGCTATGAATGGTCTCAATGGTATCCAAATCAACCAACTTGTGCAGACGAATGTGCTTATATAGGACAACATGATTGTTCAGGTACATCTGGAAGAACATGTGGTGACTATGATTCTGATTGTTGCTATGAATGGTCTTCTTGGAGTTCCTGTGATACTCAATGTTATTCTTGTGGAGACGGAACTTGTGATTCAGCTTGTGGGGAAACATCCTCCAACTGTTCTGAAGATTGTGGATGTTTATCTCCTTCAGTTGATATTAAAGCTAATAGTTCTGACGGACCAATAAATGTTTCTTATCAAAATAGTATTACTTTATCTTGGTCATCTGAAAATTCAGACTCTTGTGAGGCTTCTGGCGATTGGTCAGGAATCAAAGCAGTTTCTGGTTCACAAACAGTTCAAATGGATGAAGTTAAAACAAACACTTATACTATTACTTGTGAAAATTCTAATGGTGCTCAGACAGATTTGGATTCAGTCACAGTAGTTGTAACTCCAAATCCACCAATAGTAATTACTAAGCCAGCAATAGTTACTTATTAATCATTTAATCTTGAAATAAATTAATAAAAAAAATATGTTAATAAAAAAAATAACATTAAAAAGCATATCAATTCTTACTATTCTTTTAGTAGGAGGATTGGTATTAGTCGGTTATGTGTTAGCTACTGAGTGTCCTAATAACACTACAGTAGAAGAAACACAAGCCTGTTTGGTCGGAGAAGTTATTGATGATGGTGGAGATCCTGATTTAGAAGTTTGGTTCAAATATGGGAAAACTTCAAGCTATGGTTTGGAAAGTTCTCATGCTTCTAAATATGGAGTAGGTATATTTTGTTCTGCTGTTTACAATTTAGATCCTTGTACTACTTATCATTATCAAGCAGTAGCTAAAAACAGTGCAGATACTTCTTATGGTGAAGACAAAATGTTCACTACTAAGTGTTTTCCTGTAAATACTGATATTAAGGCTAATGACTCAAATGGACCAATTAGTGTTTCTTACAAGAGTAACATTACTTTGTCCTGGACATCTGAAAATTCAGTCTCTTGTCAAGCTTCTGGCGATTGGTCAGGAACCAAAGCAGTTTCTGGCTCTCAAGTAATTCAGATGAATGAAGTAGAAACAAAAACATTCACTATTACTTGTGAAGATTCTACTGGTACTCAAACAGACACGGATTCAGTTACAGTAGTTGTAACTCCAAATCCACCAGTAGTTATTACCAAACCAGCAATAGTCACTTATTAATTAATTATTTAATAAAAAATATATGTTCAAAAAAATAGTGAAGGCTAATTTGTTTTTAAAAATTTCATTACTTTTAGGAATTTTTATTCTAACAAGTACTGCTGGTTTTGTATTGGCTGAAAGCTGTCCAGACCATACCACAGTAACTGGGACTACAGTAACTTTTGTAGGGGAGTTAACTGATATGGGAGGGGATTCAACAACCAATGTTTGGTTCCAATATGGGCAAACAACAGGTTATGGTCAAAAAACAATTGAAAAGACCTTAACTGAAACTGGTTTTTATTGTATTACAGTAGATGGGTTGCTTCCTTCTACCACTTATCATTATAGAGCAGCAGCTAGAAATACTGCAGATACTTCTTATGGAGAAGATAAAACTTTTACCACTACTTCTGGCCCATCTGTTGATCTTAGAATTAATGGTTCTAACGGTCCAGTTAATGTTCCTTATAATGGTTCAATTGAATTAACCTGGTATTCATCCAGTGTAACTTCTTGTTCTGCATCTGGAGGATGGTCAGGAACCAAAGCGGTTTCTGGATCAGAATCAAAATCAGATTTAACTTCTTCAAAAACATATACTATTAATTGTACTGGATCTGGCGGTTCAGTCAGTGATAGTGTTTCAGTTAATGTTGGAGGCGAATCTGATATGGATCCGGTAGCAGATGCTGGTTCGGACAGAACAGTTTACGAAGATCGAACAGTAACTTTAAATGGATCAGGATATGATCCAGATGGAGGATCTGTTACCTATCGTTGGTCTTGTACTGGAGGTAGTTTAGATGACAGATATACTGATCAACCAGTTTTTGATGCTCCATCAGTTAACTATGATAGAGACTATACTTGTACTTTAACTGTTACTGATGATGAAGGAGATACTGATTCGGATAGCATGGTTGTATCAGTTAGAGATAGAGACGATGAAGACGATGATGAAGCTCCTGTAGCTGACGCTGGTTCTAATAAAACAGTTTACGAAAATAGAACAGTAACCTTAAATGGATCAGGATATGATCCAGATGGAGGATCTGTTACTTATCGTTGGACTTGTACTGGAGGTAGTTTAGATGATAGATACACAGATAGACCAGAATTTGATGCTCCTTCTGTTAGTGGTAATAGAAATTACACTTGTACTTTAAGAGTTACTGACGATGAAGGGGATACTGATTCTGATAGTATGACAGTATATGTTAAAGATAGAGATGATGACGACGATGATGTAGAATTAAGAACAAGCATCTCAGTCAAAAATATCTCTGATGGAGACACTACTTGGTTTAATTCATTATATGCTGATCCTGGAGATGATTTACTCTTCAGAATAACAGTTAAGGCAGTTGGTGATGATAAAGCAGAAGACGTAGAAGTAGAAAGTGTTTTACCAAGTAAGATTATCTACAGAGGTGATTTAGAGATAGACGGAGACGATAGTTCAAAAGATATTACTGATGATTCAATTAATATAGGAGATTTATCACCTAATGAAACAATAATAATTACTTTTGAGGCGGAAGTTAAATCTGAGAGTAACTTTAATTATGGAACTACAAACTTAATAAGTTCAGCAACTGCTTCTAATTCAGAAGATTCTGATGATGATACTTGTAAGGTTATGGTTAGAAGAAAATCAGTAGCAGGTGCTACAGATATAAGAACAGGAATAGATAGCAAGTTCTTTAGTTCACTCTTATTCCCATTAGGAATTGCTATGTTAGCAGTTATGATTTTTAAATCACAACTTATCGGATTTGATAAATGGTCAGAAAATAAAAAACAACAAACTCAAGAGTATAGAAATAAAAAATTACTAAAAAAGAAGATTACCGAGTTAAAGATTTAAAGAATAAATAACTCGTTCTAAGACCGCCTTTTAGAGGCGGTTTTAGTTTTAAATTAGTGATTGTGGATAAACTGTGGACAAGATTACCCTATAAAAAGAGTTTTCCTTATCTTTATAGGGTTTTTGTTATTATAGTATGTGATAATTTAGTGGTTGACTTTGGAGCTAAATAGAGCGAAAATGGGTACAGATGGATGCTTGTGGATAAATGTGGGGATAAGTAATCAAAATTGTGGATAACTTTTAAACCATTAAACTATGTTTTCAGGAGAATACATTTATAAAATTGATGATAAAAAAAGATTAGCTGTTCCAGCTAAGTTTCGTAAAGCTTTAAATAATAAGGCAGTTATCACTCGTGGTCTTGATAACTGTCTTTTCTTATATCCATCTAAAGAGTGGGAGAAATTAGCTAAAAAACTTTCTCAACTTCCTTTAACTCAAGCAGACGCCAGGGGATTTGCCAGAATTATGTTGGCAGGGGCCATGGAAGTTAATATAGACAGATTAGGTAGAATCTTAATTCCAGATTATTTAAAAAAATATGCTGGATTAGGCAAAGAAGCAGTTGTTGCTGGATTATATAATAGAATAGAAATTTGGGATTCTAAGAAATGGTCCACTTATAAACAAGATAAAGAAAAGAATGTAGAAGATATTGCCGAACGTCTTAATGAGTTGGGAATTTAAAATATGACTCATGTTCCAGTTTTACAAAAAGAAGTTATTCAATATTTAAATCCAAAAAGGAATGAGAATTTTATTGACGCTACACTTGGAGGAGGAGGACATACTTTAGAGATACTAAGATTGACTAAGCCCAATGGAAAAGTATTAGGAATAGATGCTGATCCAGGACAAATAGAAAACATTAAACAAAAAGTATCGCATCTTAAAACTAAAAAGAGATTGATTCTAGAAAATGATTCTTATATCAATCTTGAAGATATTATTCAAAAATATGACTTTAAACCAATTCACGGAATTCTGTTTGATCTAGGAATGTCCAGCTGGCACTTAGAAGAATCAGGAAGAGGGTTTTCCTTTCAGAAAGATGAACCATTAAACATGAGATATGATAATCAGGAAGGGAAATTAACAGCTGAATACTTAATTAATAGATGGACAGAAAAAGATATCAGAACAGTTTTAAAGGAATATGGAGATGAAAGGTTTTCAATCAGAATTGCCAAAGAAATAGTTAACTCTAGAAAGAATAAAAGAATTGAAACTACTTTTCAACTAATAGAGATTATTAAAAGAGCTGTTCCAGTCTGGTATCAGAAAAAAAGAATTAATTTTGCTACCAAAACATTCCAAGCTTTAAGAATTATAGTGAATGATGAATTTGAGAATATTAAAAAAGGGCTTGAACAAGCAGTAAAAAGCTTAAAAAAAGGAGGAAGAATGGTAATTATTTCCTTTCACTCTTCCGAAGATAGAATTGTAAAACTATTTTTAAGAGAAAAAGCAAAACAAGGATTAATCAAAATAGAAACTAAAAAACCAATAGTTCCTTGTTTAGAAGAAATTAAAACTAATAATAGATCTAGGTCGGCGAAGTTGAGGGCAGCTACTTTATTAAAATAACAAAACACATTATGAAAATGAATTTTAAAAGATTTATATTATTAACAACAGGGTTGTCGCTTTTCCTGCTTGGTTTTTATGTTTTTCAAATCCAGGTAGTCATGGGGAATGATTATAAGATAGAAGGATATGAAAAAGACATCAGCCAACTTTCTAAAAATAATCGATTACTGGAAATAGAAGCTAATGAATTTGATTCTTTAGAAAAAATAGAAAGTAAAGTTAGTAATCTTGGTTTAGTAAAGGTTGATGAAGTTAAATACATATTTATTACAGAAGACTACTTAGCTAGAGAAACACAATAAGATGAAAGACGTAAAAATTCCACTTAGTTTTATATTTTGTTGTTTTGTTTTTATTTCTTTAGTCGTTGTTTATCGTTTATTTACTTTGCAAATTAAAAATGGAGACTATTGGCAGGCCATAGCCAAAGGACAACAAACTTTTATAGAAGAATCAATCGGCGAACGAGGTGATTTTTTTTTGGAAGACAAGGATGATAAAACAAGAATTTTAGCCCAGAATATTAAAAAAAATATATTATATATAATCCCAAATAAAATAGAAGATAAAACTAAAACAGCTGGGCTATTGGAGAATATTTTACAAAAACCAAAAGATGAAATATTAATTGAACTTGAAAAAGGAGAGACTTTTAAAAAAGAGATTACAGACGAACAGGTTCAAGAGTTTAAAGATAATTGTAATAATATCAAGGGGTTATATGTAGATGAGATCCAGAAAAGATTATATCCTCAAAACTGTTTAGCTGCTTCTTTAATCGGGTTTGTTAATGATGCTGGAGACGGTCAATATGGGATTGAAGGGTATTTTAACGATACAATAAAGGGAAGAGAAGGGTTTAAAGAGCAACAAAGATCTCCTTGGGGCTATTTGAGCTTATTTTCTAAGAATGAAAATCTTAATTCTCCTAAACAAGGATCTGATCTTGTTTTAACTCTGGATTATAATGTCCAGTTTTTTTGTGAAAAAAAGCTTAAACAAGCTAAAGAAGAATGGGACATAGACGCAGGAGAAATAATAGTTATGGATCCTAGTACTGGTCAGATCATTAGTCTGGCAACTTTTCCAAGTTTTGACCCGAATAAGTATGAAGAACAAACAAAACTTGAAGTTTTTCGTAACGCTTCCACCCAAAAACTCTTTGAACCAGGTTCGGTTCTCAAGGCAGTAACCATGGCAGCTGCTTTGGAAGAGAACTTAATAACTCCAGATACAACTTATATTGATAAAGGGGTTATTAATTTAGGAGGTCCTCCTATTTATAACTATGAAAAAAGAGTATATGGAGAACAAACAATGACTAATGTTTTGGAAAAGTCCATAAATACAGGAGCTGTATTTGTTCAACAAGAACTAGGAACAAAATTATTCTTAAAATACTTAGAAAAGTTTGGTTTTTTTGAAAAGACAGGGGTTGATTTACAAGCAGAAGAGTTTTCTTCGAATGAAGTCTTAAAAAATGGTTATCCTCGGGATTTTGCCTCTGCTTCTTTTGGGCAGGGAATAGATACTACTTCCATACAGTTAGTCAGAGCTTTCTCAGCTATAGCTAATGGAGGTAATCTAATGAAGCCTTATCTTGTTAAAAAGATAATAAAAGATAATGGAGAAGAGATTGAGATTGAACCAGAAGTTCAAAGAAGAGTTATATCCAAAGAAACAAGCGATAAACTTACGGAAATGCTGGTTAGTGTTACGGAGAACATATATGCCCGAAGATCACAGGTTAAAGGATATTATGTAGCAGGGAAAACAGGAACTGCTCAAATTGCCCTAGAACATGGGGGATATGCTAAAGATAGAACAATCCATAGTTTTATAGGTTACTTGCCTTCTGATAATCCTAGAATTTTAATCCTTGTAAAGTTGGATAATCCTAAGGAAGCCAGTGCTTCTAGTTATTCTGCTGCTCCTTTATTCAGTGAAGTAGCAAGATATATTGTTGATTTATGGCAAATTCCTCCTGAGAGAGAGGAATAATTTACACTTTTATCTTTGTGTGCTAATATCCAAGAATATTGGCCCTATCGTCTAATGGTTTAGGACGTCAGCTTCTCAAGCTGGTAATTCGGGTTCGACTCCCGATAGGGCCACCAAATCCAAATTAATTTTCTAATTTGGGTTTTTTATTTTTAAAATTGTATTATTTTTTATATATTTTAATGGGGTATTGACTTTTAATTTAAAAAGTGTTATAATTTAAACATATTAAAATAGTTGTTAAAATTAGATATTTAAAAATATAAAATTTAAAGATAAAAGGAGAAAAAAAATGTGTAAATCTGCAGAACGTTTCGTTATATTTTTTTTAATTTTAATAATAACTGGACTGTGCTTAACAATTTTTCTGATGAATCCTTGGAAATACGACAAAGAGGATATGACATTTAATCTTTTTGTCCCCTCGGTAGAAACATTTATTATAAGTTCGGAAAAATATTTACCTTCTAAAGATTTGTTTCTTGGAGAAGAAAAGGATAGATTATATATTCTTTATAAGGGGAATATATTAAAAAAATATTTCTTTTTCCCAAGAATTTCAGAAAAAATTTTTTGTGAAAAAATGGAAGTGAATTCTTATTTATACTTTGAAAAGAAAATATTTAACCCATATTTTTTTATAAAAAATATATTTTTAGAAGAAGACGATCATTTTTTAAAAATTACCATGGGAGTTTCGAAAGAAGAAATAAGATTTTTTAAAATTTGTGTCATATCTTTTTTCCTTATCGTGTTAATATTATTTTTTTTCCTTATTTTTATTCTTACACACAGAGAAAAAAAGATAATAAAAAACAAAAAGACATTGGTTTAGCCGATGTCTTTTATTTAGTCAAGAAAAAAAGATTTTTAAGCAAGAAATTTTATCAAAGCTAATATAAACTTTTTGATAAATGAATTTCAATATTATTATTCCATTTTTCTTTATTATACAAAACAAGTTCTAAAATTATCCTATCTGAGGGACTAAACCAGATATATAAATCTCTCCAGCTTTCATAATTTAGTTTATAATATCTCTTATGGTATTCAGTTAATAAAATTATCTTTTACTCAGACGATTTTTAGTAGAGTAGATATATTAAAATATGGGACAAAGATTTGGGTCAGATTTTAATTTTTACCAAATCAATAATTCTTGTGTAATTTGGTTCCAACTAAATCCTATGAAGTCCACCATATTGACTTTTATAATAATTTATGTTATTATATTGACATAAATCTTAATGAAGGAGTGTTATTATAAAAATGAAAAATTCTGAAATTATTCTTGATATTTTAAGAAAAAGTTTGGATGAATGGGTTTCTATATACGCTATTATTGAAGAATTAAATAACCTTTCAATAAATGAAGCGAGAGAAATATTAAGTGATTTAATAAGAATCTATCGTCCAATTATCGAGTATAGAAAGAAAGATGATTGTTACCGCTTAAGGGGAAAACTCCCTCCAGATCCAAAATGGATTAATGTATCACGGTCGGAGTTTGAAAATTAAAAAGCTCTTTAAATAAAATAAAAAATAAAGGAGAAGCATAAATGAATAGGGTTTTATCTAGTTTTTGGGTTGGTATTTTATGTGCTATAGGTATTGGATCTCTTGTGGCAAATGGATCAAATTTAAGTCTTGGGACTGCAGCCGGATTTCTAAGCTTTTGGATCATTTGGACCTTACTTTGGATAGCAATTTCCTTAGGCAGGAAATAACAGGCAAGAAATAATTTTATAATAGACCCCTTGATAATTCTTTGACAGAGGGGTCTTTTTTATATAGATTATAAATTATTTTTAATATTTAAACCTTAAAAAATTCTAAAATCGTTTTATCTAAAGAGTTAAACTAGAAATATAAGTTTCTCCAACTTCCATAATTTTGGTTATAATATTCCTCACGGCATTCAGCTAATAAAATTATCTTTTTACTCAAGCGATTTTAGTAGAGTAGATATATTAAAATGCTAGACAAAGATTTGAGTCAGATTTTAATTTTTGCCAAATTAATAATTCTTGTATAATCTGGTTCCAATTAAATCTCACGAAGTCCACTATATTGACTTTTAATTTAAAAGGTGTTATTACATAAACAAAGCTGAAATAGCTTTGTTCTTTAAAAACAATCTTTATTTTAAAATATATTTTTTGTAAAAAATTAAAAAAGAAAGAAGGTAAAGAGAATGAAAAGGATTTATGAATTTAGAGGAAGAACAACAAAATTAGAATTATGGCTTTATGGTAGTCTTGTTATCCATGAAGGCAAAAATTTTATTGTTTTCGAAAATGCAAAAATACAAGGAGATTCTTTAATTGATGGTTTGATTGAGGTAACCTCACAGAGTATCGGACAATTTACGGAGCTTTATGATAAAAACGGAAAAAAGATATATGCTGGGGATATTGTAAAGTGGATAAATAATTTTAAAGAAAAAATTATTGGTTGGGTTAGATATACCCGTAGTATAGCAGGATTTCATCTTGTTCTTATAAAAGGGGGATGTGTGCCCTTTTATAATTATGAAGGAGGAAAGACTGAGGAAAATTTTGAATGGAATAGACTTGAAATTGTTGGTAATAAAACAGAAAATCCTGAGATGATGAAAGCTAAATATTGGAGAAGTTTAAAAAATAAAAAGAAAGGAGCAAAAGATGAATAGTAAATTAAAAATAGAAAAATTAATTTTAATAAAAGCAGAACTTGCTTTTAAGAACCCTAATAGCATCAAAATTGCTTTGCAATTACTCTTTTTTCAGCTTGACAGAGAATACATTGCCGAAAGATTAAAAATAAATAGACGTAAAGTTTTTTATTTACTTTCGGAACTTGAACAGATAGGTATTATAGAAAAATTCTATGCTGGTAGCATAAATTTATACAGAATAAAAAAGAATTTAAAGGATAAAATTATTGATATTATTGCTAATAGTGCGTCTCAACATATAAGGAATGTTCGAAGAATACCTATGTGTAACAAAACATTTTTAACTGATAACCCCAAAATAGAAGGTAGGTTAATGCAATTGGCTCATTCTTTCACGATAGCGGTGGCTGAAGAAAATGAAAAACTTGCGAGAGATATCTGCAAAGAAGCAATAAAATTAAAGAAAGAGTAAAAAATAACTTTAAGGGCAACGAATTTAAAAAGTTGCCCTTAATTTTTAGAAGACAAAAATAAAATATCAACATACTCACTTTAACCTTTTAAATACTTTTGAATTTACTTTTTTTATATATCCAAAAATTCAAAAATAGTCTCATTTGGAGAGCTAAATAAGATATATAAACTTCTTCGGCTTTCATAATTTTAGTTATAATATCTTTTACGACATTCAGTTAATAAAATATCTTTTTACTCAGGCGATTTTTTATAGAACAGATATATTAAAATATCGAATAGAGATTTGAATCAAATTTTAATTTTTGCCAAATCAATAATTCTTGTATAATTTGGTTCCAACTAAATCCTATGAAGTCCACTAAATTAAGTTAAAAAACTTTATTCTAAAAGAAACTAAATAAATAAAAAAGTCTCTGTCGTAAAGACAAGAGACTTATTTTTTAAAATAGAAATTATTACTTTTTATATTTCATCTACCTTTCTTTAAGTATAAAATACAGAAAAGTAATAGAAAAGCAAATAAATGATTTAGTTGTTATATTAAATCCACTTTCTAAAATTTTATAACCTTTATCAAGAAATTCTATTAATATCCAGCCAATAACAAATTTTGCAATTCCAAATAAGAGTATAGCTAAAAAGAAAAGCATAAGTAAAGAAAAAACTGAGTCTATAAAGTGCCATATTCTATCATTATTTACAGTCATTACCATTTTACCGCCTCCTCATTAAATTTTAATTAAATTTTTAAAAAACTACTAAGTATTATCATATTTAAATAAAAAAATCTTTTTTAAGATTATTTATCATACCACTTTCAGGTTAAAAGTCAATTAATCATTTGTGTATATTGTGGAAAAAATTAGAACCTGTTTTATTTATAAAAATGTCTAGAATCAAAGTTTTGAGGGGAAATTAGGTTTTTTATTACTTCCTATTGATTCATTTAATTTAGAATTTAATTAAATAAAAATACAGAGTAATAATTGATGCAACTCCTCCTATCAAAAAGAAAATTTGTACCCATGTCTGTTCCCACCACTTTTGTTTTTTATTTTCACCTAAGTCATTTGGTAAATTAATTTTTTCATTCTCATTATAAAATTTAGTAAAATTTTTCCCCTTATATTCAATTTCTATGTATAGTCTTTTGTGTTTACCAAAAAAATTATCTGGAAAAATATTATTATAAATACCGTTATAAAACAATCTATCATCTATAATCTGGGCCGATAATTGGATTGTTACATCAGTCCCTTGTTTTAAACCAATTTCAGGAACGTGATATATCGCTTTAGTAACTTTTAAATTATTCATAAATTATTTTTAAAATTTATTTATAAACACATCAAAATTATAAAAATTAGTGTAGCAATTGTAAATAAAATTAAAGATAACCAAAAGAAACATTCTGCTAATTTTCCCCAAAATGTTGCTCTATAATCAATAGAGGAAGAATTGCCATCTATATATAAAGAATAATGCCTTGCTTTGATATAACCAGAAAGTACTTCAAGTGACATAGTAAGGAAATAAAATACAAAAGCTAATTTTAAACCTTTAATTTGGCAAGTATTTAAAAAACTATTAAAAAAATCATTTGCTATAATTGTGCCTATAGCAATCACCGATATAGCTGTTAACTTAGATCTTGTTTCAGAGGTTATTTTTAGATATAAATTTATGATTTCTTTATTATCCATAATTAATCAAATTAATATTTTGCTGGTGGACGAGGGATTTTTCTTTTCTTTTTTTGAGGCTTTCTTTTTGCGAGCTTTCTTTTTTTACTAGTAAGTTTTTTGTTATTTTTTTTAAACATATCATTTATTTTTAAATTTGATTTATTAAAATTTTTAATTGTTTTTTTTATAGGATTAATAAAAAATCACTAAAGTATTTAGTGATTTAATTCGCCAATTAAATTCTCCAAAGATTGGAGTTTATCTTCTAAAAATATTAACTTTTCCCATTTATACATCTTAGTTTAAGATAAGACTAATTATTAGGTCTGTCAAGTATAAATTAGAAATAAATAATACTAAAGATATAAAGGTTTATAATAAAACTTTTTAATATTTATATATTGTATTCTAATAAGTAAAAAAGATGACAAATATTATTTTTTATGGTATTATACAATAAGTTTTCAATATAATTAAGCTATTTAATAATTTAAAGGAGGATAGAACAATGTTAGAAATTATACCTTATGTATCAATTTTTTTAAGTATTATATTCTATATTTCATCATTTCTTGCTAGATCTAATAAAATAAAGATATTCAGATTCCTAATTAGTACATTTTTTACAATTATAGCAATTTTATCTTATAAAAATATTACAGAATCTTTTTATGTTGGGTTCATTATATCTTATTTTATACTTACTATGTTAATTTTTATTACTGATAATGACGATTCTAAAAGCATGATGAAAAAATAGATTATAAAAAATATTTTTAGGCCTAAAGGTTAAAATTAAAACTTTTAGGTCTTTTTTAAAAGAATTTATTTTAAAATTAGATATTTTTTAGATAATTTTGACAGATATTGACTTTTATTGCTTAATAAATTAAGTTATAAGTGTGTTATTTAAAATAAAGACAAAGGAGAAATAATATGAAACTCCGAGATAAAGAGAATAAAATTGCCAAAGTAATTAGAGGAATGAATATTAAACGGATATTAATAAAATTTTTAATAATATTTTTTTTGTCAGTACTTGTAATTCTTTGCATGACAAGCAAAGATTTATCTTTTAGGCCTTTTGCTCTTACATTGAGTATGGTGATAACATTAGTTTTTTTAATAATGTAGATAAAATTTTTATACAATAAGTCCTTATATGTGTTATAAGGACTTTGTTTTTTTAATAAATATTTTTAGGGCTTTTATAAAAGCTCTTTTTTGTTTAAAATAGATAAATATGGAATCTCTGAAATTTATTTGGCACAATCTATCAATCCAAGAGACGGCTCAGGTTTTTAATATAGATTTAGAAAAAGGGCTTTCTCAAAAACAAGTAAAAGAAAACCAAGAAAAGTTTGGGTTTAATGAACTTCCTCAAAAGAAACCTTTGTCTCAAATCAAAATATTCTTAGATCAATTTAAGAATGTTTTAATTTATATTTTAATAATTTCTGAAATAATAACATTGATTTTAAGAGAATGGACAGATGCTATAGTTATTTTCTCAGCTATTATCTTAAGTACTATTGTTGGTTATATTCAAGAAAGAAAAGCTTCTAATGCCTTGAGAGAGTTGAAAAAGGTTTTAAAAATAAAAGCAATTTGTATTAGAGAAGAGAAAGAAAAACAAGTCTTACAAAGAGACTTAGTTCCAGGAGATATTATAATCTTAAAAGCAGGAGATAAAGTACCAGCTGATGCCAGAATTATTAAGAGCTCAAACTTAAGGATTAATGAAGCTCCTTTAACAGGTGAATGGTTAACAGCTAAAAAACATTGTAGGGTCTTAAAAGAAAATATTTCCGTAGCAGATAGGGAAAACATGGTTTATATGGGGACTACTGTTCAGAGCGGTAATGCTCGAGCAATAGTTGTAGAAACTGGAGTCAATACAGAA
>Ga0272441_10010870_pt1 | contig 13644 bp, 9 predicted proteins | sample SSMProp6N_FD_193582 | JGI IMG/M metagenome (GOLD analysis project Ga0272441, IMG submission 193582) | Marine sediment archaeal communities from Little Sippewissett salt marsh, Falmouth, MA, United States - SSM-Prop-6N | ecosystem: Environmental > Aquatic > Marine > Wetlands > Sediment ... | reverse complement strand
TCGGCGACGAGGACGCCGAACATCAAATCGAGGCCATTGAAAAGGTGATCTAGTGTGGCGTCCCACAAATAAGTTGCAAAATTCTCGCGGTCACCCTGAGCGGTAGCGAAGGGTCTTTCAAAGCGCAAGACGCCTGTTTCTCCGAAAGATGCTTCGCTTCGCTCAGCATGACGTGAGCCAAAGCTTTGTGAAGTTATTTCCGGGACACAACACTAGAAAATCGCGAAAGCCTTCTGCCGCAATTGACAACAAGAAAGGCCGAAAATAGAATAAGGTTCTCTACCGGTCGTCTTCGCCTTTTGCGAGACCCTCGCATGCAAGTCAAATGCCCCTGCGGCAAATTGCTGAAAGTACCGGACACGGCCGCCGGCAAGCGCGTTAAGTGCCCGGCGTGCGGCAAAGTTTTTCAAGTGCCCGACGGCCCGAGCGCTCCTCCCTCCACGCCTGCCGCGAGCGACAAGATCATCGTGGAGTGCTCATGCGGCAAGAAACTCGCGGTCCCCGCGAACGCGGCTGGAAAACAGGTTCGGTGCCCGGCGTGCAAGGCCGTCATTCCCGTACCCGGCGGCGAGGAGGCGACCGACGATTCGGCGGGCTTCTCGCTTTTGTCGGATTCCGAGGAATCCGACGGAGAGGAGTATGGCGTCGCTACGTCCAAGTGCCCGGCATGCGGCGCGATTCTCGATCCGGGCGCGCAATTCTGCGTGTCCTGCGGAACGCACATCAGCACGGGAACCCGTGTTGACGGCATTGACATAAACGAGATCGAGCGAAAAAAGTCCGACACCAAGAAGGCGCGCTACGCCATTCTTGTCATCATTATTGTCGCGGCGCTGATCATAGCGGGTTCGGTCATCGCCTTGCTGCCTGAAATAATGTCAAGGCTGGGGAAATCGAGCGAACCGAGCGAGGCGCCAGCACCCTCCGATGCCGAGGGACCCGCCGTCTCCGACGACGCCGCGAATTCGGCGAACTAGCGATCCCCCGAAGGGCGCGGATGCTCCAAGCGGGTGATGCGACTCGAGGGCCGGTTGACGGAATCGTCCTCGATTGCTACTATTAACCGTGCCAAGGGCAGGTCGGTCCCCGATGACTCTCCGCCGTCTCATGTTGATGGCGTCCACGCCGTAAGGCGCCTACGGACAGGACCGGCCTGAGCGTCTTTCCGCGGCCGGCCGAGAAAGCACGGTCGCCGTGTCGCGCATAAACCGCATCGCTCGATTCGTTTCGGAGCATGGGCGGTTTCACCTTCAATCGCCGTTTCACGGATACGAGGCACCATGCCGTCAAAAGGACCACACCGCCGTTCGCCCTCCGGCCGGGCCGGAAACAGGTCCCACGACAAGAAAAAACGATGGGATTCCCGTCGGGGCAAAGGAGGGCGCAAGAGACCGCGCGCAATGGTCGTGGAGGAACTTCCACAGGGACCGGCCTCGGAATTTTCCGGCGTGCTGGAGTGCGCGTCGCGGGATACGACGTTCGTACGCGAGCTGACGACCGCGCTCTTGCGCCGGTCCGCCGACGCCGTCGTCCCCCGGCAGTTGCGCCACGAGATGGGTCTCCGCAACGGCGTTTTCCTCGAGGGCGTCACCCGCCAGAATCGCAAGGGCAAGGCGGTCGTCACGGAGATTCGTCGCATCAACGGGCTCTCGCCCGAAGTCTGGCGCGAGACCGTCCTCTTCGAACGCGGAACCGTCATCGCGCCGGTTGAGCACCTCGTCATGGAAGCCGGCTCGAGCGACGTGTCCATGCGGATCGTGGACCTGATCACTCCGATCGGTCTCGGCCAGCGCGCCCTCGTTGTGGCCGCCGCACGAACCGGCAAGACGATTCTCCTGCAGAAAATGGCGCAGTCGGTCGCCGCCGCGGGCAACGGCAAGCGTGTCGTGATGCTTCTTGTTGACGAGCGCCCCGAAGAGATTACCGACATGCGCCGGAACGTCCAGGGAGAGATTTTCGGCTCCTCAAACGACCATGACGCGGACAGCCACCTTCGCCTCGCCCTCCTCGCCATGGATTACGTGAAGCGCTGGGTGGAGGTGGGCGAAGACGTCGTGTTGTTTCTCGATTCCCTCACGCGCCTGGGCCGCGCGTTCAATCGCTCCCAGCACAGCAGCGGCCGGACCATGTCGGGCGGCGTGGACATCAAGGCCCTGGAAGTGCCGCGCAAGATATTCGGGTCGGCGCGGAAGATCGAGAACGGCGGCTCGCTGACCATCGTCGCCACCATTCTGGTGAACACCGGCTCGCGCATGGACGAGGTGATCTTCGAGGAATTCAAGGGCACCGGAAATTCGGAGATCGTGCTCGATCGCGCGCTGGTCGAGGAGCGCATCTTCCCGGCCATCCACATCGGCAAGTCCGGCACCCGGCGCGAGGAATTGCTCTGGGGCGATTCCACCGAGACACTCCAGATGCTCCGACGCTACCTGAGCAAGCTTCCGCCGCGCGAGGCGACGATGCGGCTGATCGAGATCGTGAAGAAAACCCCCGACAATGCCTCGCTGATCCGGGGCATCCAGTCCGGAGCGATATGACGTTCGCCTCGGAGGCATGGTTCCCGTGCCGCTCGCCCCGCGAGAGGGAGGCGTGCGCTAACGGGTTTGGTCTTTTCGAGTTGCAAACGGGCGTGCGACGTGCTAAGATGTCGCTCTTATATTGCGAAAGAATGAGAGAATAGAGGCCCAAACGGGTTGGGCCTTTCGGTGTAAGGCGAAACAAGAGGCAAGAAGGACAGGGTTAGGATAGGACGGAAGACTTCGGAGTCGTCGGAATGAAGGTGGACGGAGACAAGAAGAACGCGGTTGTTTCGAAGTATCGGCGTCACGAGCAGGACACCGGTTCGACCGAGGTCCAGGTTGCGCTGTTAACCGCCCGGATTGAGCACCTCACGGAGCACCTGAAGGTCCACAAGAAGGACCACACCTCGCGCCGGGGTCTGCTGAAGATGGTCGGGCATCGCGCCCGGCTCCTCAAGTACCTGGGCTCCCGCGCGCCCGCGCGGTACCAAGCGCTTATCGCCCAGTTGGGGCTGCGACGTTAGTATCGCGGTTGTGTGGTTGCAAAGGAGCCGCCTTTGCGCGGCGCGTTCGGCTCGACTCGAATCCCACCTGAATTCCCGAGGGGAAGCACGTCTCGCGATTTCCGCCGCGGCACGGCCCTCCTCCCCTCTCTCGCATGGCGCCGAGTCTGCCGAACAAAGTCAGAAAGAGAGACAGGGAATGGACAGCAAGAAAGTGGAAGCGCGTATCGGGCGCAGCATCCTCGTTGTCGAGACGGGCAAGATCGCGAAACAGGCCGACGGCGCCGTTCTGGTTCGCTACGGAGACACGGTTCTGCTCTGCGCAGTCGTTCAGGCGCCCCCCTGGCAGCCCGTGGACTTTTTCCCGCTGCGGGCCGACTATCGCGAGATGACCTACGCGGCAGGCAAATTCCCCGGCGGATTCTTCAAGCGTGAAGGCCGCCCCACCACCAAGGAAATCCTCACCTCGCGCCTCATGGACCGGCCGATCCGGCCGCTGTTCCCTAAAGGTTTCCGCGAAGAGGTCATGATGAACGCCGTCGTCCTCTCGGCCGATCGGGAGAACGATCCCGACATCCTGAGCCTGGTCGGCGCATCGGCCGCCCTGATGCTGGCCCCGAAGACGCCCTTCCTCGGCCCGACGGGCGCCGTGCGCATCGGCAAAGTGGACGGCGAGTTCGTGCTCAATCCCACCTACCCGGAACGCGAGAAAAGCACGCTCAACCTCGTGGTCTCCGGCACGGAGAAGGCCATCGCGATGATTGAGGGCAACGCCATGGAGGCGAGCGAGGACGAGGTGCTTCAGGCGATTCTGTTCTGCCAGGAACCCATTGCGGAAATCTGCCGGATGCAGCGCGCCCTGTGCGAAGCGGCCGGCGTGGCCCCGGCGGTTTTCGAGGCGCCCGAGCCGTCCTCCCTCATGCAGGAACTCGAAGCGAAGTACTTCGACCGACTGATGACGGCGCATCAAGTTCGCGGCAAGTTCGCGCGGCGCGACGCGATTGGGGCCGTCGTTACGGAGGCCCGCGAAGCCTACGAGAAAGAGGAAGGCCCCACGGCGAAGGAGATCGCCGCCGTGTTCGACGATCTCGAACGGAAGGCCTGTCGCGAGTTGATCCTCGATCAGGGCAAGCGCGAAGACGGCCGGAGTATGACGGACGTCCGTCCGATCTCCTGCGAGGTCGGCGTCCTGGCCCGCGTTCACGGCTCGGCGCTCTTCACCCGCGGCGAGACCCAGGCGCTCGTAACGGCCACGCTCGGATCGTCCATGGACGAACAGCGCGTGGACGGCTTGGAAGACGAGTACACGAAGAAGTTCATGCTGCACTACAACTTCCCCTCCTGGTCGGTCGGCGAGGCCAAGCCCCCGCGCGGGCCGGGTCGCCGCGAGATCGGCCACGGTCATTTGGCCGAAATGTCGCTGGAGGGGGTCATGCCCCCGCCGGAAGAGTTTCCCTACACCGTTCGCATCGTTTCGGATATCACCGAGTCGAACGGGTCGTCCTCGATGGCCTCGGTCTGCGGGGGAACCCTGTGCCTGATGGACGCGGGCGTGCCGCTCGGTCAGCCCGTCGCCGGCGTAGCGATGGGGCTCATGATGGAGGGCGATCGGGTCCGCATCCTCACCGACATCTGCGGTTCCGAAGACCATTACGGCGACATGGACCTGAAGGTCGCCGGCACGCAAAACGGCATCACCGGCATTCAAATGGACTTGAAGGTGCCGGGCATCCGCGAAGACATCCTCATGGATGCCTTCACACAGGCCCGCGAGGCGCGGATTCACGTGCTTCGCGCGATGCTGTCGGTCCTGCCGCAGCCGCGCGCGGAAATCAGCCCGCACGCGCCGCGCCTGATTCTCATCAAGATCCCGCCGGACAAGATCGGCGCGGTCATCGGCCCCGGCGGCAAGATGATCAAGAAGATTCAGGAAGAGAGCGGCGCCGCCATCGATATCGAGGAGGACGGCACGGTCAACATCGCCTGCCGCAGCGCCGAAGGCGCTGAGAAGGCACGAGGCATGATCGAGGCGATTACCGAGGAGCCCGTCGTCGGGCGGACCTACCTGGGCACCGTGACCGGCGTCAAGGAGTTCGGCGCGTTTGTGGAGATCATCCCCGGCCGCGACGGGCTGGTCCATATTTCCGAGCTCTCCGACGGCTACGTCCAGAAAGTCGAAGACGTCTGCAAGATGGGCGACGAGATGCTCGTGAAAATCCTCTCCGTAGACGACCAGGGCAAGATCCGCCTGAGCCGCAAGGCCGTCCTGAAAGAGAGCGCCCAGGAACCGGCGAAATCCGAGGCGTCCAAGCCCGAGAATTCCTGACGACCTGCTTGCAAACGGTTGAGAAAGCCGTCGGCGTTCAGTCGCTCTGGCCGGCACACCCGGCGTGGGGCGACCGACGCTTTCTCGCGGCAACCGCGCGTCGGCCCTCAAACCAACCGCCATACCGCGGAGGCGAGACCGTGGGTTATGTCATCGCTTTTCTGGCGGGTGCCGCGATCGCGGCGACGGCCGCCGTCCTCGCGGCCCGGCGCCGCCGTGCACGGGACCCGGGCGAGAATGAGAAGCTGCGTCGCCGCACCGAAAACCTGGCCTTTGCCGGACGGCTTGCCGGCGGCTTGATCCACGAAATCAAGAACCCGCTCAACACCCTCAGCCTTAATCTCGACCTTCTGGCCGAGGACTGGGCCAAACCCCGGACGCCCGAGGAACGTCGCGCATTGAAACGCGTCGAACTGCTTCAGGACGAAACCCGGCGGCTCGCCGCCACCCTGGAGGCCTTCATGGGCTTTGTGCGGGAACATCGGCTCCAATTGGCCTCGACCGACGTGAACAGGCTCGTGGAAGAGGTGGTCACGTTCGTCCAGCCGGAAATGAAGCAGAAACGCATTGAAGTTCGGAGCAGCTACGGCGAGGTGCCCCGCTGTCGCCTCGACGCCGACCTCGTGAAGCAGGCGCTCCTGAACCTCCTGCTTAACGCCGAGCACGCCGTCGAAAACGCGAGCGCGCCGGAGATCATGGTGCGCACCGCCGCCGAGGGCGACGCCGTGCGCATTGACGTCATCGACACGGGGCGGGGAATTCGTTCGGAGGACCTCGACAAGATGTTCGAGGTTTTCTACTCCACGCGAAAGAACGGCGCCGGGCTGGGGTTGCCGACCACGCGGCGCATCGTCGAGGAGCACGGCGGGCGGATCCTCGTTCACAGTGAGCCGGGCCAGGGCACGTGCTTCACGATCGCTCTGCCGGCCCAATCGGAGGGCGGCGACAACGATGAGCAGCCGGACGGAGCCGGCGGATGAGGCCCTGGGCCTGAAGGTCCTGGTCATAGACGACAACGACGCCGAGGCGCGGAGCGCGGCCGAGGCGATCGAGCGCATCGGCTGCGAATGCCAGGTGGCCACCAGCGGCGCGGAAGGCCTCGAACGGGTCCGCGCGGGCGGCATAGACCTGATCCTGACCGATCTCGTCATGCGCGACATCAGCGGGCTGGAGATCGTGGTCGAGGCCAGGAAGCACTGGCCGGACGTGGAAGTCATCGTCATCACCGGCCACGGTTCCATTGACACGGCCATCAAGGCCACGCAAGCCGGCGCGATGATGTACCTGGAAAAACCGCTCAACGTGAAGGTCCTGAGAACGTACGTGCGTAAGGCCGCCGAGAGACAGACCGTCGTTCGCGACCGGAACCGTTTGAAGCAGGAACTCGACAAGCGCTTCGGATTCGAGGGCATCGTCGGCCAGAGCGAGACGATGCAGCGCGTTTTCGACACGCTCCGCCAGATCGCCCCGACTCGCGCAACGGTGCTCATCGAGGGCGAGAGCGGCACCGGCAAGGAACTCGTCGCCCGCGCGATTCACAACAACTCGCCCCGCCGCGCCCGCCCGTTCGTGGCCCTGAACTGCGCCGCCCTCTCGGAGGGCATTCTGGAAAGCGAACTCTTCGGGCACGAGAAGGGCGCCTTCACGGGCGCGGACACCCGGCGCGACGGCCGTTTCGAGTACGCTCATCAGGGAACGCTGTTTCTCGACGAGGTCGGCGATATGCCGATGAGCACGCAGATTAAGCTCCTGCGCGTCATCGAGCAGGGCGAGATATTCCGCGTCGGCTCGAACGCGCCGATCCGGGTGGACGTGCGCCTCATCGCCGCCACGAATCAGGACATGGCCGGGCTCGTCGCCCGGAAGCAATTTCGCGACGACCTCTACTTCCGCCTGAACGTCGTGCGCCTTCGCCTTCCCCCGCTGCGCGAACGGCCCAACGATATTCCTCTCCTCGCCGACTACTTCCTTCAACAATTCCGCCGGGAGCATGGAACGAACGTGGACCGCATCACGCCCGACGCGTTGCGGCGGTTCGGTCAGTACAACTGGCCCGGCAACGTCCGCGAGATGCGCAATTGCATCGAGGCGATGGTGGTCACCTCCTCCTCGCGCGTACTGGACGCGGGGGATATCCCCGCCTACATCGGCGACGTGCAGGCCGCGTCCCCCGACACACTCGCCATTCCCCCGGGCGTTTCTCTCGACGAAATGGAGAAGGAGATGATCCGGCGCACGCTCGAACGCACGGGGGGCAACCGCGAGGAGACCGCGCGGATTCTGAAGATCGGCGAGCGGACGCTTTATCGCAAGCTCGACAAGTACGGACTGAAGTGACGCGGCGTCACGAAGACGCGTCGGAGAATGCGTTCGTTATGAGGGTGCCCGGAGTTGAAGCGCCGTGTGTGGCATAGGCGCCCTCGCCTGTGAAGACGCGAACAAGACGTTCCCCACAGCCGAAGGCGGCTGTGCCACACTCTCTCATAACGAACGCATTTCTTCATCAGGCGCCGACGGGGCGGGCGCGGCGGGCGGGTCGTCTGTCCGCGGCTGCACGGGAGGACCGGCAATCTGCAGGCCGCCGAGTATGCGCGTCAACAGGGGCTGATAGGCATCGGCATCTTCTTGTGGGCATTGGAAGGTGATAATGTAATTGTATTCGCCGACAGGCCTTTGGAAAAGGCAGGTCGCGAAGCGGCCCTCGGGGGTAGACGCAATCGCATAAGCCTCGTTGTAGGCTATTGTTCCGACATGGCGTATGCGGCGGGAGACGATCCGTTCGTTCTCCTCGGGAAGCACGTCGTGCGGAACGCCTCCTTCGATTCGGTCAATGCTCAGTCCCGCCCCAAGGGGGTCGAGGAACGTCATCTCGCGCGAGCCGGGCGACACGCGCTCCCAGAAGACCGGCACGTCCACCTTCCAGCTCCTGTCCCTGGAGATAACAGAACGGAACGGAGGCAAGTGGCGCGGATAAGGGCCGGCCGCGGCACAGCGCGCCTGCTGCGTGAAGGCGACGGCCAGTACCGCAAGGAGAACGACGCCTGCCGTTTCGAAAATGCTCGCGCGGCGCCGTTCGCCCGGTCGGCGAAGAAGAAATCCCAATGCCACGCCCGCCGCGAATCCTCCGCCGTGCGCCAGGTTGTCTATGTGCGGCTCTACCAGTCCATACAGCACGTTGAGCGCCGCGATGAAGAGGAAGTTGGTCACGAGGAAACGCCGCATGCGCGCCGGGAACATGTCCTTGAATCGAAGCGCGATGACGGTCGCGGCGCCGATCAGCCCGAACACGCCGCCCGACGCGCCCGCCGACATCGCATGCGTCCCGCCGAAGGCGCTGGCGACGCTGCCGGCGATGCCGGATACCAGAAAAATCACGAAGATCCGCCACCGCCCCGACGAGCGTTCCACAAAAGCTCCGAAGAGAAAGCAAGCATAGGCATTGAAGAAAAGGTGCAGCCACCCGACGTGAACGAACACCGAACTCACCAGCCGCCACCACTCGCCGTATCGCACCAGCATGGGGACATTGGCCCCGAACTGCATGAGCGTTCGGCCGTCCTCGCTCGACCCGACCACTTCGGTGGCGATCCATACCAGCAGGGCGGCGAGGATGATTGTCCACGTGACGACCGCGCGGGGGGGCGACGGCGCATGCGTTTCGCTCGGAAGTGGTCGTTGTCCGATCTCGGCGAGGCGGTCGAGCGCCGCCTCCGTCCGAGTATCCCGCGCGACGGCCTCGGCGATGTCCGGCAGGGACTGAAGGCGTTCCGCGAGGGTCCGGTGCAGGCTTTCCTCTCCGGGGCGAACACGCCCCATCGCCTCGATCAGCATGCGGCCGCATGTCCGGGCGTCGCCCGCATGGAGATGCGCCAGGGCCAACCGGTATCGGATTGCCGCGGGGGACATGACGCCGGCCGGAAGAGGATTGAGGTCGAGAAAGCGCTCCAATTGCTCGACGCGGCCGCACGCCGAATAAACCCGCAGGTATGAGGTGAAGCGCCGAAGGTCGTGAGGATGCGGAGGAGGAGGCGATTCCTCGGCCGCCAGGAGCACGGCGGAGGCCCGCGCGAGGTCGTTCGCCTCGCTGAATGCGACGGCCATGGCATAGTAAAGAGGGCGTTCAGGTTCTGGACGGCCCGCGCCGAAGCTCGACTCGAAAAGTTCGATGGCCTGACGGTGGAATCCCGAGGCGACAAGGGCCTCGATCTTGTGATGAAGGAATCCGCGACGCGACGCGGCGGCATAGATGCGGGCCAGCATGCGTCCGTTTCGACGCGCCCACGGACCGCCCTCCGGCGCCCGCAGCGCCTCATCGGGAAGACCGCCGAACAGCGTCGAGGGCGGACGCCACGTGAGAAGAACGAGGAGAAACTGCCACAGGCGCGCGCGACGAATGCGGCCGTCCGTCAATGCGCCGATCATGCAGCGCCGAGCGAGGGCCGGCAGAAAGACCGTGACGGCGAACACGGCGAGGGCTGTGCCAAGGAGAACACGACGGGAAGGCGCGGTTGAGGGCTGACGCCAGACCAGGACCAGCCATCCGCCAAGCCCGGCGCAGAGGATGTATTGGCCGATCCTGCCCGCGTTCCAGCGCCAATCGCTGAGCGCCAGTATGACCGCGCCGTAGAACCAGAAACCGGCCAGCAGGAAGATGAGGAGCAGCCCTCGGTCCATCCGGAAGCCTCTCGCTTCGCACCGGCAAACCCGACGAGAAATGCGGGCTATGCGCTGAGATTCATCGTCTTGAGGAATTCGGCGTTGCTCTTCGTCCGGCTGATGCGATCCCTCAGGAGTTCGACGGCCTCGACCATGGGCATCTCGCTCAACACGCGGCGCAGGACCCACATGCGTTTCTGTTCTTCCTCGCTGAGCAGCAATTCCTCTTTGCGCGTGCCGGACTTCTCGATGTCGATCGCCGGGAAGACGCGCCGCTCGACCAGGCGTCGGTCCAGATGAAGGTCCATGTTGCCCGTGGCCTTGAATTCCTCGAAGATCACTTCGTCCATTCGGCTTCCGGTGTCGATCAGCGACGTGCCGAGAATGGTGAGCGAGCCGCCGTCCTCTGTGTTCCGGGCCGACCCGAAGAACCGCTTGGGCTTCTGAAGCGCGTTCGAGTCCACGCCGCCCGAGAGGATCTTGCCGCTGTGCGGGACCTCGGCGTTATAGGCGCGACCGAGGCGCGTGATGGAGTCCATCAGGATCACCACGTCGTGGCTGTATTCGACCAGGCGGCGCGCTTTTTCGATCACCATTTCCGACACCTCGCAGTGGCGGCTCGTCGGCTCGTCGAAAGTCGAGGCGATCACCTCGCCCTTGACGGACCGTTCCATGTCGGTGACTTCCTCGGGGCGCTCGGCGACGAGGAGCACGATCAGCTTGACCTCGGGATGATTCGTCTCGATCGCCTGGGCGATCTTCTGAATCAGCACGGTCTTGCCCGCGCGCGGCGGCGAGACGATCAAGCCGCGCTGGCCTTTCCCGATCGGAGTGATGAGGTCCACGATGCGCATGTCTACGTTCTTTGAGTCCGTCTCGAGCACGAGGCGCTCCTGCGGGTAGAACGGCGTGAGTTCGTCGAAGGGGATTTTTTCCTGGACGGCCTCGGGCGGCTCGCTGTTGATGGCTTCGACGCGCAGCAGCGCGAAGTAGCGCTCGCCGTCCTTGGGGGGGCGAATCTGCCCCTGCACGATCGAGCCGGTCTTGATGCCGAACCGGCGGATCTGGGAGGGCGAAATGTAGATGTCGTCGGGACCGGGTTGATAGTTGTAGTCCGGGGAACGGAGGAATCCGAACCCGTCGGGCAGGACCTGGAGGACACCCTCGCCGTACATGAACCCGTTCTTGGAGCAGCGCTCCTTGAGGATCTTGAACAGAAGGTCCTGCTTGTTCAGGCCGGAGTATTCGGTCAGGTCTTCCTTCTTGGCGGTGTCCCGCAGTTCCTTGATGGTCATGTGCTGAAGGTCGGCGATGAACAGCCGGTCCGACGGGGGCATCGCCGGGGGCGCGGCGGCTCCGGTTTGGCCCTTACCGCCGGACGATCCGTTCCCGTTGCCGCGAGATACCCCGTCGTTATTGTTTGAGTTTGAACGCGACTTGGCCATCTGAAATCCTCCCAAGAGTAAGGTTAATCCCGCGAACGCAGAAATTCCTTTACACAGCGCTCCACTTGCGCCCGCAATTCGTTGAGACCGCCGTCGTTCGCGACGACCGCATCGGCGCGGCGGCGTTTTCGATCCAGCGGCTCTTGCATCGCCTCGCGGCGACCGATTTCCTCGTCCCCCCAGTTTCGTTCCCGCCGGGCGCGAGCGGATCGAACGGCCCGCGTTGCCTCGACGAAAAGGATACGATCACACCACGCATCCAGCTTCCCTTCCAGCAGGAGGGGAGCGTCTATCACGATCAACGGGACCTTGGCGGCCCGGAGCTCTTCGTCGAGTTTTCCGCGGATGATGCGGCGTACGCGGGGGTGAATCCAGCCGTTGAGTTGCTTCAGTTTCTCCGGGCGATCGAAGACGACGCGCGCGATCTTCGCGCGGTCGGGCATTCCCTTTGCGTCGAAGACGTCCTCCGTCCAGGCGCGTCGGATTTCGGCGGTGACGTCGGGCGAGCGCAATACGTCGTGCGCGATGCGGTCCGCGTCCAGGACCGCGCCGCCGATCTCGCGCATGACCGCCGCCGCGGCGCTCTTGCCCGCGCCGATCCCGCCGGTAATGCCCACGATGAGGGGCTTTCGAGGACGGGGGGGCGCGTCTTTCGGCGCGGTCCGACCGGTGGGCCGGTCTGCTTCCGTCTTATTCATCGGCGAAATCCGCCATTTCTTTATCGATATTCGTGCAAGAAAAAGAATGTCTCTCGCAAAGCCGCCAAGAACGGCAACGCCATTTTTGACATTCCGTTACGCCGGGCGTTCTTTGCGCCTTCTTGGCGCCTTTGCGTGATCCATTACTTCCGCGAAGTCCAATAGGACTATTTCGCTTCCAGCCAGTTCCTGCCCGTCGCGATATTGACCTTGATCGGCACGTCCAATTCCAGCGCGCCGCTCATCTCCTCGCGGACGAGTTTTCCGAACGCCGGCGTTTCGGCCTCCGGCAACTCGAAGAGCAGTTCGTCATGAATCTGAAGCAACATTCGCACGTCCGTCGGCGCCGCCTTCAGGCGGCCGTGAATTCGGATCATGGCAATCTTGATCATATCCGCGGCCGTGCCCTGAATGACCGTGTTCACGGCGGCGCGCTCCGAGAAGGAACGCACGGCGCGGTTCGCATCGTTCAGGCCGGCCAGGGCGCGGCGCCGTCCGCACAGCGTGACGACATGCCCCTCCTCGCGGGCGCGGGCGACGGTTTCCTCGATAAAGGACCGCACCCCGGGATATCGCTCGAAATAGCCGTCGATGAAACGTTTCGCCTCCGCGACCGGTATCCGCAAGTCCCGCGAGAGCCCGTAGGGCGACAGGCCGTAAATAATGCCGAAGTTGACCGCCTTCGCGGCGCGGCGCATGGACGCGTCCACGTCGTCCTCGTCCACGCCGTGAATCTGCGCCGCCACGAAGCGATGGATATCGCGGTCCCTGACAAAGGCGTCGCACAGGCCCTCGTCGCCGCAAAGGTGCGCAAGAATGCGCAGCTCGATCTGGGAATAGTCCGCGCTGAGAAGGATGCATCCGTCCCGCGAGGGGACGAAGGCCCGTCGTATCGGCTCTCCGATTTCCGTGCGGACCGGGATGTTCTGGAGGTTCGGGTCGCTGCTGCTCAGGCGGCCCGTCGCCGTGGCGGTCTGGTTGAACGACGTGTGAATCCGCCCCGTAGCGGGCAGAATCATTCCCGGCAGGGCATCCACGTACGTGGACTTCAGCTTGCTCAGTTGGCGATATTCCAGAACCAGCGCCGGCAAGGGATGCTCAATGGCTAGGTCGGCGAGAACCTCGCTGTCGGTGGACGGGCCGGTGCGCGTCTTTTTCCTGACCGGAAGGGCGAGGTCCCCGAACAGGATCGCCCCGAGTTGCTTCGGGGAAGCGACGTTGAACTCCTTTCCCGCGGCGGCGTGAATCTTCTTTTCGAGCGCCTCCAATTGGCCGGCAAGCCAAGCGGACAATTCCGTCAGGCTGTCCGCGTCGAGCCGGATGCCGTTGCACTCCATCTCGACAAGCACGTCGATCAGCGGCAGTTCGACTGTTCGGAAAAGTTCGGCCAGGCCCTGGGGCGCAAGTTCCTTCTCGAAAAGGCGCGTCAGCCGGAACGCGATATCGGCATCGGCGCAGGCATAGTCGCGGACGGCTTCGACGGGAACGGCGTCCATC
>Ga0272441_10010869_pt1 | contig 13645 bp, 9 predicted proteins | sample SSMProp6N_FD_193582 | JGI IMG/M metagenome (GOLD analysis project Ga0272441, IMG submission 193582) | Marine sediment archaeal communities from Little Sippewissett salt marsh, Falmouth, MA, United States - SSM-Prop-6N | ecosystem: Environmental > Aquatic > Marine > Wetlands > Sediment ... | reverse complement strand
ATATAGCCGGCCCTGTCTGCGATAGAAGTCTTTGGACTGATGGACCAGGTGTTCGTCCCGCATAAACCTCTACCTTCCGGCCGGGAAACTCACGGCCGTGAGCTAGTTCGCAGGGAGGGTGACCTCTACGCTGGTCCCCTTGCCGGGCTCACCAACAATCTGAACCTCGCCGCCCATGGCACGAGCCCGTTCGCGCATACCCATGAGGCCGAACGAGTGCGGGTGTGCCAACTCTTCCTCCGTCACGCCCGAGCCGTTGTCTCGAACGGACAGCACGACTCTCCCGTCTTCGGCAAGCAGGGTCACTGTCACAAGGGTCGCGCCGGAGTGGCGCCCCGCGTTGGTTAGAGACTCCTGGCAGATCCGGAAGAGAGCCGTGGACTTGCGACTATCCAGCACCAGATTGTCATCGACGTCCAGCAGGCACTCGATCCCGCTTCGGTCCCGGAAGTCGCGCGCTAGCCACTCGAGCGCGGCGACGAGCCCGAGGTCGTCGAGTAGGCCCGGTCTCAGTTCGGAAGAGATACGCTGTACGGTGCGTATGGTGTCGTCAGCGAGGGCCCCCATCCCTTCCAGCTTCGTCTTCACGGTGCCACCGTTGGGTTCAGGCACGTGCGAGGATAGCCAAGTGATGTCCATCTTGAGGGCGGTCAGAAGCTGTCCCAGTTCGTCGTGCATTTCGCGCGCTATTCCCGTGCGCTCCTCCTCCCTCACCGATTCCACATGTGCCGCGAGTTCGCGCATCTGTTCTTGCGACTCGCGTAGTTCCTGTTCGAAGAGGAGGCGCTCCGTGATGTCGCGGAACACGGCAATCAGCGCGAGTTGACCGTCGGGGTCTCTTAGAGGTCCCGCCAGTATTTCGTAGTCGCGCTCGGCGATACGACGGCTCAGGCGTACGCTTTTCTCCGGTTCATCCCAGTCGGCGTGTGTAGCATACGAGCCGCAGAGGCCTTCACTTCCAAGGACGGATGCACACAAGTCGCCGATGCGTGCACCAAGGTTGACGTGGGCCGCATGATTGACGAAGCGCACGGTTGCGTCCGCCCCGATGATGACCACGCTATCGCGCATGCTGTCCAGCCACCCCTCCAGATCGCGGCGAGTCCTCAGCGCATCGCTGTATAGACGCGAATTCTCCAGGGATATGGCGAGCTGACCGCCCAGTGCCGCGAGCAAGCGCTCGTCGTGTAGCGAGTAGCTTCCACGAGTGCGCTTGTCGCCCAGAATCAGCAGACCAGCCAGATGGCCTTTGCGCGAAGGAAGCGGCACGAAGAGACTTGCGCCCATTTGCTCCAGTGTCTGGCGTTCATTCCTCGCAATGCTCTGAAGCTGTGGTTCGATGTCGAGCTGCCTGAGATACACGACGCCGGGGTTTTCTGACAGCCACCGGATGAGCGGACTGTGCACACTGAGTACGGGGTGACTCGGTCGTTGCGACCGGCCCTCCCAGTGAGCCAGCCTGTACTCCGCGGCGTTGGAGGAGGGGACGAAGAGACTGGCACTGCTGGCGTGCAGTGCCTTCGACACGAGGCTCGTGATGCGTACGCTCAGATATCCGGTCTCGGCGCTCGTCTGGGCGGCATGCCCCAACTGTTCGAGGGCGCGCAACGCATCAGAGCGGTCGCCAAAGAAGAGGCGGTCTACCGCGCTCTGTGCCTTGCTGTAGAGAGGGTGAAGAAAGAGCGCGAGCAGGAGCGCCGTGACAACGTAGGCCCAGAAGGTCGTAAGATGCAGCGCGAAAACGCTCTGCAGCACCAAAAGTACGGCCACGTATGGCACAGCTACCATGAAGCCAAGCGTGAGATAGGTCAGGGTGCGCCGGGCCACGTGTGGTATGTCCAACAGCTTGTATTCGAGCAGGGCGATGGCGCTGAACCCGCAGAAGAGTATGTTCGCCCAGATGCCGACTGGAGGAAGATTCGTCACTATGTCGAGAATCGTTCCGACCAGCGTGAGAAATGCGCCTGCAAACAGGTAGAGGAGACGGTTCCGCTCCTCGGAGGAGGAGGTCTTCCTGTAGCGCTGCGCGAGAGTTCTCACTCCCGCGAACAGCAGGGCGAGCGCAAGGAGCATGGCGGGCACGGCCAGCAGTCCAGACACGGGCGCGTATCCGTAGTCCTCGACGCGAAGGTCTTCGACCAGTATGCCCAGGGGGGTACCGACTGCGAACAGACCAACGAGCGCGTATCCCACGGTAAGAGGGCGGCGCTGCCCCGGAGTATGCGTGTATGTGAGCGAAAAATGGTAGAACCCGAGGAACATCACCAGGATTGCCACTGCGGCCCACTGGTCCCAGATGAGCGCCCGTGCGAGGTCGGCGCTCATGCGCATCCCGAATATGGCGACACCCCAGATGACCAGTCCGCTCACCATGACGATGAAGAGCCGACGGCTATGGGAGGGGGGAGCCCATTTCATGACTGTCGCGATGAGTACGAGCCCGATTATCGCCGCCACTGCCGGCGGCGCGACATAGGGCAGGCTTCCGATGTGTTCCATGAGGGCGTCTAGGGTTCCGGGGACAATTCTAGCGACAATTCATTGATTGCACGAAGTACGTCTTCTGACGCATTGACGTGCGGAGGCTTCAGGTGAGCCAGGTCTGCCCCGGCCTGTCGCTGTCTTTCAGTGTATCGCTCGAAAGTACGCTTGGGCAGAACCGTCACCCTGATCGGCTGCAGTCCAAGATATGACTCGATGTCTCGATAGTCCACGTCTATGAGCTTGAGATGCTTGTCTACCAGATCCGCCACCGTTTCCGCGGGAGTGCCATCCTTGAGTTCGATATACAGGCGCAAGTAGGACTGGCCCTCTTCGTATTCTTTGGTGGCGACCCAATCGGTGTAGTGAATACCGGAGTCTGCGATTGCATGCCATAGCGTCCGTTCATCGAGTCTGGCCAGAGCCGCCAGGTCGATGGTTTCTCCGACCCGTCGCTGGAACTGGATGTGCGGCAGCCGCACGCCAGATTCCTTGTCCTCCAATCCGGTGAACTTGACCAGGTCGTGCATGCGGTATCTAAGGAGGGGCATGCCGAAGAACTGAGTGGTCACGACCTCGTACAACTCGCCTTCCTTCACCTCATCGTAGAGTACGGTGGAGGGCTCGTACGAATGGTCGTCTTGCCACTTTCGGACCTCCGCTTCGGGAATGAACTCGTAGAAGGCGATATCGGGGAGGAAATACAGGCCGTTCTTGTTCCATCCCTGGGTGGCCAGAATCAGGCTCTCTGCACATGCGTAGAACTCGGACGGCTCGGCTCCCCAGTAGCGGGTTATGGCTTCCTTGTATATCGCCGTGTCCATTCCGGATGTCACGATTGCCTTCGAGGGCCAGAGGTCCCGCGGAAGCATCGGACGGTGCTCCGCCCGCGCGCGCAGCTTTGCCCTGATGAGCCTGCTGAGTATGGCAGGGTGAAGCATGGAGGCGCTGAGACGCGCATTTCGCGCCTGCTGTTCGAATTGCTCACCCATCTTGACGAGCACGCTGGCGATGGCGCCTATGATATCGACGCCGTCCTTTAGAGCTATCTGGAATCCCTGCGCCACGCGCTGCTGTAGCGGCACACCGGCGAACTCGCCTCTTGGGGGTATGGCCCTGAAGGATAGGTAGTCTCCCATCGAGTCGATCATGGCGCCTGACATATAGGGTGCAGGAGGAAGTGACAATAGAAACCGGAAACCCGGCCCTATGTTCACCTTGCCCCGTTCGTTCGCGGATGCCAGTGCGACGATAGATACGCAGGCTTTGTTGGCGCGTTCAACGAACTCCGGGCTGTGAGGAAACCACTTGAACTTGCCCATCCTTCCTGATGAGTGGCACCAGAAAGCCGGCTTGAAGGCCAGATAGTCTTCGTTCTTGTCCCTGAGGTATTCCTCGTAGTTGTCGTACGTGGTTAGTGGAACTAGGCGGCGAAATTGCTCTATCGAACGCGGTTTCTCCTCGCCAATGATTGCCCTACCGAGCTTGCTTGGCCACACCCTGTCCACCTGGTCCAGCAACAACTCCCTCTGGATAGCCATGAAGCTTCGCACATCCAGGTCCAGGAAGCCGCAATAGCGCTTCCAAAGCTCCTCGGATGTCAGTTCATTGAAGTACCTGTCTTCAGGCTGCAACTTTCTGGTCCTCCCTCTTCTCTCCAATAACGAGATGGTCTCTGTACAGTGCGTCAGTCTCAATCGCACAGGTGACTGCCCCGTGCGATTTCACCATCGACTCCAGATTGTTGGTGGAGTAGGTTGTCGGTTTCTTGCGCAGAAGTAGCGGGAAGTAGACGAGGCCGGTGAGTAGCGCAGTGCCGCTCGCACGAAGGGTTGCTGTAAGTTGCCTGCGCTGAGTAAGTGGTCCAACCGCGTGTGAAAGAAGTCCCATGCCAAGACCGATACCTTCGGCGTCTGCGGGGAAGCTGATGACGAAGCGGCCACCGGGCTTCAGTACACGAAGCATCTCCTTGACGGAGGGTTCAACACTGTCCATGAAGTCTGTCACGTGGTAGCAGAGGACCCTGTCGAACGAGGCGCTGGCGAACCCCAACTGTCCGGCGTCCATGAAGGCCAGTGCAGTCTGTCCGTCGTGGGAGGTAGCCTTCCGGCCTGCGCGTTCAAGGGCCGCAGATGAGATGTCGATTCCTACCGCCTCGACACCTGGACTGTGCTTTCGTAGATGCACCAGCTCGTTGCCGGTGCCGAGGCCGACACAAAGAACCCTGTGTCCTTCTGCGGCGCGCAGGCACTCGATGAGGCGTCCGAGTGCGGCGACGTACCTTGGAAGTCTGCCGGTCGTGAAGTCGTATAGACGATTGTAGACGGCGTTGAAATACACGCGCGTCAGGCGCTGGCTTAGGGGCATCCGATAATTATAGTTGGAAGTGGAATTCCCTCTGTCTATCGGAGCAGGCGCGTTGCCACGTAGGTGATAGTCCTACGCTGGCTTTGCCGAATGGGGCCCGACGAGTAGCCCATGACCATCGACCCACCACCATAGCCACTTGATGTGGCGTACGATGGGTGGGGAGGTGTGGAGGAGACAGTGCTCAGGAGAGACACTCCGAACTGCCTGCCGTGGAGTGGCTGGGTCGATGCCGGGCAGCGCAGACATGCCCTGCCCGGTGCTTCCCTTCGCGAATGTGCTGGCTACGGTCGCGGAACAGACAGATCGGAAGGATGCCTGTCCGACAGTCTCAACTGGGGTGCGTGGCGAGACATGATCTCGCGTATGACGTCGGCCATCTTGACCTTCTCGCGTACGAATTCGGCATGCCAGGCTTCAGTGACCCACGGCTTGTATATGTCGGGCTCAGACTTCCCGGGCTCGATCTTGAAGTAGCAGGGCGCGGCCACTCTTGCTATCTCCGGAGTCTCCATCACGCGATACTCGCCGCCCATCGAGTCGACTATCGCGACATAGACATCCAGAGTCATGTTGACAGCCTTTCTAATCGCGGCAAGAATCGGAAGCGACACGTCTGAGGAGGGGTTGAACGTATTGGCGCCCAGCGACTCAACTACTCGCGCGCCTGCAGGGCTGCAGTGTCCTGCGAACACAGAGCACTTGAACACCGTCTCCTTCGGGACAAAACCCTCGTCGCGCATGCGGTTTAGAATTGACAGCACGCCTTCGTCATAGACAAGAAAGCCCCTGACGCCCGCCTCGATATTGCGCATCATGTCGGCGATCCAATAAGAGACATTGTCCGAACCCCTGAGCCTCGCTCCCCACATCTCTCCTTCCCAGTTGGACATCTCCTTGGAACCGACATCCCAGGCCTTGCGGTGTCCGATGGCCATGATGATCTCGATGCCCTCGTCGCTTGCCATCTGGGCCATGTCTCGTAGTTCTGCCTGGTCCAGGAACGTGGACCCTCCCACGGTGGCAATCGCCCTGTGGACAGGGAGGTCACGTTTGCGGGACTCATCGATCATTGCCGCCATAGTGGACGCTCTCTCGACGCCCGATATTTCCACGCGCCAGTGCGCTCCGTCAGGGAAGCGCTTCGGAGAATCCGGCAGTTCCCAGAGGTCGCGCCCCGGTATGCCCATCGATTCCATGAAGTCGCGAATCTGAGCGAGCGTGTGCATATGCCTCTCTCCTTTGCCGGTTTCCGGTAGTCCGGCCCCATGAGTTGCCGCCATTGTAGATATGGCAAGTCGCGCTGACAACCTGTGGAAGTTCGTATACGATTATTGACACTCAATCGGGGCGTGGCCATAATGGATTCTCACATAAGACGACTACTCCACGATGAAAGCACATCTCTGGAACCCGATCCTCTCACCGGGGAGCCCGCTCGCTGGCACAGGTCTGTAGCTGCTGGCCTGCGCGGCTAGCAGCTTCTCCGCTGGTAACTCCTTCGCGTTCTTCCGTTACCCAGCCGGGGGCATAGTATGTCCCCAATCATGCATACAAGGACATCTAATGATGGACAAGACCATAGGCGCTATCGATCAACTCAAGCTGACCGTACTCATCGAGAATTCACCGGCCTACGACACGTACCTTGAAGGGTGTTTCGGCCTTTCCCTCTGGCTCGAAATGTGGAGGGAGGGAACACAGCGCAACGTGCTCTTCGATGTCGGGCCACGTGCCGACTCACTGCAGAGAAATGCCGAGCGACTCGGAGTTGAACTCAGCAGGGTGGACGCAATTGTCCTCTCGCACTGTCACTTCGACCATACTGCAGCCCTTGCAGACTTCCTCAAGGTCTTGGGCAGGCCGGTCCCCGTATTCGGACACCCCGACATATTCAGGCCCAACTTCGTATTGCTCCCCGAGTTCATGGACTACGCGATGTCGGGCCCGAACTCAAAGGTGAACCTCGAGAATGCAGGAGCGCGTTTCGTGCTCACGAAAGACCCGATAGAGCCGTTTCCCGGGCTCGTACTCACGGGTGAAGTGGAACACGTGACACCCTTCGAAGAGACGGGAGGGGTCTCATGTCTGACCACTGACGAGGCCGGCAACCTGGTTCCTGATCGGCTTCAGGATGATGTGTCCGCAGTCATCAACGTGCGAGGCGTCGGTGCGGTCGTGCTGAGTGGCTGTGGTCATGCGGGCATCGTCAACATCGTCAAGAAAGCCGTGACTCTGGCGAATAACGGCGACATTGCGGCTATCATAGGCGGCTTCCACCTGTTGCAAGCGACGCCTGAGAGAACCGAGGCTACGATCGCCGCCTTCAAGGAAGCGGCACCGGACCTCTCGATTATCGCCCCGATGCACTGTACAGGGCTCAAACCCAGTGCGATGATGGCGACGGCATATGGAGAAGCCTTCAGGGAATTGCACGCCGGAGACACACTGAGCTTTTCGGCGGGCTCCCGGGCGTAGCGCTGTCTCACACGGAATGATGTAGATGTCCAACGGGAGACGTTTCCAAGTCAACTACGAAAGGAAAGAAGATGTCGCATAGCAAGTCCGGACACCTCAAGCGCGACGTCGGGCTGTTCGGGGTAGTAGCCCTGGCAGCAGGCTCGGTTATCGGAGGAGGACCCTTCGTCCTTGCCGGGCCGGCGTCCGCACTCGCAGGACCTTCTGTTTGGCTCTCGTACCTGGTTATCGGTTTGCCCATGATTGCCGTAGCTATCTGCTACGCGGCTATCGCGTCCGCTATGCCGATCGAAGGCGGCACGTATTACTACCCGACCCGTGTGCTCTCTCCGCTGTGGGGCTTCCTCGCAGGATGGGCTCGCTGGCTCGCGTACATCACGCCGCTGGCTTTGACCGCCTTTGTCTTCTCCGACCACATTCAGACGATTGCCCCCAACATACCTGCCGCCGTGTTGATGGTAGGCTTCATCGGGTTCTTCTACCTGTTGAACGTACTTGGTATCAAGATATCCTCGACGGCGCAGATGGTCATGTTCGGCCTTCTTGTGTGTGGCTTCATCATTTTCATCATTGCGGGACTCCCCAAGGTAGAGGCGCAGAACTTCAGCCCTGCCATGCCCAACGGCTTTGATGGCGTAGTCAGGGGGGCAGCGCTACTCTTCTTCGCATACGTCGGCTTCACGGCAGCGGCCGAGATCGGCGAGGAAGTGAAGAGACCCGAGCGCAACCTCCCTCTCGGCATGATTCTCGGCCTTCTCGCCTGTATCGTTCTCTATGTGCTGATGTCCATCGCTGCCTCGGGCAACCTCAGCTGGGAGGCCCAGGCCGCCAGCAGCACACCGATTTATGATGCAGCGCTACTCGTCCTTCCGGGTGTGGCGTCAACCTTCCTGCTCGTGATTGTCGTCATGGCGGTAAGCACGTCCCAGAACGGCTTCCAGCTTGCAGCCTCCAGGATCGTCATGAGCCTGGGTCGCGATCGTGCCATCCCCGAGCGCTTGAGTTCCATCAACTCGCGCTTTGGCACCCCGGTCTGGGGCCTGACCGCTACCGTCCTGATAGCCCTCATCTTCGTCTTCTCGGGCAAGGGACTGGTTTTCGCGTGCTACACGTCGAACATCACCTTCCTCTTCAGCTACGTGGTTGTCATGGTAGCCGTCATGGTGCTCAAGAAGAGAAAGCCTGAACTCTATGAGCAGTCTCCCATCAAGCTCAAGGGCGCATGGCAGATCGTCCTTCCCGTCATAGCCATGGCCGTCTCGGTCTACTTCATCGCGCTTCAGGAGCCTGAGGCGATGCTGTGGAGCGCGGCGTGGATAGCGATTGGCGCGGTTGTCTTCCTCGTGCGGAAGCAGCAACTCGCCAAGGAGGGCATCTCGCTCACAGACCTGATGCAGGAGATGCGCAGTTCTGACGAGTAGGCATTAGTCGTCACCATTCTTGGGGCGCGTCATGATTGTGGCGCGCCCCTTCTTTTCGTATGCGACAGACGGTAGTAGACGAGAGACTTCAACTACTCTTCTGAAAGGTGATGACCAGGGCCGACAGGAAAAGCGCTTCGTTTGCGACACGGAACTCTCGCTGGTAGACTGGCATTTCCGCACCGCGAAGGCAGCCCACCCACTCCGTGGGTTAACTCAGCCACGCGCTTCTCTACGCGATGATGCAAGAAAACCAAGCTGCGAAAAGACCGAGACTATACCAGGGCTGGTTGGTCCTGGCGGCAGGGTTCCTCGTCATGGCCTCCGGCTTCGCTCTTCGCAACTCGTTCTCGGTCTTCTACCCGGCCGTTGTCGATTTCTACGGATGGACGCGTGGCAACACGGCCATCATGTTCTCGCTAAGCATACTTGTCTACGGACTCCTGTCGCCGTTCGCTGGCGGGCTCATCGACAGACACAAGCCGCAGGTTGTGATCGCGGCAGGTATTGGCATCATGGGTCTCAGCTATGCCGCCTGTGGCCTTGCCACGCAGCAGTGGCATTTCTACCTCCTTTATGGTGGGGTTCTGGGCGCAGGAGTGGCTTTCACCGGTATAACTCCGCAAGCGGCTGTCATCACCCCGTGGTTTGCGCGACATCGAGCAATGGTATTCGCCATCCTCACTGCCGGCTTCGGCGTCAGCCTCGTGTCGGCCTCCCTCATTCAGCACCTGATCGGCACGTATGGCTGGCAGCACGCGCTTATCTACTGCGGACTGACGGTCGCCATCGTTATGGTTCCCCTGACGCTTGCCTTCATTCGCCGGGCGCCCCGCAAGGAAGAAGAGACCATCGGCAAGAAGGAGCCTGTACAGAGCGACACGGCGCCTGCGGGCGCGGCAGCGTGGCATGCCACCGAATGGACCCTTCGCCTTGCCATGAAGACGCCGCAGTTCTGGTTCCTGTGGCTTGCCGGGTTCTTCCAGTTGGGCATGGCCGAGAAGGTCTCCATAGCCCACATGGTGTACCTGTTCCAGGACGTTGGATACACGCCGATGGCGGCCGCATCTGTCTACAGCGTCTTCGGAGTAGTCTTTGTGATTGGAAACCTCGCAAGCTCCTTATCCGACCGGTTGGGCAGGGAGAGGGTCTACATCCCTGCCGCAGGAATTGCCCTGCTGGGAGCCCTGCTGCTGTTCGTCATCGATGATGCCAGTAGCCCGTGGATGGCCTACGCGTACGCGGTAGTGTTCGGATTCGGCATGGGGATGATGCCTGCCGTGCTGTTCGCTGCAGTTGCCGACCTGTTCCACGGGAAGTCATACGGAGCAATCCAGGGAATGGTCGCTCTCGGATTCTCGGCCGGTGGCGCCGTAAGCCCCTGGCTTGCGGGATTCCTTCACGATGTGACCGGAACGTACGAATCGACCCTCTTCATTCTCGCCGGGTCCATCGTGACATGCGCCGTGTTCGTCTGGCTTGCCGCGCCACGAAGATTGAACCCTGTTCGATTGAGCCGGTGACGGCTGCTATCCAGTCCTTCGAAAGTGCCAGGACCCCATGAGTGATTCGACGCAACGTTCTACACATCTTCAGTCTGCCGGGACTGGACGTCGGTGGGCAGTGCTGGCAGTCGGATTCCTGGTCATGGCGCTCGGGTTCGGTCTCCGCAATGCCTTCTCGGTCTTCTACCCTGAAATCGTTGCCGATTTCGGCTGGAGTAGAGGCGGGACGGCGGCGATGTTCTCCCTGAACATCCTCATCTATGGACTTCTGTCCCCGTTCGTCGGCGGGATAGTCGAGCGGGTCAGGCCCCAGTTGCTGCTCTCCTGTGGCATTGTGGTCATCGGCGGAGGTGCCGTCCTTTGCGGCTTCGCAACCACCGAATGGCATTTCTACCTCCTGTACGGTTTCCTCGTAGCAGTTGGAGCCGCATTGATCGGGGTGACGCCCCTCGCGGCCATTGTGACGCCCTGGTTCAGCAGGAATCGGGGCCTCGTTTTCAGCATTCTCGCCTCCGGGTTTGGTGTCAGCCTGGTGTCGGCCTCTCTCGTGCAGTACCTGATCTCGACATATGGCTGGCGGAGCGCGTATTTCATCACCGGATTGGCTGTGATTGCAGTCGTAGTTCCCCTCACATTGCTGTTCATCCGGCGTGCGCCTGCGACGGAGCATGATGTGGCCGCAACCGGTGCAACTGACCTGTCGGAGGGACGCACTCAAAAGGAAGCTGCTCCGTGGGCGCAGCATGAATGGACTCTGCGAAGAACGCTCAGGACGCCGCAGTTCTGGATGCTCTGGGTGGCAGGCTTTCTGCAGATAGGCGTTGCTGAGAAGATAGCTATTGCGCACCAGGTGTACTTCTTTCGAGATGTGGGGTACAGCCCCATGGATTCTGCGATGTTCTACAGCGTGTTCGGTGTGTTCTTCGTTGTGGGGACACTTGGAAGCTCGGTGTCAGACAAGCTGGGCCGCGAGAAGGTCTACCTTCCTGCGTGCGGTATCAGTATCGCCTCAGTTGCGCTGTTGTTCGTGGTCCGGGATGCATCGAATCCGTGGATGGCCAATCTGTTCGCCGCCTGCTTTGGTCTGGGTCTTGGCGCCATGCCGCCTGTGATGTTTGCTGCTGTGTCGGACCTGTTTCACGGCAAGTCCTATGGTTCAATTCTGGGGATGATGGTGCTTGGAGTCTCGCTGGGTGGCGCAGTGAGTCCGTGGTTGGCGGGCTATATGCACGACGTGACCGGTAGCTATACTACGTCGCTCTTTCTACTCCTGGGTGCGCTCGTGCTGTGCGGGCTCCTCTTCAAGATTGTCGCGCCTTCGCGTCTGTCTCCCGTGCCGGGCGGTCGGAAATAGGCTGCCAGCCGAGGCATCTTCACTTGGCGCTGCGCGCCACTGCGCGTAGAATGGGCCGGGAACACGCCATGACATCAAGCCACGAACTTCAACAAACACAGAACGCAATCGCATTCCCTGTCCCGCCCGACGAGGAGGGTTTTTGGGTCTCGCCCCGGAACCTGGAGAGGCTTGACCGCATCGCGTCGCGTGCGGACCGTGGCGAGCGAGTGAACGTGCTGGTCAGAGGTCCCAAGGGCTGTGGCAAGACTACGTTGGCACGCGTCTTCGCCGCCAGGAACAGCAAACCCTTCTACGAAGTGCACTGCGGCGCCTTTGTCGACAACGAGCAGTGGTTCGGCAAGGACCGGCTCAACGACGGACAGACGTGGTACAGAAAGGCGCGCTTCATACACGCCGTTGAGACTCCGCACTGCGTCGTTCTGCTGGACGAAATCAACCGTGCCCACCCCGAGGTGCTCAACGCGATACTTGGACTCCTCGACTGGCGACGCTCACTGTGGAGCGACGACCTGACGTACGAGGTGAAGGTTGCGGAGGGTGTCTCCTTCTTCGCCACCCTGAATGAAGGCGAAGAGTTCTATGGAGTTAATCCTCTCGACGCTGCGTTACGGGACAGGTTTCCCCGCACGGTCAGGCTGGACTACCCTCCACAGGAGCAAGAGTCGAAGATTCTTGTCGGGCATGGACTCCCTCAAGAAGAGGCACATCGACTGAGTTCGTTTGCACATACGGTGCGTAAGGCAGGACGTCCTCTCCCTGTCTCCACGAGACAGCTACTGGTTGCAGCGGAGGAGATAATGGACGGCGCTTCGCTGCACGACGCTGTGGAGACATCGATTGTCTTCGGCCTTGAGGACACGACGCTGGTGAAGACCGCCTTGCAGGCCCTGCAGTGGGTTGAGGAAGATCCCTACGTCGCGCAGGGCGATGAAAGCTGAAAGAGACAGGGCGACCGGCACCCGCGTGCTGTCAGCGTACTGGCGAGTAGACCGCTCGGTTGACCGCTCCCTGGAACTCGCCTCCGTACTTGGCGGTATCTCTTCTCAGGCTGAGCTTGTCCAGGCAGCCCTGCGTCCCCAAGTCGGGGAAACTGCCTTGCTCCACGCACCTATCGTGCTCGACCCCACGCTCCTGAACGGGTTCTCCGCGCCCTTCACCGCTCCTGTGGTCGATTGTCTAACGGGGCTGGCCGTGCGCCAGGCGGCAATGCGCGCCCTGTCTATTGATAGTTCACGACTTTCACGCTGGAACGAGATGCCGGCCGAAGAGCGGAAGGAGTTCGAGAGGATTCACCGCGCTCTCGAAGATGCCTACGCAGTCAGGCGCCTCCGGACGGTTTCCCCAACACTGGTAGCCTACGTCTCAGCGATGCGCGCTATGATGGAACCCTCGAGAGTCACGGGTCTTCCGGTTGTCGACTTGCGTGTGACTCGCCAGAGCGTACTCGAAGCCTGGCTACTGGCTGACCGTGGTCACGATACTGAGTCGATTGGGAGTCGCACACTTCACGAAGCAGTGCAGGAACTGGACGGTCTCTTGGGTAGCTACTGGACCGAGGAAGACGCAGTGACGAGGCTGTCCCTGGCTGACGAAGTCAGGCTCTGGTTGCAGGGCTTCCCTTCCGACCCGGCGATGCGGCTGCTCGAACTGTTCTGGAAAGATGCAGGCGAGCGAAAGGAGGCTCCCGAGGAGCGCGCAACGCGGCTGCAAGTTCGCAAGAACATCGGGGGAGGAGACTCAGGCTCCCTGACAGACTTGAGCGGCTTCCTGGTGGAGCGAGTTGACCCCATGCCGGCCGACAAGGATGACGACGCCGGTGAGGATGACGGCGGCAGTGGAATAGCACTTACGCGGGACTTGCGCGACCTCGGTATACGTGCCGCCTCCACCCATATCAAGGACGCACGGTACGATGCCGACGATCACGAACGAGTGGCGGCCCAGGTGACGGCCGAGATTGAGTCCGTGCGGCACCTGTTTGCCAGGCTGGATTCGGTCAATTCAAGATGGCGTCACGGCATCAGGCGCGGAAAGGT
>Ga0272441_10010868_pt1 | contig 13646 bp, 6 predicted proteins | sample SSMProp6N_FD_193582 | JGI IMG/M metagenome (GOLD analysis project Ga0272441, IMG submission 193582) | Marine sediment archaeal communities from Little Sippewissett salt marsh, Falmouth, MA, United States - SSM-Prop-6N | ecosystem: Environmental > Aquatic > Marine > Wetlands > Sediment ... | reverse complement strand
TTGCCCTTCATCGCGTCGGCGATGTCGTCTCGGATGTACTTGGGCAGGGCGGCGGTGGTGTCCTCGACCACGTCGATCTTGCCGATGCGGAGCTTGGTCTGCTGGAGGGCCGACAGCGTCCGGTTCCGGGCGCGGAGGACGTTCTGGTACCGCCCGTCCTGCAAGTCCCCGGCCACCTTGTTCATCAGCGTGACGGCCTGGAGGAACTGGAACGCGGCGTAGTCGTTGACCTTGAACTGGCCCTTCATCCGCTCGGCGCGGTTGACGAGGGCGGCCTGCTTCTGTGCGAGGCGGGGCAGCTCCTTCTTGATCTCGGGCGGGACGGGGCCTTCGAGGCCCTCCTCGCCGGCGCCGCTGAACTTCCCGCCCCCGGTCGCCCCGCCGGGCGGCTCGGTGGACGTGTCGTTCACCTGCCCCTTCTGGAACGGCTCGGGGGTCAGCCGCGTCGGCGTCCGCCGCCCGCCCTTGCCGACGGCCTTGTCCTCGACGAACTCGCCGCTGGACTTGCCGCTGCGCCCCTCGCCGCTGCGCCCGGACAGCTCGTTGCTGTTCGGCAACTGGTTGCCCGTAACGCCCTGGGCGCCCATGTTGCTGATGGGCCCGTCCATGGCGTCCCAGCCGATGCCGTCGGACCCGCTGGACGCCGCCCGGGCCGAGAGGTCCTCCATCTCCTCGAACATCTCCTCTTCCTGCTCCAGCAGGTCGCCGACGAGGTCCTCCAACTCCGTGGGCAGCTCGGGCATCTCGATCTTGCCCATGTCCTCGGGCATGGCCTCCATCGCCCACTTGATGCGGTCCGGCTCGTCCGGAAGCCACTTCTCGATGTTCGAGACGATCTCCTCCCCGCCCCCCAGCGCGCCGTCCTCCGCGGCCGTGGCGATCTCCGTGGCCTTCTTCGTCAGGGCGTCCTTGGCCATCGTGATGTCGCTCTTGACGGCCATCAGCTCCTTGAGCATTGCGGGGTTGGAGAAGTCCTGCTCGACCAGCCGGGAGAAGTCCGCGAAGGCCTCCTTCATGAACTTCTCCCACTTGTCCTCGGTGGCGGCCAGCTCCTTGAGCAACTCCTCGTCCTCGGCGTTGAAGTTGTCCACGGGCTTCTTGTTGAGCCGTTCGCTGGCCTCGATGACCCTCTTCTGGTCCTCGAGGAACTTCTCCATGTCGGCGGCGAGCTGCTTGAGCTTGTCCTGGGTCTCCTGGGGCAGGTCGGCGGCGGCGGGCTGCTTGCCCATCTCGCCTTCCTTCTTCGCCAGCGAGGGCATGATCGCCAGCAGGGTCTGGAGCGTGTCGAGGATGCGGTCCTGCGTGCCGGCGAGCTGCTTGCAGGGCGCGTCGCGCTCGTCGAGGGCGGCGAGCCTGGCCAGCACCCGGGCCTGGTCGACGGCCAGCCGGGCCTCGTTGTTGGCCAGGATTGCCACCGCCTGCTGCACCGAGACCATCTCCGGGTCGAACGGGAACTTCTCCGCCAGGTCGATCAGGGCCTGTCGGATCTCCTGCTGCCCGGCGACGATTTTCCCGGCCGTCTCCAGGACCTGCGGGAGCGTGCGCGGCTCTTTCCAGCAGATCCCCGCGTTGACGCGCTGGGTCTCCTGCATGGCGAGGATGGCCAGCAGCTTCTTGCGGAGCTCGTCGTACCGCCGGGCCTTCTCGGCGGCGGCCTCGGCGGCGTCCTGCACGAGGACCTTGAAGCGCCCGGAGGTGGTCATCTGCGGCCCGCCGATCTTCGGCAGGTTGCGGTTGTCGGTGACCGTCGCGTAGTAGACGAACACGTCGCCCTTGATCAGGCCGCCGGGCAGCGGAAGCGCGTAGGACAGGTCGGCCTTGGTCTTGCCCGTGACCGGGAAGTGATGCACCTCGTTGGGCTCGGCGCCCTCCTTGCCGGCATAGAACCGCGCGTCGGTCAGCCCGTACTTGTCGTAGACGCGAAGGACCGTCTCGAGCGTCCCGCCCGGCGCGATCGTCACGTCGCGGTTCGGGCTGGCGAACTCGATCTTGGGCGGCTCGTCCGGCACGGCGTGAATGCGGTAGTAGCCTTTCAGCAGGCTCTGCCCGGCCGCGCCGAACGTGTCGCCCGCGTTCTGCTCGGGGTCCGGCAGTTGCTGGCGCGTCTCTTCCAAGACGATGCGGTACGCCCCGTCGGCGAGGATGTCCATCCCGGCGGCAAACCGCCGCCGCTCGGGGTCGGGGCGCATCGGGATGCGCGCCCCGCCCTGGCGTTCCAGCACGACGCTCTTAACCGGCGAGGCCGTCCGAAGCGTGACGGTGACCTTCGAGCCCAGCGGCGCCTCGATCGAGCCGGGGGCGTTGCGAACGGTCTTGGCCTCCAGCCGCGTATAGGCGGGGTAGTCGTACCGCAGGTCCAGGCCCTCGATCCCGACGCGTTGGAGGACGTGGACCTTGTAGTACGGCTTGTCCGCCGGCCAGCGGGAGCTGCCGATCCGCACCGCGTACTCGAAGGACTGCTGGAGGTTCTGGATCGGCAGCGTGTACGTGCTGAAGGCATGGGCGGGGAACATCTCCCGCGGGGCCAGCTCGTCCTTGATGAGGACCTGGGCGTCGTGCGGCTCGGCCGCGTCGTTGCGGATGGTCGCGACGATGCTGATCGACTTGCCGACCAGCACGGTCGTCCCGTCGGGCGGCTGGAGGGAGAGCAGCTCGATCTCGTTGGCCCGCGCGACGTAGGCCGTCGGGGCGACCGCCGCCATCAGGCCGCGCCGCAGCGGCCCCGGCTGGAACCCGGCGAACCCCGCGAGCACGAGGCCCACCACGCCGGCTGCGATGACCCACCGCGTCAGGGGGCGGGTCGAGACGCTCTGTCGGATGCCCTCCCGCTGGGCCCTGCGGACGGCCTCGTGGATGCCCAACTGCACCAGCTCGGGGCTGACCTGGTCGGAATCCTCGCTGAGCAGGACGGAGTTGATCAGGTCGTTGCGCAGGGAGGGCAGCGTCTGCTCGACGTATCGGGCGATCTGGGCGGGGTTCTGCCGCCAGAAGACCGCGCGGAGCACATACCAGATGATTGCGGCGGCCAGCGTCGCCAGCGACGCGCCCAGCAGCCCCCAGCGCAGCGTGGCGGGGGGCTGGTCTTCCCAGTAGCCCAGCGACGCGCCCAGGACGACGACGAGGGCCATCAGGACCGTCGCGACGGCCAGGATGCCCGTGGCCAGGCGAAGGGCCCACCGCCGCCCCCGGACGAAGTCCAGGCCCCGAAAAAGCTCGTCCATGCCGCGATACTTCGGTAGCGTCGTCATGTCGCCGTCCTCGCGTTGTTTGCCGACACGGGCGCACAGACCCCACGCCGCACTCTACCCATATTAACGTCAATTCCTGCTCTTGCGTGGTGTTGCGGTGCGCTTTTCTTTTCCGCCCGGATCGCCCGGGCCGCGGGCACGGGCGCACCGGACCGGCCCGAATGCCCCCCGCGCCGACCCCTCCGTCGGGCAAGGGTGTTTGGGATAGAGCGGACCGACAGGACCGGAAGGCCCGCCCAGGGACCAGGAGAGACAGACAATGCAATGGCGCCATCGGTGTGCGTGTTGCCTTGCCGTACTGGCAGCCGCGATGACGAGTCCGACGTTCGCGGTCCGGCCGGCCAGCGTGCTGACCGACCACATGGTCCTCCAGCGAGGCAAGGCCGTGCCGATCTGGGGCACGGCGAGGCCGGGGGAGAAGGTGACCGTCCGTTTTGCCGGGCAGCGCGTCTCGGCCGCGGCGGGGACCGACGGGCGGTGGCGGGTCCGCCTCGCGCCGATGAAGGCCGGCGCCGAGTCCCGCCCGCTGGTCGTCCGCGGCGCGTCCGGCGAGGTCACGCTGAAGGACGTGCTGGTCGGCGACGTGTGGATCGCCGGGGGCCAGTCCAACATGGGCCGGGACGTCCGCCGCTCCTGGACGCCCGCCGACCAGCGAATGGCCTATTCGCACATCCGCTTCCTGCCCGTTCGCAGCCGGGGCAGCCGCTATCCGCAGACCGAGCTCGTGCCCCCGCCCCCGCCGGCGAAGCCGCCTCGGGTCCAGCACGTCACGGCCGCGAACCGCTGGCACGTCTGCACCGACGAGACCACCCCCGAGTGCTGCGCGGTGGGCTTCTTCTTTGCCGAGCGGATCTACAAGGAGACGGGCATCCCCCAGGGCCTGCTGTGGAACGCTTGGGCGGGCAGCACGGCCAGGGAGTGGATCCCGCGCTTCGGGTGGGGGCTCCGCCCGGAGCTGGCCGACACCGCAGGCCAGGTCGACGCGTGGTACCCGGGCACGAAGATCGGCCGGGCCGGCTTCACAGAGGCCGTCGACGAGATCGCCGAATGGAGCGGCCGGGCCGCGGAGGCCGTCCGGCAGGGCCACCCGTTCCCGTACCCCCAGCCGCGGCTGCCCGAGCCGGACGACGGGCAGGGCAGGGGGCGCGGCACGACGATCCTCTACAACGGGCGCGTCCACCCGCTCGTGCCGTACGCGATTCGCGGCATCCTGTGGTACCAGGGCGAGTCGGACTACGCCAACCGCCGGTACCTTCCCGAGATCGAGGCGATGGCCGAGGCGTGGCGGACGCTGTTCGCCGTGCCCGGCGAGAAGCCCGCGGACCTGCCGTTCTACTTCGTCCAGATGCAGCGGTGCGGCTCGTATATGAGCCCCGGCGTCCGCGACTTCCAGCTCCAGAGCCTCTTCACCATCCCCAACGCCGGCATGGCCGTCCTGCTCGACCTGGACATGAACCTCCACCCGGCGAACAAGTACGACTCCGGCCGGCGAATGGCCCTGTGGGCGCTGGCGAGGGACTACGGCAAGGACGTGCTCTTCTCCGGCCCGCTGTACAAGGCCCACCGGACCGAGGGCGACAAGGTCGTCGTCGAGTTCTCCCACGCCGACGGCGGGCTGTTTGTCGGCACGAAGGACAAGCTCAACCCGCCGCAACCGCTGCCCGACGGGAAGCTGGTGAACCTGGAGATCACCGCCGACGGCCGGGCGTGGGTCCCCGCCCAGTCGAGGATCGACGGCGAGCGGCTGGTCGTCTGGGCCGACGGGGTCAAAAAGCCGACCGACGTGCGGTACTGCTGGAAGTCCAAGGCCGACGAGCCGTTCCTGTACGGCGCCGCTTCCCGCCTGCCCGCCGCCCAGTTCAACACCACCAGCCCGTACGCCCTCGCCGGCCGGGACAAGGGCCGCGCCGGCCAGACGCCGCCCGCCCGCCTTCGCAAGGCGTCGGCCCCGGCGGGGCTGCTGCTCACCGAGGCCGTCGGCGAGGACTGCGTCCTCCAGCGGGACGCGAAGGTCCCCGTCTGGGGCCGGGCCGAGCCGGGCGAGAAGGTCACTGTTACCTTCGCCGGGCAGACGAAGCAGGCCGCCGCCGACCGCTTCGGCCGCTGGCGCGTGGAGCTGGACCCGATGCCCGCCCGCGCCGAGCCCCGGCCGCTCGTCGCCCGGACCGACGGCCAGGGCCTTCGCGTGGAGCGCGTCTACGTCGGCGACGTGTGGCTGTACCTGTCGCAGTCGTGGCACCTGGACACGAAGACCGTCCCCGCGAGCTTTGACAAGGCCCTCCCGCCGATCTGCGCGAAGGCCGCCGACGTCTGGGAACACCGCAATCACAGCCGCCGACCCGCCGAAGGCCTCAACCGCCCCGGCCGGTGGAGCCGCTTCCAGCCGCCCGGGCGGTACTACCGCAACGACGCCTACCACTTCGGTGCGGCCCTGGCCCGCGTCACCAAGGCGCCCGTCGGCGTGATCGGACTGGGCGCGTCCACGCTGGAGTCTCTCACCCCGCCCGAGGGCTTCCAGGCCTTCGAGGCCGAGCTGGGCGAGCCGGCCGCGGCCGTGACTACCTGGACGCCCAACACCCCCCGCGGCAGGAAGGCCTACCTCGCGGGCATCGAGGCCGTCGAGGCCTGGGTCGCGAAGACCCGGGGCATCCTGGCCAAGCCCGACGTGACGTTCCGCGACGTGACGCAGCCGCCGCAACTGCCCGGCCCGCCGCGGTACGAGCGGGCGCCGACCACCGCGTACAACCAGGTCGCCCACCGCTACATGCCGGCGGCGTTCCGCGGGATCGTTCTCCAGCCGAAGACCTTCAACGTCGGCGACCCGCTGTACCTGCCGAAGGCGAGGGCCCTGGTCCGCGGGCTCCGCGAGGCGTGCGGGCGGAGGGACGTGCCCGTCTGCTTCGTCCAGACGCACAGCCCCGGCCGCTACGATCACGGGGACGTGCACGACCCCAACGACTGGATGCGGACGCGGCAGGCCCAGGCCCGGCTGGCGGACATGCCCAACGTCACGGTCCTCGCCGCGCACGACCTCGCAAAGCCCGGGCGGAGCGAGCCGGACCACGGTATCCGCGCCGCCCGGTGGGCCGCGGCCGTCGTGGCCGGGAGCGCCGTCCGCACCGGGCCGACGTACCGGTCCCATCGCGTGGCGGGCGAGAAGGTCGTCGTGGCGTTCGACCACGTCGGCGAAGGGCTTTCGGCGGGGAATCCCCGCCCGGCCGGGCTGGTCCGCGGCTTCCAGCTCGCCGGCGCCGACGGCAAATGGCACGACGCGGCGGGGAGAGTCGACGGCAGGACGGTCGTCGTGACGTGCGCGAAGGTTGCCCGGCCCGCCGCCGTCCGCTACGCCTGGGCGCCGGTCCCGAGGAACGCTACCCTCTACAACCGCGCCGGCTTCCCGGCCCTGCCGTTCGCCGCGCCGGCCCCCGAAAAGCCGTGAGAAGCCCGCAGTGCGGGTGGGCCCTGAATGCCGGCCACCACCGGCCTTGTGCCGGTGGAGCCAGGATTGGGAGACTACAAGCGCACAGGCGTTTGCTCTCGCCACCGCCGGGCCTGTTCCGGCGGCCGAGAACACGGACAGAGACGATTCCCCCACACAGGAGCAAGTCGATGACACGCACTCGATGGATCGCAGTCGTTCTCGTGCTGGCCGCCCTTGCGGCCGTGGGCGCGGCGAAGGGGCTGGAGTCCGCCTTCACCAAGGACCCCTGGCCGATGGTCAAGGAAGGCCCGGTGAAGGTCTTCCTCCTCGCGGGGCAGTCCAACATGCAGGGCCACGCCGCCCTCCGCACGCTGGAGTACCTCGTCTACCAGAAGGACACGGCCAAGGAGTACCAGCACTGGAAGGACCGCTGGGGGCTGTGGCGGCAGCGCAACGACGTGTGGGTCTGGACGACCGACGGCGAGCGGAGCGGCAGCCTGAAGCCCGGTTTCGGGCAGAGCGACCTGAAGATCGGCCCGGAGCTGGGCTTCGGGTGGGTCGTCGGCGAGCACTTCGACGAGCAGGTGCTGATCATCAAGACCTGCTGGGGCGGGCGGAGCGTCAAGCGCGACTTCCTCCCGCCCTCCGCCGAGATGCCCCCGACCGAGCAGCTCCAAAAGGAGCTGGAAAACGCCCGCAAGCGCAAGCCCGAGACCACCATGGAGGACGTCAGGTTCCGCTACGGCAAGGCGTACCGCGAGACGATCCAGCACGTCAAGACCGTGCTGGGCAGCCTCAAGGAGCACTTCCCGCAGTATGACGAGAAGCGCGGATACGAGCTGGCGGGCTTCGTGTTCTTCCAGGGCTGGAACGACATGATCGACGGCGCGCAGCGCGAGGAGAAGTACGCCACCTACACGAAGCGCGTGGGGACGCTGATCCAGGACCTTCGCAAGGACCTCAAGGCCCCCAACCTGCCCGCGATCGTCGGCGAGTTGGGCGCGGGCGGCAAGCGGGGCGACTTCCAGGCCGCCCAGGCCGCCGTCGCCGACCTGCCGGAGCTGAAGGGCACGGTGAAGTGCGTCCAGACCGCCGACTTCTGGGAGCCCGAGGTCGAGGAGATGGTCAATCAGGGCGTCTGGAAGGGCCCGGACTGGGTGAAGTTCTACAACGTCGGCTCGGAGCGCGGCTACCACTACCTCGGCAGCGCCCGCATCCTCCACAAGATCGGCAAGGCCTTCGGCGAGGGCATGATCGAGCTGATCGAGAAGAAGCCGGCAAAATAACCCCGCCGCTCCGCGGCCTCAGCACACCGGTCCGCTTGCGCCGCTACGGAACCCGCCGCCGGCGGGCGAGCAGACCGGCCGCGCCCGCGGCGGGAATCGGCGCAAGCAACGAGAAGCCAACGCACGCTATGACCGCGCTCATGCCGCACCGCTTTGTCGAGAAAGTCCCCATTGCCGCTCTCCTTACAGCGTGTATGAAAACCGGCCTCCATGGTGGCACGGGCATCTTGCCCGTGCGTCGCACGGCCGTCCCGGCCGTGTGGTCTTCGCGCTCGGTGACTTATCGTCGGCAAGATGCCCGTGGGACGTAACGTCGAGACCGGCCTGCCTGCCGGCAGGCGCCCATTCCACGGTCTCCAAGCACTCTCTTACAGGCACTCCCGCTCGCTCCGCCGCCGGCTCAAGGCAGGACATGCAGCGCGATGGGCCCCGCGGCGCGTATCCCGCCGTCGCCGTCCGAAAGGTGTCGATGGCCCGGCCGGCGAACCCAACTTACAGCCAACCCACATAGCCCTTACCTCGCGATGCGCATTGTACACCATAACATGCGCTGCATCCATGGAGTTGGCGCTGCCGGGTCCGGTCGCGTTCAAGGCGCGGAACAAGGGGAGGTCGGTCTGTGTTTGTCGCGGATCGGCGAGGTTCTGGCGGCGGCAGGGACCGTCATGGCCCCAGAACGGTTCCCTCGGGCGGGTTGTCGGGGCCGGCGTTCGGGCCGGCGTCGGGGCCGTCGCGGCGTTTGCGGTGGTTTTCCAGGGAGCGGGTGAGGGTCTCCAGGACGCGGGGGACCTGGCTGGCGGCCATGAAGATGCGCGAGGAGACGGCCGCCTTGGGGTAGAAGCGGGTGATGAAGTCGAAGAGGAACTCGGCGGGGGAGTGGGAGATCATGACGGTGGTGGCGTAGGTGCCGCTGAACATCTCGTCGGGGAGCTTGAGGTCCTCGTAGATCTCGGGGATGGATCGCCGCTGGTCGTTCTTGGGCTTGGGCAGGGGCTTGGCGGGCCCGAAGGCGTTGTCGTACTTGCTCAGGTTGTCGCGGAGGGCGCGGACGAACAGGCCCATCACGCGGGGGCTGAGGACGATGCGGGCCCCGACGCGGGGCGGTCGGCCCATGCCCTGGATGAAGTCGAGGACGAACTCTTCCTGTCCCTCCATGGCCATCACGCCCGTGCAGAAGACGCCCGCGGCGACGTGGTCGGGCACGCGGGCGGAGATCGGCGCGTGAGGGATGCGCTCGGTGTGCAGGCCCTCGTCGCCCTCGGGCGGCTCGGCCGGCGGCTGGGCGTCGGCGTCGGCGTCGGCGTCGGGCTCTTCCGGAATATCCTCGTCTGGATCGGCCATGGGGGCAGCGTAGCAGGCGCGGCAGGCAGTGTCCAGGGTTCGCGGGAAGAAGCAGATCCGAGGCAACCCGAAATCCGAAGCTCGAAACTCGGAGGAATACCGAATCCCGAAATCCGAAACGGCAGAGGGCGCTATCCGGGCGTCAGCCTTCGGGTATTCGGATCTGCCGTTTCCTTGCTTCCCGTGGGGGGATCGTGGCCGAAGCGGCCGGGGTCCAGCGGAGCGCCTTCGCCGCGGGCGCGAAACGCGTGGACGGCGGCGGCGAGGGCGACGAGCAGCGCGCCGACGGCGACGGCGATCCACAGGGCGCGCCGTCGCCGGCCGGGCGGACCGGCGGCGGCGGAGCCGTTTGCCCGCGCGGGGGCGTCGAGGAACGCGGCGAGGTCTTCGGCGAGGCCGGCGGCCGAGGGATACCGGTCGGCCGGGTCGTGCGCGAGGGCCTTGCGGAGGACGGCGGCGAGGCGGGGATCAAGGTCGGGGCGAGCCTGCTGTGGCGGGAGGACGGGCTCGGTGGCGACGCGTCGCATCACGTCGAATCCCGCGCCGCGGAGGTCGTGCGGGCTCTGGCCGGTCAGCAGCCGGTAGAGGATGACGCCGAGGCTGTAGACGTCGCTGGTCGGGCCGAGGTCCTCGTCGCGTCCGGCGGCCTGCTCGGGGGACATGTAGGCGGGCGTGCCGGCGCGTCCGGCCGCGGCGGGCGCGACCAGGGCGGGGGCGGGCTCGTCCATCGCGTGGGCGATGCCGAAGTCCAGCACGTGCGGCTGGGCGTCGTCGTCGACGAGGATGTTGCCGGGTTTCAGGTCGCGGTGGATCACGCCGCGTCCGTGGGCGTACTCGACGGCCCGGCAGATCGGCAGCATCACCGCGAGCGTCTGGCGGACCGAGAGCCGGCGGGCGGTGACGAACTCGTCGAGGGGCCGGCCGCGAACCAACTCCATGGCGTAGTAGCAGACGCCCTCGCGGAGCCCGTGGTTGAGGACGCGGCAGATGTGGGCGTGGTCCAGGCGCTCGGCGAGGCGGACCTCCCGCTCGAACCGCGCCCGCGAGGCGCCCGTCGCTAACTGGTGGTTCGTGGCGAACTTGAGTGCGACCTCCCGGCCGGTGGACTGTTCCACGGCCCGCCAGACCGTGGCCATGCCGCCCTCGCCGATCCGCTCCCGCACGCGGTAGCCGTCGACCTGGGGCTTCCATCCGCGATAGCCCGATGTGGGGCGGGGCGGGGCGGCCGCGGCCGGGGCGCCCACCTGCGATTCGGGCTCGCCCTCGGCGAACCGGACGTGATACGACCAGACCGCAAGCGACTCGCCCAGGCGCACGCGTACCGGCCCGGCCCGGCCGAGGCGCACGGTGCATTCCTGCTGGGCCTGCGGGTCGGTGACCGCCTGGCGCAGCACGACCCGCCCGTCCTTCTTGACCTCGACGTAGGGCATCGCGTTCCCAGACGCTCCCGATTCTACCACCTCCGCGGCGGGCGTGTGGGGGCAATCGCACGTGTCGGCACGCTCTGGCCGCGTCCGGTAGGCACGGAACGCGCGCGATAGTGCCGTCGGGGTGGTTTGACGCCCCGGCTCGGGGGGGGGCTGTCAGGCGAGCGTGCGTTTCCGCAGATAGCCCGCAATCGCGAGGAGGCCCAGCAGGGCGCAGCCCGCCGTCAGGGGCTCGGGCACCTGGCTGCCGGGGGGAATGAGGGTCGGCACGTTGTTGAAGACGATGTCGTCCATGCCGAAGGCGGTGCTGCTGAAGGGGTAGTCCGGGTCGGCCGTGCCGCCGTAGGCGTGGAAGAAGACCTCGTCGACGTTGAGGAAGCCGAAGTCGTAGAGTTCCGGCGTCTGATTGCTCAAGCCCGTGATCGTTTTCTGGTAGACCTGCGCGCCGTCGCGGTAGCCGATCACGTCCACGTTGAGCCCGATCCGCCACCCCGAGATCAGGTAGGCGCTGTTGAAGTCGATCTCCTCGCCGTTCTGGCGCCGCATCCACCCGTCCGCCCCCGCGTAGTTGAAGGCCAGGTTCTCCGGCGAGACCGCGCCGTTCGCGAACCCGGAGGGTTCGGGGTCGTTCCAGTGGCTGTTGAGGACGCGGATCGTCTCCCAGTTGAACCCCCAGTAATAGTCCAGCTCATAGATGCCGCTCGTCTGGATGTCGTCGAACCCCATGGTCACGCTGGCGGCGGGGGACAGGGCACAGCAGAGAACAACCGGCCCGAGCACCGTGGCGCAGAACAATACACGCCTCATTGTCCCTTCTCCTTTTCCTTCGCCTCGCGACGAGAATCCCCGGCCCCGCGTCCTGGTGCCGGTCTGGCAGACAAAGCCATAAGCGCAGTGGTACACGCCCTGCGGCTCAGAACAGCCAGCCCGAAAGAGAACGCCGGAAGCCGGGAACGGAACCTGCCTTTCGCCCCAGAGCGTACTCTCGGCGGTCCTTGTGTCAAGAGGAAAACGTCCGTCTGCCGCACATTCCCGCATATCGAATACGATGATCCGACTCGGTGTTCGGAGGCGAGCAGGCGGTTCAATCCCGGCAACACGGGGCCGGCGGGTTGCTTCCCGCCCCGGGCGCAAAAAGTAAAAAGTGTAGGTTTGACCCCAGGAAGCGGGGGGGGGCGATCAGACTTGGGAGGGCTTGCGGTGGTTGCCGCATAGCGCGTCGCCCAGCCAGGCGACGGGGCAGAGCAGGTGGGGCTTGGGGTAGGCGGGCCAGTACCGGCGGGCCTTGGCGAGATAGAGCCGCGCCTCGGCGTACTGCCTTTCCATCACGAGGGCCTTGGCGACGGCGTAGTGCACGCGCGCGAGGCGACGGAAGGCCGGACCCCGCGCCAACAGGCCCTCGCCTTCGTGCTCGAAGTAGAAGCGTTCGAGCATGCCCGCCTTGAAGCGGCGACTGCGCGCGCGGTTGGTTCGGGTCAAGCTGCTCTCCGTCCACCGCCGCAGGGCGAGGGGCTCGTCGATCAGGCCGAACTCGAACCGGGTCGAGACGCGCAGCCAGAACTCGTGCCCCGAGCCGACCTGCATCGTCTCGTCAAAGCCGCCGCACGTCTCAAAGACCCGTCGGTGGAAGATCGTGGAGGAATCGTGGATGAAGATGCTGTGGAAGAGCTTCTCGGTCAACTGGCCGGCGTGGCATCGCTTGGAATGGCCCCGCATCGCCGTCCCGTCCCGGCGAATGGGCGCCATCGGCGAGTAGACGATACTCAGCTCGGGGTGGTCGGCAAAGCAGTCCATGCAGCGCTGCAGCAGCTCGGGCTTCCACATGTCGTCGGCCCCGACGACGGACATCCACTGGCCCCGCGCTTCCTTCAAGCCCCGGTTGATGGCCACGGGCGTCCCGCCGTTGGCGAAGCGGAAGGGACGCACGCCCGGCCAAGAGGCCGCCAACTCCTGCATGACCTCCCACGTGGTATCGGTCGAGCCGTCGTCGATCAGCACGACCTCCAGGTCCTGGTAGGTCTGCTCGCGCAGGGACCGGACGGCGTCCGGCAGGCACCAGGCGGCATTGTACGCCGGGATCACAACACTCACGCTTGGGGCGGCCATGGTCTCGTTAGGGTCTCCTTGGGTCGCGAGCATTATAGGCAGCCGCCCCCACGTGCGGAAGAGGGTTCAGCCGGCCGGCTCGCGGGTGGCCGGACGCGTTCGTAGATGCGGACATAGCGGCCTTCGTGGATGCAGCGCAGGTTCGGGGCGGCGTCGAGCAGCGAGCGCATGCGTCGCACGAAGCGCTTGTCGAGCTCTCCGCGGTCGAACACGACGGCGCGCACGTCGCGCCGGGTCTGGAAGTCGGCGAAGATCTCCTCGGCGTGCTCGGCGTTCCAGGGGTTCCAGAGACAGACCTTCTTGAACGGCCGGGTGCGGGCCCCGCCGAGCAGGTGCAGCATCGTGACGCGATCCGGGCGGACGGCGACGACCGCCTCCGTGCCGAACCGCTCGCGAAGAAATGCCGCCGTTGGGGCCAGCTCGGCGTAGATGCCGCCCTCGATCACCTCGTGGTAGCGCCCCAGCCGCCCCATCGTGGAGTAATACGCGGCGTGGCGAAGCAACTTGGGGATGTTGACGGCGACGAGCAGGGCGGTCAGGACCGTCGCCGCCTTCAGGAATGTCAGGGGGCGCGCCGCCCGGGCTCGCCACAGCAGCAGCCGGCGGACGGACCAGAACAGCCCCTCGAACACCATCAGCAGCAGCAGCGGGTACAGCGCCATCAGGTACCGCGCCCGGACCGACCGGTAGCCCACCAGGAAACAGACGGCCAGAAAGTCCGCCGCGAACGTCGCCGGCGCGAGCCGTCGGCCCCGGCGCCAGAGCACGATCCCGCCGATCAACATCAGCGCGACGATCCCCGCCCCGACGGTGACCA
>Ga0272441_10010867_pt1 | contig 13648 bp, 9 predicted proteins | sample SSMProp6N_FD_193582 | JGI IMG/M metagenome (GOLD analysis project Ga0272441, IMG submission 193582) | Marine sediment archaeal communities from Little Sippewissett salt marsh, Falmouth, MA, United States - SSM-Prop-6N | ecosystem: Environmental > Aquatic > Marine > Wetlands > Sediment ... | reverse complement strand
TCCAGTTTGCCTTCAATCTTCCCGGCCAACGGACCGGTATCCTGTGTCATGATGACCGTGTAACGCCCCGGTCGAGCGTCCTGGCTTTCCCACGAAAACCCGCATCCGGAGCCTCACCCATATTCCACTTTACCGGGAACGATTTCCCCGCCGTCGGAATCCAATATCCTGATTTCAGGATCCACCCGCCTGTCTCCGTGCGTGTTCGGGAGATTCTGATAAAAACGGTCATATCGTCCACCAGAAGCGCCTCTAATGGCACGCGCAAAACGTATCTTCGCGCCTTTCGAGAAAACAGACCGATTCTTCGCACCCCCTTTATTTTGCTTATTCACATCTATCGCCGTGACGGTCAAAACAGGTTTGCCGAGCTCGATGGTTTCTACATTCTTAGAGCCAACCTTTATCTCAAGATCTTCGATTAACACCCTCCACTTATTCTCGTGCTCAATGCCATAGTGCACGCAGCCTTTCGTAAATGCATACGATCCGGCAGGTAACTTGAACCGATCCCCGGAAACCCTGAAGTAAAGATTTTTATCTTCACATTCGATACCCCAAGGAAATTCCAGATTGATCTCAAGCGGTCTATCCCCGGTTGCTTTAAAAACGACGTCGCTTATTGGGCCGAAATACTTCCTGAGTTCGGCCCGTACGGATTGGCCTGTTTCGTGATTGCCGATGAGATGTAGATGATAGAACGTGCCGTTATGATGGATGATTCTACTGAGGAGTGGATTGGGCTTAAATCTTTCAGTTTCTTCGTTTTTCTTTTCCCCAATGCAAAGGGAATACGAACAACCTCCGAACTTCGTAAACGAACCGGAGGTACCATCTGCAAAGAGGATGAGTGTGGCCGTTTCTCCATCGATGACTGACGTTCCCTCTAATATACAGTGAGGACTCCACGAACAAGATGGACGTGAAGGCCGTCCTGATGAACGCCCGCTGCAATCCACCCGTAACAGAACTCGAAACGGCACATGGCGACCGTCACGTTTTGTTATTATGAAGTCGGGTGTGATAAACTCGGGATCGTTAAACAGCCACTCGGATTCGGGAAGAGGAAGTATTTTCTCATTATCCGACACCTTTCCGTCGGCGTTTAAGTCAAAGTAAAACGCAACCGGGTTTCGCCCTTCGAGCTCGATGGCGGACCACTTCGCACCCCGGAAATGGAAATTAGATATGGTCTGTAAGTTCTCGACCTTTGCCTTCAACGCTTGAATGAATGAGCTATCATTCGCATCATTTGATCCACCAAAGCCAACCGAGGTATTATAAAGAGGTTCATCCTTCGGTAAGCCAAGCCCTCGATATTGCATTTCGAAAACGAAGGTTTCCTGTTCCGGCCCAATCGAATCCTCTGCGCGCCCGTCGATTGGAGTATCTATGGATTCGGATTGCGGAGTCTTCGGCGTGAATAGTAGAACAAATCCCCCCATTACAAGTGCAGCCAACACCGCAATGATAATAATCATCTTTTTCATCACTCATCCTCACTCTCATATCATGTTAGTGTATTTCTTCAGGAAATGCAACCATTTTAGCTCAGGCATGACGTAACTGTCTTTTTGTACAGTAGTTATCTCCCCCTTAAAAAGCCAAAGGGTTGTGAGTTTTCACTCACAACCCTTTTCGTTACTCAGGTCGATCTTTTGTCGGTTTATTTGATTGTGATTTCGAGTTTACCTTCGATCTCCCCGGCCAACGGACCGGTATCCTGTGTAATGATGACCGTGTAACGTCCCGGTCGAACGTCCTGGTTTCGCCACGAAAACCCGCAGGTCCCGCCTCACCCATACTCGAGTTTGGCCGCGGCGACTTGTTTACCTTCCGCATCCAGAATCTTCAATTCTGGCTGGATATCTGTATATCTGCTCGAATCAGTTTGGTTTTCGGTGAATCGGCCGTAGAGTTCGCCGGCGTTGCTCTTGATGACGCGCGAGAGATAAACGTTTGTTCCTTTGGAATAAACCGTCTGTTCTTCTTTGTCACTGTGATAACGTTTCTTTTCATCTATGGCGCTGATCGAAAGTTCCGGCTTACCGAGCTCCACATCGCGTGTTTTATCAGCGTTAATGACGACCTCCGGCCCCTCCGAAAAATCCACTCGCCACTCATCTGTTTTCTCAACGCCATATTGAATGTGCCCATCACGGAGTTTATAAGTTCCCACAGGTATTTTTATCTGTTCTGACGGGATCTGAAAGCGAAAGCGAACAGTTTCGTCGTTAACACCCGTCATCCCGACATAGCTTAGCTTTGATTTGACGCTCGTATTCGACTTCAGTTGGATGGCAAGTTCACCTGTTGCCCCGGCATATTCTTCAAGTTCAACCTGAATCCTTTTGCCCTTTTCATAATTGCCGGTTAGCCTTAGATTGTAAAACTGTCCCTCACAATTAATGATGCTGCTCAATGTATGCCTGGAAATATATCGCCCGGATGATTCCGCGGCGTCTTGAAGAGAATAAGAACAGCGACCGAATGTATCGAAATCGCCTGTAAAACCATTGCCGAAAAGAATCAACTTTGTCGGTTTATCGTTAAAAGTCGATATCCCTTCAAGGACACACGAAGGACTCCACATGCAACTCGGACGTGATGAGGAACCGGAAACGCGAACCTGTAATAAGGCCCGGAATTGAACCTGATGTCCTTTCCGAGTGGTCATAACAAAGTCGGGAGTGACGAATTCCGTGCGATTGGACGGTCCGGACTCAGCATCGTCGATGGGGAGAATTTTCTCGTTTTCCGAAAGCTTGCCGTCTGCATCGAGATCGAAATAGAACGCAACGGCCTTGTCGTCTTTCACCTCGACGGCGGACCATTCGGCTCCTTTGAAATGTGAATTATAAACCGTCCAAAATTCTCCGCCATTTCTTCTTACCTCCTTGATAAAAGGCGTTTCGTTTCCACCCCGACCGAATCCCCAATAAGAATTGTAACGCAGCTCATCCTTGGCGCCGCTCAAACCGCGATACGTCATATCGAAAACAACCGCCCCCGGCGCCGGCTCGGAAAAATCTGCATCGACCTGCTCGTCTTCGATATCCGTCGGGGGCGCTTGACTATCCCGTCGCCCGGTTTTTACGACTTTCAACAGGCAGAACACACCCACCAGAAAAGCCGCCAATATCACGAAGCCAATAAGAAGCTTTTTCATTGCATTTTCTTTTCACTCGGCACCCAACGGTTGATTTTACGTATCAACGCATTTGAGTATATCATATAATCCACTGAAAAAGAAATATCAGACCGAAAAAAAACGATTACACATATCACGCTGCTCCAGCGTCTATGAGGGTGAGACAAACATATACATGAACAACGTCAGGAGACGATTGTGGAACGAAGCAAACAACTGTATGAGAAACTGATCGAGCCTGTCCAGGATAGAATGATCGCTATCGTCACCCGGATCCTGCGGGACCAGGACGACGCGATGGATGTTTTCCAGGAGATTCTGGCGGTGATCTGGAAAAAGCTCAAAACCATCGATAACCACCCTAATCCGCAGGCGTATATCCTTCGGATTTGCGTGACTCGTTCGTATGACGCCCTCCGAAAAAAAGCCCGACGACGCAGGCAGATGAGGTTGGAAAAAGACATCGAAACATACAAAAGGCAATCACACGCCGACGACGTATCAACACGCTTGACGATTCGAGAAGCGATCACCCTTTTACCGCCCAAACAGGGCAAAGCAATATTGCTGCGCCTGATCGAGGGCGAGGATTTTGCGACCATCGGCACGATTCTGGGTTGCTCTTCCGCCACCGCCAGATCGCACCTGTCCAAAGGGAAAGAAAAATTGCGCACCGTCCTTCTCAAGGCGGGCATCGCCCCCCATAGGAGTTCATTATGAATCCTGAAAAAGACAAACACGATAATGAAGCTCAATGGAAGGCCATCCAGGACATGTTCAACAATGAAGATTCCTGCAACGTTCAGCCTTTCAAGAAAGTATTGAGTGAGTTTCGCCGGGACCTTGAAAGTCATCCTTACGTTCAGAGCCGGAAGAAATATAAGATCGCTGAGAATCCCCGCCACTCGAGACTCTTGAGGACGCTGACCTATCCGACAGTGGGTTTAGCTGCGGCGGGTATTCTGATTGCCTTTGTTTTATTCAGCAGCCCGAAATTGACATGGGCACAAGTCGCGCAGCGCTTCGCCCGGGCGGAGTTTCTACACGCTTCAATCTACAGCAAAGAAAACGGGCTCTCCTCGCCCGAACAGATCGAACTGTGGATGGGCAAAGGAGGCAAGGTTCGTATCCGGATGGGTGAGGAATTGATCTTCGCCGAAAAAGGCCGGGTTTTTGCGGCTTTCGATCTGAAAACGCGTAAGCAAATCGAACCAAGCCAAATGGCGCTCATGTTTGTCGAAGTATTGGGTTCCGATGAAATGTTTTCTATGGATACGGTCATACGCGGTCTGTCCGGCGGTCGAAACATCCCCGATAAAACGCCGGTCCTCAATGACAACGTGGTGGTCTCCGAAGACCTGGCGGTCTTTGACCTCGATTTCAAGGAAAGCAACGATTTCCAGTGGTACCGAATCTGGGCATTAAAAAAGAGCGGCCTACCGATCAGAATCCGTGTATGGAGCCCGAGCGATGCGGCGAGCATCGACGTGTTCATCGATTACTCCAAGCCGCAATCCGAGATGTTCTTCGATCCGAAGGCTTTTGCCGCGGCCCTTGCATCGGTTAAAACGGATCAACTGAATCTGGCCTATCTCTATCTCAAAGATCCGGGAGGAAAAATCTACGCGCCGGGGATTGCAGATGAGCACAAAGCCATGTCGATCGTCACGACGACCATCAACGGCGAGCCGTTCAACCTGGCCTATTATCGGGATAAGAATCTCTTACTCTACTTTTGGGATCGAAATGTTCGTGGCCGGCGATGGACAACGTTTCAGACGCTCTTAGATCAATACGTCTCAAATGATAATATCGAGATTCTTATCGTCGCGATGGAAAAGAACAAAGAACGCATCCGGAAATTTATAGACTCTAACAACATCGCCGTCCCTGTCTTATTCGAATCGGACAAGGGAATGTACAACTCATTAGCCCGCGCCCTGGGCGTGAAGCACCCTGGTGAGAGGTGGCTGATCACCGGCGGCAAAACGTATCGAGTCCAGGATGGTATGGAAAAGATGATCGACCTGATTTGCAACGGCCTCACTTTCGAGAATAAAAACCGGTTGAACCAATTCATCACTTATCACAAGACAACGAAGGATCGGATATTGACTCTCTGTGGCGAACCTGACAAAATCGAAACGATTGAGAGCCGAGAGTTATGGACCTATCGCTTCGACACCTCCGCCGATGGGCTCTATACGGGAAGCGTAACGCTGCGATTTAACGAGGAAGGTAAGTGCACCGGATACAGCAGCGGAGGAAGGCTTATTGAACCATCAAATCTATCCATCGAACTCAGCGAAGCGTTCTGGGAGGAAAATGTAGAAGCCGTATTTGGTCGAGAGAATATGCCGGATAGCAACAGCGACTATCATATAGAGATCAAGATCCGCAATGGGAATAGAGGATATATGATCGGTGGCGGCCATCCACGTACAGACATCCTCCCCGGCAAAAAGTTCAGTCGAGAAGTGCCGGCGGGTACGTACTCTATTGAAGTCCTCCTGATGAATCACAGCAACACATATACTCAGATGAAAGAAACGGAGATATTCGAGGAGATCACTGTCGGTAAACGTGAGAGCGTCGGCATTATCTTTGGGGAATCAGGGCCGCCTGAGATAACGCGAGCAGCCTATTCTGGTGGGCAGATCGATACGACGACCGGGGGAAGAGAATTCCTGCTGAAAAAGCCGGATATCAAGAAAATGTTTGAAGATGCTACTGCTCAAGAAGATAAATATGACGATCCCAAATATCTGCCCTGGCAGATGCATCTGAAGGAGATTGCACAAAGATATGAGAACAAGCCTCTGCCGGAGAAAATGGAGTTGATACCCAAAGAGACAGATGAAAACTACAAATTCATAATGTTCCCGAAGAATTTACCCGGGCACGAGGGGTATAGCGCTACTGTTGTTATAGGTGATCTGAAGAGTCAATTCCGATCCCATCCGCTGGGTCCCGGCCTGATGCGCTGGCCGGACGAAACGCCCACTGTTGAGATGAATCATGACTTCGTTTACAAAGATGATATTTCCACAAAAGAACGATACACGTTCATGCTCGAACAGATGGGCTATGAAATCGAAAAAGTAACGCAGGAGCGCCAAGTCTTTATAGCAACCTATGACGGCAGAGAATTGCCCGATCCATGCGATGTTTCAGTGCCTGATCCCGTCGGTTGGGGCTGGTTCACCGCCGGAACATTGATCGATACTCTGACTCGTGTGAACAATCCGGATCAGAAAGCCGCCGGCCCGGTATTCATCGACGAGACCAACCTGCCCGACCGACCGGGGCCGGGTCAGAGCCACAAAAATATCGCTATCGCAATGGAAATGCCGAACTTTAAGACCCAGACTTTCGAGACGCTCAGACCCTGGTTCGAAGAAACTTTCGGCATCACATTCGCAGAGGAAACGCGCCCGATGGAGATTTTGGTCATCCGAAAGATCATGAGATATAAATGATGCTCATCCGGTGTTCTTGAGATCCTGCTGTGCCCAGATCGCCAGAGCCGCGCCGACCAACAATAACAATCCGCACAACAACTGAATACCGTTCAGGGATTCATTGAAAACGACATTGGAGATGCCCAGGACGACCATCGGCTGGGCCAGTATTACGAGAGCGGGAATCGTGGCCCCGATGCGTCTCATGGCGGCGTAGTAGAGCGTGTGCGCGAAAGCGATCGCCAAAATGGCGGAAATGACGACACACGCCCATTGCCAGGCGCCCAGGCGTACACAGTCTTCCAGATTGCCGAAAGGAAGTGCAACCAATGCCAGCCCCGCAACGGTATAGAGACTGATCACAGAAAATCCCTGCCGAGAGTCGATTTCTCGAAAAGCAATTCTTGCCGAGACCGTATATACCCCCCACATGAAGGCCGCCGCCAAGCCGATGATAATCCCCCGGATCGTTTTCGCTTCAACGAGATCGACCTTATAGACCATCACTCCGATTAATCCGATGGCGGACAAGATGAGTCCGGCCCAAAAACGTTTGCTTTTGATTAGCGTCCTTTCTTCCGGAAACAGGATGAGCGAAAAGGCCGCAATCCAGAAGATATTCGTTTTTGTCAATAGCACCATAAAAGCCGGACCGACACAATAGAACGCCGCCGCCCACAAGCTCTGCATAATCACATTCGCGATGCCCGGGATAAGGGACCTCCGCCAGACCCTTTTGTCAAGACTCTTCGTTTTGATCGAAAGAAGGAGAAAAGGCAGCCAGAAAAGAGCTGCGACAGAGTAACGTAGCAGGTTTTGCGTCCAGGAATCGAGATGCCCGGCTAAATATTTAATGAAGATCGGTCCTAACGACCAGAATGTCAATGCACCGAGACAGGCAAACGTCGCGGTAACGTTAATGCTTTGAATATGATTATTTTTACTCAACAACAATCTCCAGAATTTCGATGGAAGTTATAGGAAAAGCCCCCCACGGCGTTGATTTCAAGGCAGCATGTCGATCGCGATCTGTGCGACTTCTTCGCAGGCTTTCTTATGAGCCAACGGCAATGTCAACTCGGTTAGCTCGCGACTGACCTGAACTAATGTTCCATTCTTCTCAATAAGCTGCTCGATACTCGCCACAATCGGATCAATCGAGGTAAAATAGGGCATGAATTCCGGCACGAGCGCACCGTCGCCAAAGCCGCTTTGACGCGTCGGCGCCCCCCGGCTGCTCAGGATATTCACCAGGGAAAGGTATTTCGTTTTGACCAGCCATCGTCCAACTAAATGCCATAAAATTTTGCTGGATTGATACATAATAACCATCGGACATCCGGCCGCCGCGACTTCCAGGGTGGCGCTGCCGCTGGCGACAATCGAGAAATCTACCGAGTCGGCGGTTTTATAGACCGAATCCACACTGTATTGACAATCGAAACCGGGAATTTGCGCCGCTTTGAGGATCTCTTCTCGCCCGGAATCGACCGCCACGGTAATAAATGTGACGTCGGGATATTTCTTTTTGATGCGTATCGCGATTTGCTGCATCGGCCGCCAGAGGGAATCGATCTCGGCCGGACGAGAACCCGGCATAAGAGCAAATCGAGCCTTATTCACATCGAAATGGGTATATCTTTCATGATGGGCCAAGTCGATCTGCAATTGATCCAGGAGCGGATTGCCTACGAAAACGGCATCCACGCCTCGCCTCCCAAACCAATCCTCCTCGAAGGGGAGCAGGCAACAGAGCTTGTCAGAGCATCTGCGGAGTTTACCGATGCGCCAGCCGCCCCAGGCCCAAAGCTGAGGCGCTACGTAAAAAAGAGTTTTGACGCCTGCCTTTTTCGCCGCCTTGGCTACGTGGAAGTTAAAGGAAGGTGAATCACAGACAATAACGAGATCAACATCACTTGTTCTTATAAAATGATTGATGCGTCTTATGAGCTTGTAGTAACGAGCCACCTGACTGAAGGCTTTGTAAATCATTGCGGCCCGGTCAACGGTGTTTTCCAGCAGTTGGCAGCCGGCTTCTTTCATTTTCGGCCCGCCAACGCCAAAAAACTCCATTTCCTCATCCTTTTGGCGTAGTGCCCGGATCAAGCCCGCACAGTGCGTGTCCGCACTCGGCTCAGCCGCGCTAACGAAAACACGATATGGCTTCTTTTTCTTCGACATCGGCGTACTTGTTAACAACATTTCAGAAAAACAGCAATACTAATTTCAACGGTTCAGATTCTTTATCCAGGATAGTAAAATAAAATGAGTACCCCGTCTTTTGGGGTGACTCATAAACCTTTTTATGAATACGATTTACGAAAACACAAACGACCAACTTTGAATAGGAGCGCATTTTTTCTTGACTCAAACGTTGACTTGCTCCCGGGAACAGTATAGAATAAATTGGTTTTGCGGCGATGATGTACTTCAGGACGAAGCGATGTTAGCCGGGCGATTATTTGAATTGCCGATAGTGGCTTTTTTGGGAAAAAATCGGAATGTCTGACGCTGATAACAGCATCTCAGGCGGAAACAATGGGAAAGAAGTCCACAAGAGAGTAGGATTGGCTGCGGAGGTTTTTGGCAAATATGGCGACGATATCCTTGCCGTGATCCGTTTTAATGTTGACGATCAATCCAAGGCAAACGACATCTTTCAGGATTTTTTCGTTTCGCTTGTACGCAAGCCCATTCCTCCGTATATTAAAGACGTCAAAAGATACCTTTACAAGGCGGTTACGAACGACGTGATCGATTTCTCGCGCCGATCCCGGAATCGTCGAAACAACGCTCAAAAATACGCGTATATTTACAAACATCAATTTACACAGGAAAATCCGCAGGATATGATGGTCCATGTGGAAGAAACAGAAAGAATGTTACGTTTAATTCAAAATCATTTGCCTAAACATGAGGCAAAGGTTTTTTCTAAGCGTTGTGGTGACGGCCTCAGCACTGCGGATACGGCCAAAGCCCTCCGATTGTCCAAAAGAACGGTGTCTCATTATCTTTCTGTTGCGACGAAAAGAATTCGCCGAATAATCCCAAATAAGAATAAAGGTCTTGTTGGATGATCTCTCAAAATCCCTACTCCAATTGTATGAGCGCCCGGCTGTATTTCTATGATTTCCTGCATGAGGAAACCAAGACGGGCATTCCCGAATGCACGTTGCGCCACATCAACAACTGCCCGGATTGCCAGACGGAGATTCATCGGTTGGGCACGCTGCTTTCGAACGCAAAGAACACGCACGACAATCAGATAAACCGTCGGAATACCGCCATTACATCCTTGCTGAAATTTCATTTTTCTTACGTTAACGAACCGGTCACATGTCATACGGTCAAACCCTTTCTCGCCAGTCTGGCCGATCCGGTTATCCGCATAACGATCCCCACTCCGATTACCGAACATATTAAGGAGTGCCGGGATTGTCGGGACGATCTCCATACCCTGGAGGATTTGCACCTGACGCATAAACAGTTATGTCGTTTAGGCCAGCTATTGGCCCAGACGCCCGCCGAAAATACGGTAGACTGCTCGCAGGCCCGGCAAGCCATCCCGGACGTCGCGTCCATGGGCTTCGACCGAACGAACGCCGAAACGCTTAAGCACCTGTCCACCTGCCCCGATTGCCGAAGGGAACTGTTCGGACATCGGGAAAAGTTGCTCCTGGAGTTATCGGACGGTAAAATGGACCCAGCCGACATCCCCTGCAAAGCGCTTTTACCCAGCGATATCTTCGATTATGCCATACCTTACGGGATCGATCCGACCGATGACGAATATGCCGAATTTCGTGAGCCTCTCGCGTCCCATCTGGGCGGATGCCCGGCATGCCTGGCGAAAGTGCAAGAGCTTCTGAAGACAATCGAGAAGATTACCGAGCGATCCGAATCCGGCGTTGTCTCCGTCTATCACGTGGACGAACCCGTTACAGCCGATACGCGACAAAGTAAAACGATCAATTTCACCGAACGACTGAGGCGGACAACCTCGTCGCCAAGAATCAAAACCTGGCTCAAGGCCGGTGTGGCGGCCGCCGCCGTTCTTATCATAGGTCTCGGGCTGATAGTCAACGAACCCACCGTCGAAGCTGATTCATGGGACCAAATGAACTCGGCCATCAAAAAGGCCATAAACCTCCATATCTCAAACTACTCCTACTTGGGTAATGAGATAAAATTGACAGAGGAAATATGGTTATCGCAATCCTTGGGTTTCTATATGTATAAGGATACGAATAAGATCGAACTATCGGATTTCGAAAATACACATCTGAAAGTACAAACATTAGATACTAATTTTGTTGAAGAGAGTACACTTAAGGATACCGAACAAGCTAAAATCGAAGGAAACGAAGCCGTATTTTTAAAACTTCTTCCCTTTGCACATTTGTCCGAAGCCCGAGAAGGAACAACGTGGAACCGCGCCACAAGCGATGATATAACCACGACCAATGAAAACAGCGAAGTTTTTGATTTGGTATGGACAGATACTTCCGCAATTGGTGTTCCAAGAACTTTTAGAAGGCGATATTATGTTGATCCAGAAACACACCTTCCCATCAGGAGTGAATTCTACAGTAAGTCATCTAAGCATGATGAATATACTTTACAATTCAAGACCATCGTTAAGCAAATGAGTGATAGCGAAATGCAAAAAGTTCAAGACAAGGCCTTTCGTTAGACTCTTTCACTCCGGAACCCAAAAAGGACATTTGTCTTTATAACCGTCAAGTCGTTTCTCCACAAATAAATCATCCGCTTGTTTCCGATCAACATTTCCACCGACGAAACCCACGTTGATTGTTTTGTTCGGATGACGACCATCAATTGCATCCCGGTCCTGGCCGGGTATCAAATGTTTGTCTTCATTAATCGTAAGCCCGGGTATATAGGCTGTACCAGCTCCCCGAGCGCCATCGAGAGGATCGGGAGGGATATCCGTCGCGTGCCACCAGTTTGTGACGCTGTAGCCGCAATCCACAATCAATAAAGTCCGTTCGGGTTGCAGTATCTGGTCTTTGCTCAAAGGCGCCCCGACAAACTCCTTTTTACTTTGAAGGCTTCCGGGAGTTGTGCAAACCGATTGGTTTACGCCATAATTGCCATAGAGAATACTATCATTAAGATCTGGATTATAAAGTGATTTTGAAGGACACAAGAGCATCTTTTGTTTCGTTTCAGTGTATCCCTCCATCAAGTGAAACCACCACCATCCGCTTTTGTCTCTCATGGCATTGCCGATAAATCCTCCCGGGGGGGGAGGTTTGAATTTATTCATAAAACCATATGGAAACGTTTCATTGTTCGTATCGTACATGAGTAGATCGAGCGTTACCTGGCGGATGCGCGATTGGCACATAAGCGCCCTGGCCCGTTGCCTGATACTCGATAATACAGGGATAAAAATAGCCAGAAGTAAAAGGATGACAACTATGGCCACAAGCAGTTCGATAAGTGTAAAACAGGCACGCTTCATAAGCACTCATTTTACAAATATCTTTCTGAAGTGTCAAATTGGAATGGAATAACCTTTGCGTGTTAATGGTGAAAAAGGCAGGTGAGCGGTCGGTCCTCACCTGCCCTGTCTTAATGTTTAAACAGTATGACTACGCACAGGCGTACATATAGTAAAAGTACCATTCCCCCGTGTAACAACCAGTTCTCCAATTATTGAGACAGGCGGCTTGGGCACAACTTAGGAATAAGTCCATTATGCACATGCCGCTTTCGGTGGCTTCGCAGCCCCATCTTTCGGGATAATACTCATACGTCCCTTCACAAAAACCTGTACAGTAATAGACATCGTCTTCCTGCAGTTGTTCAGAACACTCGTAACCGCTCCCGCCGCTTATGGCCTGAAGCTCGGTATCGGCGATCTCAGTAAATCCATTCGGAATGGCGCGATCGGAGACCAGCAGGACGGTGCCTTCGGTCCAATCCATGCCCAAGAAGTGGATACTCGCCTGATAACAGAATCTGTCACTCGCCAGATCGACGCACCATACATGGCTGTCATCGATATCGGCCAGCGCGACAAAATGGTTCCTGCCCGGAATGTGAAGGATCGCCTGGCAGCCGTTCAGATTCTTCAGGCCCTCGACGTCGGTTCGAACGGCCCGGGCATTGAGGCCCAGATTGATCGCCATGTCCTTCATCGCTTTCAAACTCGTTCCGCCCGCGTCATCGATCAATCGGGCAAGCTGCTGATCGGCCACGTCCCGACCCAACTGCAAAGCGGCATACTTCAGCGCAGTCGTCCCGCAGTTCTGGGTCCGGGTGCCCTCTGAAGCGACAACATTCAACCTCTCCGACAAGAGCATGTCCATATCGAGCATCGGTGTGTGGCGGTACGTTAACGCCCGATCGCTCAAAGGAGAGTGATACTCGATCAACGCATCCGGCTCATACGCGACATTGAAACGGCTCAGCATGGGAGTACTCCCGCTCACCGAGCTGAAGCTCCAAACGTCGTACCCCAACAGTTTGTTCGTCCATCGATCATATTCTTCTATCGAGATGGCCATCGGAACCCAGCGGCCTGAAACCAGGCGGTGATTGGCATATTCCGTCGCGACCGTCTTTTCAGATCCTTCCTCCAGGGTGGAAATGAGTGCGTAATCCCGTGCCGGGTCCATCACCAAAAGCATCGTACCATACGACATTTTGAGGGTCAGATGGACCTGTGTCCCACCGTTAACGTCCTTCTCTTCGCCCGAGGAACTTATCGAGGAGAGCCTGCCGTAAGTGAAATCATTATAACCCCAGGGAACCACGCCGGCCGTTAAGGGTCCGCTGACCACGTGGGGAAGCCGCCCCTTCGTATCCACCATGGCGTAGTTAGCCGACCGAGAATACAAGGTATATCTGCTGCCATCCCAGGTGAACGCACGACTGCGATTCCAGTTCATGTTAAACTCTCTGGTCATATAATTGCTCGCCAGCGACGCGTCCGGCCGGACCGAATCCGTGCGGGATTTGACGTCGATCTCCCAATTGAACCGGCTGCCGTCGTACTCGACAAGGA
>Ga0272441_10010866_pt1 | contig 13649 bp, 10 predicted proteins | sample SSMProp6N_FD_193582 | JGI IMG/M metagenome (GOLD analysis project Ga0272441, IMG submission 193582) | Marine sediment archaeal communities from Little Sippewissett salt marsh, Falmouth, MA, United States - SSM-Prop-6N | ecosystem: Environmental > Aquatic > Marine > Wetlands > Sediment ... | reverse complement strand
GCAGCCCCGTGTTGCACGGGGCTGCCGCTTCCTGAAGGTAAGAACATGAGAAAGTTATTCTGGGCCTAGGGTCCGGGGTTTATAGGTACTATAGGTACCACGTATAGGTACCACGTATCACATTGTGATGTTTTGAACCGCTCGGTCGACGACTCGACGTTCGAGGTGATCGAGGTGGGTTCGATACTCGGGATCGGACGCTTGGCGGCGCTCGGCTTCGGTCAGCCAACGGCTCACGGAACCGGCGTTCTTGCTCAAGATCGCCGCAAGGTCGCAAACTCTGTGACCGTATCTTCCTACCGCGATGGCAGCGAGATCCCACCGCACGTTCGCTATCTCGGACCTTCTCTTCCGTGAGCGAAGATCGGCGAGTCTCACATCGGTGATGTGGCAGATTGCGTTAGCGATCGCGGACAGATCCAGTGGGTACCTGTCTTCAACCATTTTGCGTTGGTCGAACGTCTCGACGGGGCGACGTGGATCGGGCGCGGTGATCTCTTCGGCGTCTGATGCGTCCGTCCACCACGGAAGCTCGCGAAGGCCCATTTCCAGCCACTTCGCCTCCGCAACGGAGCGCACCCATTCAAGGTACGCCGTCCGCATCAGGGACGGGTCTTCCTCACCGGACAACTCGATCAACGCTTCCGAGTCCAAGACCTGAGGGCGCATTTGGCCGATCGCTTCCCGGTGTCCACTGAGCGCATAGTCGGCTGGGTCGGTGACCAACCCCGCGGCGACAGGATTCAAATGGACATAGGCCACCACTTGCCCGAAGTAGTCGTTGGAATCGATGAGCCTCGCCCGGTACCTGCTCTGCCAAAGACGCCCGAGGTACCGTTTTCTTCGGTTGTGTTCTCTTGCCACTGTCCGCTGTAGCCGGGCCATCGTCCGCCAAAGCGGGACTGAACCTGTCTCGAGCACCAGGTGGTAGTGGTTTGTCATCAAACACCAAGCGAGGATCGAGAGGCCATCTCGATCCCTGACCTCGCAGAGCGTGTCGAGAAACAGTTCAGAGTCTTCTCGATTGGCGAAGACGAACTCACCTCGAGCCACACGGCAATAGACGTGATAGGTCGCGTATGGGATGAACAGACGGGGTTTGCGCGGCATGGTAGTTCCCTCCATGCGCGCGGACGGGACTCGGACATACTACTGCCAACGGCAAAACATCACAATGTGATACGTGGTACCGATCTTTGCGTGTTGAACAAGAACCCGGATGTCGTGAGTTTCTGGGCGGGGGAAGGAGCGCGCAGACGACAAGAGGACCCGGACTACGCAGCGAAGCTGGATGAGCTCGATGAACGCCTCTCGGCAGCTCTCACCCGTGACGGTTGAAGATGTAACTTTCTAAGGTTCTAAAGCCTGGCACCGATACGGCCGGCATCGTCAACGATCCCGGTGACTACGTCTATAGCGGGCACAGGGAGATCATCGGAATGTGTGAGCCTCACGTCATCGATGTGCAGACGGTCCTGCTCGGGTTTGGTGAAGGAGGGCTTATCGAAGCAGTTGAAGACTACCTCCACTGGATTGGATCAGTCGCCGAGGCTCGCTGGGCGACGGCGGGCGTGTGTGACCTCCCATGGTGGGCCCCCGCAAACCACGTCGATGAGATCGCCATCGCCGACCAGCACCCGGAGGCTGAGAAATTTGACGGACAGCGACTCTCCGAGGAGCGTGCACAACTCGATATCTCCGAGTTCGTAAAACGCTGTGAATCCATCTCCGGCTACAGCCTCGACGAATTGGCGGCTCGACAGTCTCGACGTAACGATCTCTCGGCGATGAAAATGGTGCATTCTGAACGTGGCACCCGATCGCACCCGATCAGCACCGATTGATGGTGGGTCGATCCGGGCGACTCCGCCCATTTGCATTCGATGAGCGCGAAACCTCTCGTCGAGGGAATGGACAAATTGATCACAGTATGTCTGGATTTTATAGACATAGTATGCTTAAATCTGTAGGTAATGCGAGACCTGAGACGACGAATCGGCCGCGAGGAGTTCGACTACCAATCGTTGATGTCGGCGCTATCGGAGTATGCCAACCCCCGCGACAAGGTCACCGCTCTGTTGCGCCGCGGTGACATCATCCGAGTCAAAAAAGGCTTATACGTTTTCGGCGACGAACTCGGGCGTCGGCCCTTCTCGCGAGAACTGCTGGCCAACCTCGTCTACGGGCCTTCGTTCGTATCTTTGGACTCGGCATTGTCGTTCTACGGCCTCATTCCGGAACGCATCGAAGCGCTGACCTCGGTGACGACAAAGCGGCCGAAGACATTCGAAACGCCGGTGGGCTCGTTCATCTATCGGCAGTCGCCAAGGAACAGCTTCTACCTGGGAATGGACCGGAAGGGAGAAGGAGACGTTACGTTTCTGATCGCGACACCGGAGCGTTCTCTCGCCGACAAAGTTCGGGATGACCGCGGGCACTCGCTGAGAAACCGGAAGGATGCGGCGAAGTACCTTTTCGATGATCTTCGGATTGACCAAACAGACTTCAAACAGCTCGACCCAATCGACCTCGAGGAGTTGGCCAAGGTTCTCCGTTCCCGCAAGGTCGCCATCTGCGCTGCCCTTCTTCAAGAACTGAGGAGTACACAATGAACCCTGCGATCGCCGGAATGTTGGAGCGGTACGAAATCCGCAGCGCCGAAGACTCCGTCAACGCACTTCGTGAGATCCTGCAGGAGATCGGTCTGTGCGGTCTGTGGAGGGCCAAGTTCTTCGAACATGCTGCGTTCTACGGCGGCACCGCGCTGCGCGTTCTGTATGGGCTCGACCGATTCAGTGAAGACATGGACTTCTCACTCCTTGTTCCATCGAGTGATTTCGACCTCGAGCCGTACTGTAGGGCCATTGAGGAGGAGCTGAATTCCTGGGGTTTCCCGGCAACCGTGGAGGTCAAGAGCAAGACCACCGATTCCGCCATCGAGTCGGCGTTCCTCAAGGCGAACACCCGACTCCTCCTTCTCACGATCGACGCGGCCAGGATGGCCTCTACCATCCATGGTCGGCGCGAGCTCAAGATCAAGCTCGAGGTGGACACCGACCCACCTCCGCGTTTCTCCACCGAGACGAAGTTCCTACTGCAGCCGATACCATTCTCTGTCAAGGCACATGCGCTCCCGTCGCTCTTCGCCGGGAAGATGCACGCCGTTCTTTGCCGCGGCTGGGGGTCAAGGGTCAAGGGGAGAGACTGGTATGACCTGGTCTGGTTCGTTGGGCGCAATACACCGCTGGACCTGACCCACCTCGAGGCGAGAATGCGTCAGAGCGGACACTACGGCGGTGACACACCGCTCGAAGAGGCGGCTTTCCGCACGATGCTCGGCGGGAAGATCGAAAGCCTGGATATAAATGGGGCGCGAACCGACATCGAGCGTTTTCTTACAGACCCGGCGGCGACCAACGTCTGGTCACACAGGTTCTTTTCTGCTGTCGCCGACAGGATTTCAATTCACACGTAATCGGCTGGCCGCAAGAACATCGAAAGAGCGTCCACGTCAGGAGGCCCATGAAGGCCGCCCCACGGGCGGCTTTTTGTGAAGTGGCGACCATCACCGGGGTCTCCCTCTCCTGTTAGAATACCGGTTCGCAAGGACCCAGACTCATGACGGACGATTCCGACATCACACGATCGGAGAGCGTGTTGATCCGCAGCAAGCTCGAGCGGCCGCCGTTGCCGGGGCGATTGGTGGCACGACCGCGGCTCCTCGAACGTCTTGAAACGGGTCTTGACGGCCGCTTGACGCTCATCGCAGCGCCGGCGGGGTACGGCAAGACGACGCTGGCGCTGCAGTGGATCGCGCAGCGCACCGGGAATACGGCGTGGGTCTCACTCAGCCACCGGGAGAGCGAACCCGAGCGCTTCGCGAGCTATCTGGTGACAGCCATCCGCAATCAGCGACCGGGAGCACTGGCACAGGCCGCGGCGTTGCTCGACGCCCGGACGACACCACCGTGGGGCTACTTTAGAGACGTCCTGCTCTCGGAGCTCGCGGTGATCGAGGAACCGTTGCTCCTTGCCCTCGACGACATCCATCTGATCACCTCCCGGGAGGTTCACGAACTGATCGCCCGGATGGTGGAGGAGTTGCCTGAAAGCGTTCACGTTTTGGCTCTCGGTCGGGTCGACCCGCCATGGCCCCTCGGCCGATGGCGCGGCAAGGGCTGGCTGTCCGAGCTTCGGGGGCGCGACCTCCGCTTCACCCCGGACGAGATCCACGCCTATTTCACAGGGCAGGACGGACCGGCGCTCGACGATGCCGAGATCGATGTTCTCGGTGCTCGGACCGAGGGCTGGGCAGTGGGTCTGCAGCTGGCGCGAATCTCTGTCGAACAAGCGCCGAACCCGCACGAGCGGGCGCGCCGTTTTTCGGGTGACGACCAACTGGTGGTCGACTATCTGATGTCCGAGGTCCTGGCGTTGCAGCCGCCCGAGGTCCGGCAGCTGTTCGCGGTCACCGCCCCGCTCGAACGATTCAGCGCTCCGTTGTGCGCGCACCTCCTCGCGGAGCGCTGCCCAGGGTGTGACGCCGGGGAGTTGCTCGCACGGCTTGAACGGCACCAGCTCTTCCTGGTTCCGCTCGACGCCGAGCACCGCTGGTTCCGCTACCACCACCTGTTCCGGCAGTTGTTGCTGCAGCGACTGCCGGAGCTCGACTCTTCAAAACAGCGCGCCCACATCACCGTAAGGGCCGCGGGGTGGTTTGCCGGGGAGGGTCTGGTGGAGGAGGCGATCCAGCTCTGGCTGGATGCCGGTGAGGTGGACCGGGCGGCCGATCTGCTGGGGGATCATCTGCATCGGGTTATCGACGAGGACCTCTCGAGGCGGCTCCTCAGGCGCTGGCTTGAACTCTTCCCGCCCGGCGCGATACGCGACCGACTTCCACTCCTGGTTGCGGACCTTTACCTCCGGGTGGTTCGCTGGGACTTCAGGGAAATCGCCGAACTGCTGGCGCGAGCAGAAGAAGTCCGGAAAGGGGGGCTTTCCCAGGATCGACAGGCGAGTACGGACTTGTTTTCGGCCGACCTTGATGCGGTGTCCGCATTTGCATGTTTCTGGCAGGGCGATCCGTCGGCGGCGCTGCGTCACGCCGAGCGCGCTTTCGAGACCATCAGCGATGACGGAGGGGGCATGGCGCAGAGTCTTGCCGGCCTCTATCGCATCGGTGCGCTGCCGCGGCTCGGGCGCCTCGAGGAGGCCTTTCGCATCATTGACGCCGAGACGCAACGTGAGCTGAGCCGCGGCTCCGGTCGGCTCGGGGTGCTGTTGTTTACTCGCGCCATTCTGCAGCTCTACGAAAACGACCTCGACGGTGTGGTGGAGACGACCCGGCGATGGCTCGCAGCCGACGAGTCGACACCACCATATTGGGCTGCCAACGCTCCGTATCTGCTCGGTGTCGCGGCCCTCGAGCAGGACCGGCCGGAAGAGGCGGAAAAGTTCTTCCAGGAAGTCGGAGCGTTTCGCTACCTGACGAATAGCCGTCTCATTACCGACAGTCTGATCGGTCTGGCACTGGTGGCCGAGAGGCGTTCGGACAGGGAGACGATGGCGTCCCGGGTTACAGATGCCCGGCGCTTCGCAGTCGATGCCAACGACCCGACATCGCTCGAGGTCGTGGAGTCCCTCGAGTCGCGGCTTGCGCGGTTCGAGGGTTCGCCGCCGACGGCTCCCACCGCCACGACGAATGGTCCCGATCCGATGTCGTTCTGGCTCGAGGTGCCGAGTATCACCCGCGCCGAGAACATGCTGCTCCATCCGGATCCCGAAGCTCACCGCAACGCCCTCGCCTTCATTGACGAGCTGTTGGCTCGGGCGAAGATGCTCCATAATCAACGCCAGGAGATCCGCCTGATGGTGCTTCGAAGCGATGCCCTTGAAGCTGTGGGAAGAACCGATGAAGCCCGCGAGGCACTCGATGTCGCTCTGCAGCGGGCCAGGCCCCACCGGATCGTGCGCCCCTTCCTCGGTGGTGGCCCTCGGCGTTCGGCGCTCCTGGAGTCGCTTGCGGCGCGATCAAAACGGAGTGGATTCCTCAAACAGCTGCTCCGTGTGGTGGCGACGCGACCTTTGTATGGCGATGAACCGACCCCGGTGCCCGCCGCCGGTGCGGGAACTGAGATCGGCCCCCCCCTCACCCGACGCGAGCTCGAGACCCTCGAGCTCCTGGCCAGGCGGCTGACTAATAAGGAGATCGCGGCCCGCCTCTCGGTGACCTCCGCCGCCGTCAAGAAGCGGCTCGAGAGCATCTACACCAAGCTCGATGTCCACACCCGACGCGAGGCGGTGGCCGCAGCCGTCGCCCGGGGGTTCATCCGCACGCCGACTCTCTGAGTACGACCTGGTTTCTCGCCATTATTAGCCGTTTGAGCCGTTGCGCGGGAGCACCGGCGCGGAGATGATATCAAATATCACAAAGCGGTTTCGAATCGAGCACAAGGAGCGACCGACTCGTGTGGACCAACACCGTGAACGAAACTGAAGCCGGACGCGTCGATCTACCGGCGATGCACGATCCGGGGCTCTATCGACTCCTGGTGGTCGGACGCCTCGGTCCCGATTGGAAGGAACGGTTCGAGGGAACGGAAGTCCATCTGCAAAAGAGCAGCGATCCGCGAGGGATCACCGAGCTGACTGTTCCCGTCAGTGACCAGACTGCCCTCCTCGGCGTTCTCGGACAGCTCTCCGACATGCAGTGCACGCTGCTCACCGTCGAGCTCGTGAATGAACAACTTCGACTCGGCAACAGTTAGAACATCGAACACGGCAAGAAGGATTGCGTATGAAACAGGTCGAATCAGGACTCAGCACCAGAATCAATCCAACGATATTGTCGGCCGTTGTCGTCGTCACGTTGCTCTCGGCCGCAGCGTGCGCCCCGGGCGCACCCGACGCTCCGCCGGCCACCAACTACCAAGCGACCAATGACAACCCCCTGGCCGAGTACCTGGAGGTGCCGGGAGCAAAAACGACGCTCCCCGTCGAGGTGGCCAGGGAGCCGTTCTCGTTCGAGTTCGCCAACCAGGCGCGGACGCACTTCGACAACTTCCACTTCCAGCTCGGCGGCGACCACGCGCTCTACTACATCGTCAACCTCGGCGAGTTCCTCCCCACCGCCTATTCGTCACCCAACCCGAGGTTCATGCCGCTCGAACGGAAGATCGACGGCTCCATCGGGGAGGCGGTTCGATTCACGACCAAGGAAGGGGAGCTGAGCCTCGCGGACTATGTCGTCCACCCCAACCACCGGGTGCAGGGCGTGCTGATGATCCACAAGGGCAAGGTCGTCTACGAGACCTACCCGGGGATGGACCCGATGGACCGCCACATCTGGATGTCGCCCGGCAAGGCGACCGTCGGCCTGATCCTCGCCATGCTCGAGGAGGACGGCAAGATCGACCTCTCGAAACCCGTCGTCGACTACGTCCCCGAGCTCGCCGGCACGAACTGGGACGGCATCCCGATGATCGACGCCGCGAACATGGCGACCGGTCTTGCCCTCGAAGAGACGCTCGACTCGATCATCGACCCGTCATCGATCATCGTGCGGTTCTTCTCGGCCGAGTTCGGCGCGCCGAACCCCAACACCGGCGAGATGGAGAACTGGCTCGATATCCTGAGAGAAGCCGAGCAGCTCGAGGGCGAAGGACCGGGCGAAGTGTTCCGATACTCCTCGGCGGTCACCCAGATCTTCGTCCTCGCCGCCGAGAAGCTCGATAACCTGACCTTCGCCAAGCTGTTTCAGGAGCGGGTCTGGAGCAAGGTCGGCGCCCGCGAGGACATGCTCTGGAACCTGATGCCCGACGGCACGGCAGTGGCGCACGGGCTGATCTCGACCACCCTCGAAGACTTCGCCCGCTTCGGCATGATCTTCACCCCGAGTTGGGACAAGACCGCGGTAGAGCCGATTGTCTCGGGCACAGTGTTGAAAAGACTGCAGACCGGGGGCAATGTCGAGGCGTTCCAGGCCGGGGCCAAGTTCGAAGGCCTGAAGGAAGACTTCGGCGAGGCGCCGCTGATGAACTCGATGCAGTTCGACGCGGTGTTCGCCGACGGCGCGCTGTGGAAGCACGGCAACGTCGGCCAGGGGATCTACATCGATCCGGCTCGCGACTTCGTCGGTGTCTACTACTCGACCAACGGCTATATCCCGCCCTACGGCGAGGACAAGTTGCCCGGCTACCTGCGCCGCGCCGCGAAATATCTGGCAGGCGAATGATCGACAGGGCCGCTGGGAGACACCATATACCTCTCTCTCAGCGCTCCAGGTTTCCAAAACACAGCAGTCCTCAACTCGAGGGTTCGCTGCATTCGCGGAAGAAGGAGGTCGCGATAACATGAAAAGCAGAAACACCAAAACAACAATGGAACGAAAAACCGAGAACTCGGTCTTGGGTATCAACCGACGGTCATTCATTGCCAGGAGCGCGGTGCTCGGAGTCGCTGCCGGAACCGCCGGCGTGGGGATCAACCCGACCACTGCTTTCGCCGAGTCCGGCAAGTTGAATATGGCAGGTGCGTCGGGCTTCGAACCTCTCGAGGTCGACAGCCCGATGGCGAAATGGAAAAAGCCCCAACCACTCGATTTCGTCACTGCCGCAACCGAGCGCTATAGCTTTCGCAACTGGCAGTCGGGCAACGACGATTCGGTGTTCTACAACCTCAATCTTCCGGCCTTCTTCAGGTCCAGCGTCGTGATGCCACCGAAAGAATTCAGTGTGCTTGAACGGCACATTCGGCCCGATCTGCTGAACCTTACTTTCAAGGCACACGACGGCACCACGACCCCGCCTCTCAGGGATTACCTCGTCGGGCCGAGGCAGGTGCAGGCCATGATGATGGCCCACAAGGGGAAGGTCGTCTTCGAAATCTATCCGGGCATGAACCCGACCGATATTCACGTTTGGATGTCGGCCTCGAAAACAACCGCCAGCCTCCTTGCCACCATGCTGTGGGAGGACGGCAAGTTGGATTTCGACCAACCTGTTCCGACATATGTGCCCGAGCTCAAGGGAACGGCATGGGACAAGATCACGATGAAGAACGCCATGAACATGGCGAGCGGACTCGATATCGAGGAAACCTTCGAAAACCTCATGAATCCAGATTCGTGGATTTCCAACTTCTTCACCGCGGTCTTCGAAGGTAAGGGCGACTGGCGCCAGCTGGTGAAGGAGGCGAAGCCGATTGTCGGCAAGAAGCCCGGCGAACTCTTCCAGTACTCCTCGGCGATCACTATGGTGTTGGTCCTTGCCGTCGAAAACATCACGAACATGCCGTGGCAGGATTTCTGGAACCAGCGCGTCTGGTCGAAGATCGGAGCGAGGAATCCTTTCATCATCGGGCTCGCGCCCGACGGCACTCCGATTGCAGCGGGCATGAACAACACGACGCCCGAGGACATGTTGCGCTACGCGCTGCTCTACACGCCCAGCTGGGGTGTGGTCGCTAAGGAGCAGGTCATCTCCGAGAAACTGCTGAAGCGCACCCAGACCCTTGGCGATCCGGCCTCTTACCATCGCTCCACGGAAGAGGAGTATGGGACCAAGTGGTTCGGCGAGACCCCGGACCTCAACACCGCCCAGTGGGACCACGCCTTCGACGACGGCGCCATGTTCAAGCACGGCAACATGGGCCAGGGCATTTACGTCGATCCGGCCCGCGACTTCTGTGGCATGTACTTCGGCCTGGCTACGAATGATGAGAAGGTCGCGGGAATCGATCACTCGCCCGGCTACCTGCGCCGCGCCGCGAAGTACCTGGCTGGCGAATGAAGAACGAATGGAACGTGAAAGGCAAAAAAGAATGAAACGGACGGTGCTGCTGCTGAGTTGGGTTGCGTTGGCTCTGGCGCCGGCCGTAGGGGTGGTTGCGGCCGACTACGACCTGGTCATCCTCAACGGCCGGGTCATGGACCCGGAGACTGGATACGACGCCATCGCAAACGTCGGCCTCAAGGACGGCACGATCGCCGTCATCACCACGGACTCGATCAGTGGCAGGGCCACCATCGACGCCACCGGCCACGTTGTCGCGCCCGGATTCATCGATATCCATGCCCACGGTCAGAACATCGGCGATTACCGGATGCAGGCCATGCAGGGCGTGACGACCATGCTCGAGCTGGAGTCGGGCGTGCTCCCGATCTCGGACTGGTATGACGCCCAGGCGCAGAAGAAGCTGCCGATCAACTACGGAGCGGCGTCGGCGTGGACCTACGCCCGGATTGCCACCTTCACGGGCACTGAGCCCGAGGCGACGGCCGCCTATTTCCAGGACGCTCAGGGCCGCAGCGACTGGAAGATGGAGATCGCGACACCGGAGCAGCAGGAGAAGATCCTGGACCTGGTCGAAGAGGGTCTCGATCAGGGTGCCCTGGGCATCGGCATCAATGCGGGCTACGCCCCGGGCTACGGCCAGAAGGAGTACTACGCGCTGGCCGAGCTGGCCGCCGAACGCGGCGTCGCCACCTTCACCCACGTGCGTTATGCCAGCAATGCAGAGCCCGAAAGTTCGTTCGAAGCCGTCCAGGAGCTGATCGGCAATGCCGCGATCACGGGCGCCCACATGCACCTGTGCCACATCAACAGCACGTCACTCAAGGACATCCATTCCATCTTGCCGATGATCGACAGCGCCATGGAGCGCGGGATCAACATCTCCGTCGGCGCCTATCCCTGGGGCGCCGCGAGCACGGTGGTCGGCGCCGCGATGTTCAGCGGCGAAGGCTGGCGTGAGCGTATGGGGTCGACGGCCGAGAACTTCCAGCTCGGGACCAGCCGCATGACTGAAGAAGAGCTGGCGGACTATCAGCAGAACAAGCCCGGCACCTTCATCGTGTGGCATTTCCTCGACGAGAACAATCCTGATGACCTCGAATTGCTCGACGCGTCCGTGCTGCACCCGGACATCCTCATCGAGTCCGACGAGATGTTCTGGATGTTTGTGGACGATCACGACGAGATCGAGAACTACGAGGGAGACGCCTGGCCCCTGCCGGAAGAAGCGTTCTCACACCCGCGGTCGAACGGAACCTTCGCCAAAATCCTGCGCTCCTATGTCAGAGAGCGCGGGCTGATGACCATGCAGGAGGCCCTGCGCAAGATGACCCTGATGCCGGCCCAGACGCTGGAAGGGTTTGTTCCCCAGATGAAGAAGAAAGGCCGTATGCAGGCCGGAATGGATGCCGACATCGTGGTCTTCGACCCCGAGGCCATCAGTGACGTCGGGACCTACCAGGAGCCCAACCAGCCGGCGGTCGGCGTGCAGTCGCTGCTGGTCAACGGCGAACTCGTCGTCGATCAGGGGGAGCTGGTTCTTGACGCCGACCCGGGCCAGCCGATTCGGCGCACGATGACCGAGTGAGCAATATTCCGGAGGCTGACAGCAATGCGAGCCGGCGACTCCCACAACGACAGCGTGTTCGAGCGTGGTGAGGTGTGTCAGAGCTTGAAAACCCGAACCAAAGGAGATTGAACATGAAACGGATATCGAAGTTCTCGAAGATCATCGGCGCGGCAACGCTCATCTGCGGGCTCCTTGCCGTTGCGCAGGTCGCCGTGGCCCAGGACTACGACCTCGTCATCCTCAACGGCCGGGTCATGGACCCGGAAACCATGTATGACGGGGTCGCCAACGTCGGCATCAACGACGGCCGGATCGCCGTCATCACCAAGGACAAGATCAAAGGCAAGGAGACCATCGACGCCACGGGCCACGTGGTTGCCCCGGGCTTCGTCGACACCCACTGGCACTACGACCGACCCTGGTCCAACAAGCTCGCCCTACGCGATGGCCGGACCACGGTCCTGGATCTGGAGATCGGCACCCATGGTCCCTATCTGGACCAGTGGTACAAAGAGCGGGTGGGGAAAAATCAGGTGAACTACGGTCAGGCCGTGGCCCATGAGTTTGCCCGTGCAGAGGTGCTCGACGGATTCACCGATGGCCAGGACACACGTTCTGCCGCCAACAGCCGTGCTGTAGGGAACGGCTGGTGCTGTAGACAACCCAACCTCGAGGAAGGCAACAGAATCCTCCAGCTCCTGGATGAAGGGTTGCAGGCGGGCGGACTCGGCATCGGTTCCACCCTCGGCTATATGCGCGACGGTGTGTCCGCCCGCGAGTTCTTCGAGCTGCAGGTGCTGGCCGGGCGCTACGGGCGGCAGACCGGCGCCCACTTCCGCTACACACCCGGAACCGACACCACCGAGGCCAACGGCATCCAGGAGCTGCTCGCCAACGCGGCGGCCCTGGGCGCGCCGGCGCTGGCCTGCCATTTCAACAACCCCGGCTACAACCTGGTGCACGAGCTGCTGGTCCGGATGCGGGAGCGCGGCATGAACGTCTGGGGAGAGATCTACCCCTATGCCGCCGGCTCTACGGCCCTGAACGCGGTCTTTCTGGAACCGGAGATGTGGGTCGACACCCTGGGGTACAAGTACGAAGAGACCATCCAGGATGTGGCGACCGGCGAGTGGTATACGCAGGAGACGCGCGAGCAGATGGTCGCGAAGGAACCGACCCGGGCGGTGCTGGTCTTCAAGATGCCGAAGTCGGCCATCACCGATTGGCTCCAGCTGCCGGGCGTCACGTTGATCACCGACGGCATGCCCATGATCCCCGACGACGACCTGAGTTGGGACACCCCGTACGAGGATCTCCCCAATACACATCCGCGAGCGGCCGGCAGCTTTGCGAAGGCCTTTCGCCTGGCGCGCGAGAACAACATCCCTCTGATGCAGATCGTTGCAATGTCCAGCTACAACTCGGCCCTGCCCCTCGGCAGGATGGGACTGAAGGCGATGCAGGAACGGGGCCGTCTCCAGCAAGGGATGGTCGCGGACATCACCATCTTCGACCCGGAAAACGTGACCGACAAGGCGACCTACGAAAAGGGAACGCTTCCCTCTGTCGGCATCCCGTACGTGGTGGTCAACGGCACCATTGTCGTCAAAAACTCGCAGGTGCTCGAGGGTGTCACTCCGGGCCTGCCGGTCCGCTACCCGCCCGAAGGGAGCCATTTCGAGCCGATCACCATGGAGGGCTGGACGCAACAGTTCTATGCCGCGCCGATCGACTTCGGCGGCGGCGTGCCGGGTATGGAGGACTTTCACCTGGATTGATTTCCGAGTCGGATGCCGACGCATCAGACGGCCCGTCGGGCCACCACTCCTTCCGACAACTGGAATCCGTGGGGTGCATTCCACGTTGGCTACGGACAATGGCTGGACCCGCATCACTATCGGAAAAGCAGAATAGGAGTATCGATGAAAGACCAGAAGATTCGGACCATGAATAGGCAACGGATCAGAAGGACTTCACGAATTGCCGTGATCGGATTGCTGACGAGCATTTTCTGCGGTGCAAGCCTAGCGCAGGAAACGAGCCAACCATCGCCGACGCTCGTACTCATCAGCAACGTCAACATCTTTGACGGCAAAACCGAAAACCTCCACCAAAACATGCATGTTCTGGTCAAGGACAACCTCATCGAGACCGTGTCGGGCGAACCTCTCGCTGTCATCCAGACGGACAACGTGACGATGATCGATGGCGGCGGACGCACGCTGATTCCCGGCCTGATCGACGCCCACTGGCACTCCTACTATGCCTACGCGCCGCAGAGCATCCTG
>Ga0272441_10010865_pt1 | contig 13649 bp, 10 predicted proteins | sample SSMProp6N_FD_193582 | JGI IMG/M metagenome (GOLD analysis project Ga0272441, IMG submission 193582) | Marine sediment archaeal communities from Little Sippewissett salt marsh, Falmouth, MA, United States - SSM-Prop-6N | ecosystem: Environmental > Aquatic > Marine > Wetlands > Sediment ... | reverse complement strand
GAGTATCCTTGCCAGGAAAGACATCCGCATTCTCTTTACGCCCCATCTGGTTCCTGTCAACAGGGGTATCCTCTCGACAATCTATGGAGTGAGCAGGACGGACCGATCCCTCACGGAACTGGTGCGCATTTATGAAGATTATTATCGGGAAGAACCCTTTGTGAGGATCGAGAAGCCGGGAGTCATGCCCAATATCTCCTCCGTCAGGGGGTCCAATTACTGTGACATAGGGATTACCGTTGATGAGCGGACCGGCAGAATCATTGTCGTATCGGCTATCGATAATCTGGTAAAGGGTGCCGCAGGGCAGGCGATACAGAACATGAATCTCATGCTCGGGATACCCGAAACTACAGGTCTTGATATCGTATCACTCTTTCCCTAGTTCCGGAGAATCAGGGTCCTGTACTCCCGTGGGAGGGCGCATGTGCAATCGAGGGAGTGGCACACGGTATAGTACATAATGTGTCGTTATGATAGATGAATCGATGAGCGCAGGAGAATGACATGGCATTGCGAATATACAATACCCTGACAAAGCAGAAGGAAGAATTTATTCCCCTGGAGACGGGGAAGGTTGGTATGTATGTCTGCGGTATAACCGCCTACGACGTCTGTCATATCGGGCACGCACGGTCTGCCATCGTCTTCGATGTCATATACCGGTACCTCCAATACCGGGGCTACGATGTGACCTATGTCAAGAATTTTACCGATGTCGATGATAAGATCATAGAGAAGTCTCTTGCCGAGAAAGTTGACATATCGGCGATATCGGAGCGGTATATCGGTGAGCACAATGAGGATATGGACAGACTGGGTATTGCCCGGCCCACGATCGCTCCCCGGGCGACGGAGCATATCGGGGATATGATAGGCCTGGTGGAGACACTCCTGGACAGGGGACTGGCCTATGTCAGAGAGGGTGATGTCTTCTTTTCCGTTGCGTCCTTCCCGGGATATGCAAAACTCTCCGGTAGAAATCTGGACGATATGATTGCCGGGGCCCGTATCGGTGTGGATGAAAGGAAGGAAAATCCCCTCGATTTTGTCCTCTGGAAGTCCAGCAAGGAGGGGGAACCCTGGTGGGACAGCCCCTGGGGTCGGGGGAGACCGGGATGGCATCTCGAGTGTTCCGTCATGAGCCAGCGGTATCTCGGTGATACCTTCGATATTCACGGCGGAGGGGAGGACCTGATCTTTCCCCATCATGAGAACGAAATTGCACAGTCTGAGGGAGCTACCGGGAAGCCCTTCGCCCGCTACTGGATACACAACGGATTCATTCGGGTGGACAGCGAAAAGATGTCCAAATCACTGGGAAATATCTTCACCATCAGAGATGTGCTGGCACAGTATCATCCCGAGGTGTTGAGACTCTTTACCCTGCAGAGTCATTACAAGAGTTATATTGATTTCGCCCATCAGGTCCTTGCAGATGCGAGACAGGGTATGGAGCGATTCTACGGGACCCTGAAGGCGATAAAGGATGCCTGTAAGTGTGGCATCGATTACTCCCGGGTTTCTCAGAATGATTTATCGGAGGGAGAGCGGGAGGTGTTTGAAGAGATCAATGCGCTGCCGGGAAATTTCATAGAGGCCATGGATGATGATTTCAATACCGCCAGGGCCGTCGGACATCTCTTTGATGCCGCCAGGGTCATCAATGGGTACGTCGGAGACAGAGGCTTCACGGAGACACCGGGATCGCTCTTTGTCCTCGACAGGGCCGGAACCTATATGAGGGAAACGGGCAGGATACTGGGGCTGTTTCTGGAAGATCCCGATGACTATTTCGAGCAGGACCGGAGACGGGAAGCAGAAAAACGGGGGCTCGACATCGATGAGATAGAACACATGATAGGGGAGCGAGAGGCGGCACGGGCCGAAAAGAACTGGGCACGGGCCGATGAAATACGGGAAGCGCTGGCCTCCCGGGGGATCATGCTCAAGGACAGTCCCGCCTCCACCACCTGGCGCATAGCCTAGTCTTCCTGTTGGATTGCTGTATCGAAGATGCCGCCAGACAAATTCAGAGGGGGCAACTACGCATGTCTGTACGATCACTGAGAAATGTTTTACTGATTGTCACACTCTGTTTCTGCACCGCCTGTACCTCGGGAGTACTGTCGGTCTATAAGGAACTGGATCACGATATATATCTGACTCACGATACCGGTGTCGAACGGGTGCCGCCGACCTGATAGAGGACGTTCTTTCCCGCATCGACCAGGACGCCAGCCATCCGGAGCTCACCATAACCAATCCCTACGAAAACTCCCTGTTCCCCTTGGATATCGCCTCTCCCACATTTTCATGGAGGACCGACAGTGACGATGTCCTGCGGTGGTTCATAACCGTCTCGTTTGAAGGCAGCCCGCATGCCATATATATGGTGACGGGACAAACCGCATGGACACCCGACCGGGAACTGTGGGAGATCATCAAGGCAAATTCCCTCAACCGGTCTTCCAGGGTAACGATCCGGGGGTTCGACACCGGCGACAGAACCATTCGTGCGGAGGGGGCTGTCTCCTTCTCGACGTCAGGGGACCCTGTCGGTGCCCCCATCATATTCAAGGAGATGCCTCTCCCCTTTGCCTATTCACAGCGGCATCCCCGAAAATCACAGTGGCGCATGGGTGATGTCTCCTCCTATGAAAGGCCCCGCGTCATCCTGAAGGGGCTTCCCATGTGCGGTTTCTGTCACTCTCTGTCACGAGACGGCAGTACCTTCGGGATGGACATCGATTACAAAAGGGACAAGGGGGCCTATATCCTGGCTCCGGTTACAAAGCAGATGATCCTTTCCAGGGATGATATCATCAGCTGGAATGACCTCCCTGCCCTGTCAGAGACGATACCCAACATGGGACTCTTTTCCAAGGTGTCTCCCCGCGGCAGGTATGTGATGACGACGGTCAATGAACGGCCCCTCATGGCGATCATGGATGATCTCTATTTTTCACAGCTGTTCTTTCCCATCACGGGGGTCATTGCCTATTATGCACGGGAAGAGAAGGGGTTTCATCTGTTGCCGGGGGCGAATGATCCCGAGTACATTCAGACCAGTCCCGCCTGGAGCCCCGATGGAAAGACCATCGCCTTTTCACGGGCGAAAGTGGACAGAGGACTGATTAATATCATGGGGCAGAAGAGACTGCTTCCCGTCGATCCGAAGACATCCATCGATGAACTGAACCAGAAGTATCGCATGCGCTATGACCTCTATACGGTTCCTTTCAACGATGGCAGGGGAGGCGAACCTGTTTCCCTTCAGGGGGCCTCCGGGAATGGCAGGAGCAATTATTTCCCGAGATTTTCACCCGATGGGAAGTGGATCGTATTCACGCAGAGTGATACGGGACTGGTGGCGCAATCATCGAGCCTCCTCTATATCATCCCGGCAGAGGGGGGCACGGCCCGAAAGATGACCTGCAACAGGGCGCTCTTCAACTCCTGGCACAGCTGGTCTCCCAACGGTAAATGGCTCGTATTCGTCTCGAAGGTGAATACACCCTATACGGAACTCTTCCTGACGCATATCGACGACAATGGTACCGACAGTCCGCCCGTCCTCCTGTCGCGGTTCAAGACGAACAGACGTGCCGCCGTCATCCCCGAATTTGCCAACATGAAGGCCGATGCCATTGAAGGTATCATGTTGTTTGATTGATGCCTGCTGTCACGCATCGATCATTGTCTCGACCTGGACCATTTCCCCCGCTTTACAGGTAATTGCAGTCCACCCTGTCGGGCGCAAAGTCGGTGACTTCCAGATGCTTGGTTCCATACTGGCTGCCGTCGAGGAGTTCGGCCAGCTCTTCGCTCGTTCCCTTGAATCGCAGATCCAGTATCAACAGTCCCCCACCCTTATTCCATCCCTCCTTCTTACTCGATACGACTCGATCCAGGGTCTCGATATTCGCTGCTATGGTGCTGTACTCCTTGAAACTGTTCACCCCCGTGATATGCAGTTTTATGGGGGCTCCATTATTGAGATAGTCCTGGAAGGAATTGGTGATGGTGTCAACGAGGTACTCGTCAACCGCCTTTTGGGCTGACTGGCGCAGGGCCATGGAGGCCCCCGTCACAGGACTGATATGGGCCGAGACGCCGTTTTTGACGACCGATCCCAGCACAATTCCCGTATTCGTCTGGATGATCTTGAGCTGAAGACTGGCCTGGAGGGATTTCAATCCCGAACCGGGGTAGGCCTCACCGATGTCCTGCACGATGGCCTTGCCGATAACCACATACTGGGCACCCAGATCAAGGCCGAGGCTCTGTGCCGCGGCAACATTTCCTCCCAGGGCGAGCGTGGCCTGATTGCGCTGTTTGATGGCCTCCAACTGTGCCTTGTCAACGAGATCAAATCCCTTCGCGGCGAGGAGTGAAGAGATCTCTGTTTCGGCAATGTTCATTCCCGCGGGAGTCATGCCGGTATAGTCCTCTGCAATGAGGACCATGATGGTGGGCCGTTCCATGCTTTCAAGGAGGATTTTCATTGCTATCAGGTCGTCTTTTATCTTGTCCAGTGATACGACGGCCTCTATCTTTGTATAGAATTCCTCACCCTTGGCACCCTCTTCAAGGACCTTGAAGCGCGTGATATATCCCTGTGTCCGGGACATGATCCTGTCCTTCTGAATGACGAAGTTTTCCACCTCCGTCTGGGAGTGGATAAAGACGCCCACGGCCTTTTCAACGGCGGCTCGCTGGGCCTGCCGTGTCGCGTCTTCCCTGTTGAAGAAGCTGCGCCCTTCCGCTATGACGACCTTGGTTTCCGTCAATCCCTCCGACGCGAAGGCACATAACAGCAGCAGCATGATACAGGTCGAGATCAATTGTTTCATCATTACAGCCCCTGGATGTCGTCAATCTGTCTCTGGTATGAGGGATCGATGTCGAGACACTGCTGAAAGAGTCGCGTGGCCGCTGCCCGGTCACCCCGGTCAAAGGCATCCACACCCCGGGAAAAATAGAGGGCCGCCTCGATGGTACTCTTGGCGGGACCCCGCGGGGGAGTGAAGGCCACGCTCAGTGACTGTGCGATGGCCCGCGCAAGGTCACGTTCCAGTTTCATAAAGGCGCTGCTGCTCCCCGTTATACTTTCGGCCATGATCAATTCACTCGTTTCTACATTGACGATACGGGTGTCGATACGGACGCTGTTTCCCAGCACGATAAAGGAGCCAAAGGCTATGCTCTGGGCACCGAGAATTTTCCCCGCCTTGATTGCCGTCGACGCATCGACGCTTCCCGTCTGACCGAGGGCTATCTCCTTGAGAAGAGATGCTATCTTGTTGCGCTCGATGACCTTCAGCACCGTCTGACTCTGGTTGATGTCGGTTATCAGCATTGCCGACAGCCCCTTACTCAGGGGCTCATATTTTTCAGGGTCGGTAACCGAGTTGTTTTCGAAGGGGAGTATCGCCAGTGTTTCAGGGATCCGGTCTCCTTCTGAGATGTCCGCTCCCACGCGCGGTTTCTGGGGACCCGCGCAGGCCCAGGTCATGGCGATAAGGCATGACAGTATGAAGAGGCAAATATACTTTCGGTGATACATCACATTATCTCCTGATAGTCTTGCAACTGGTGATTATACATTCCGGGCAGTCACTCTGAGGTGACTGCCCCGGTATCTCTCGCTTGTGTATCATTGTATTTTTTATTAATAACCGCTGTCACCTTCCGTTGCTGCCGCTTCTGCTTCCGCATCCGCCGTCTCCTGGGCCTCTTCCGCCGTCTCGACGGCAGTCTCGACGAAGGAGGTCATGTCAGGGACAGACATGGTCGCAATGGTGGAGATGTCCGGTGCCGATGATGATGGCGCTGAATCGGCACCATCACCGGCAAGATCAAACTTGGGGTCCAGCTCCAGGGCCTTGTTAAAGAGGTCCTTTGCGTCCTGCCACCGTCCCTCGTCGATGGCATCCAGTCCCTCGCCGTAATAGAGAAAGGCCTGGTAATTCTTCGTGTGGGGGATGCCGATGGCCTCGATCTCTTCAGGTGTTAAGTCAATTCCCATGATACTGGCGTAATTGCTGATGATCAGTTTGGGCAGTTCGTAAAAGTTTTCCTGCTCCACCTCGACGGTGGCGCTGCCTGCAACCGTTCCTGCCTGTGCAGAGATGAGAGACGTCGTCGCCCGGATGCTCCCGATGGCCAGGTTTCCCGTCACCAGGTGTTCTGCTCCCAGGAGGTATCCCACGCGGGGTGCCGTCTTTTCATCGACGATGCCCGTCTGCCCCAGCTTCATCTCCTGAAAGAGTGCCTGAAGGCGGAGCCGCTCCACTACCCTGAGTGACTTGATTTTCGACATATCCGTGATCAGCATGGCCGCCAGGCCCTTCTGGAAGGCCCGGAGACTCTTGTCGGGTGATAGATCCTCAAAATAGCAGATTGACACGGTATCGGAGTCGGGAGCGCGTGCCTGTAATTTTTCCTCCTGTTTCAGTGCCTCCTGTGCCAGCCGTCGACTTTCGGCAATCTGAACCACGGTGAGGAGGCGCCTGATCTCCGCCTCCACGAGGGGCTGGTCCTTGTCTCTGAATGTCTGCCACGTGGCGATTGCCTTGCCGAACTCTTCTCTGTTGAGCTGTGTCATGCCGAGATAGAGGATGGCGTAACAGTTCTTCGGCTCAAGCTTGAGGACGGATTCGAACTCCGTGGCCGCGTTATCCAACTGGCCTGTCTTGAGATAGGCAAAGCCCAGTTTGTTATGTGCCGTCACTGAATCGGGGTGTTCTTTGAGATAATTCCTGTATGCCGGTATGGCCTGTGCATACTGTTTGCCCGCCATTTGCAGCTCGGCCTTCATGAGGTCCATGCCGCCACAGGCCGTCAGTACCATCGCAATACCTATCATACAGAGCAACCCTATGAAATAACACTTCCTTCGTACCATCTGGTATGCCTCCTTGCCCATAATCCTTCTGCCTATATTTCTGATTATTCGTAACAAATGACCACTTTGGCCTTGTTGAGATAGTCATTACCGTGACGCGTTGTCTCATAGATCTTGCGTGCCCCGTCACGTGCGATGACTATCATGTTGTCTTCCGTTACACCCTGTACGGGCACGATGATGAAATTGTTCCCCACCGCGCCGATCTCCTCTATCTGCTTCAGTTTGTCCGCATACCGGATGATCCCGTAGGTCCTGACGATTCGCGGTTCGACGCGGTTTACCGAGTATACCGTTTTGATGTCTCCATTATCCTTGGTACCTACCACGGGGAGGACCACCTTGTTGAAGTAGAATCCCATCAGCCTGAAGACCACGCCGCTGGTGGGTTTTACCGAGTCATAGTGATAGTCAAAATCCTCGGGAAGGGGTTGAACCGGCGCCGGTTCAGGGGGTGCCGGTGTATCTGCAGGCAGTGAAAATTCCTTCTGAGGTATTCTCAGCCTGTCCCTGAAGGCAGCCAGGTCGAGGGCGCTCACCAGTGAGGTTCCGGGGGTGCATTTATCGCCCTCGGAATTGATGCATATCCCCATGGTGACCTTCGACAGGGGGAGGTTATCTTCCCAAGTAGTTTCCTGGTTGATGACATGGGCGCCCTTTATAATACCGCTGACACGGGCACTGACTGCGTCACTCTGGACAACGAAATCCTGCACCTTGGTGTAAGAGTCGATACTGACTCCCTTCACCGTTTCGAGCAGATTTCTCATGGCATCTACCTTGGCGGCCCTGATCGAGGTGATGCGTGCGATTGACTTGTTCATGCCCGGTTGAGCCGTGCCAAAGCCGTAGCCGATAATGTAGCCATTGGCCCAGTCGATCTTGCCGATCTCCCCCAGTTGTGCTCCTGCGCAGGGGGAAAGGGCAACTAACAATACACATGCTATCAGGCAGGATGTGAATCCTTTCATCCGTCGTTCCTCCTCTACATTATCGTTTGATAAACCTTCATTGATCGTTCCATGTTCCCGGGAACCTGCTGGAACCCTGGCCGGGCGGAACGTCCTATTGTCTCCGGTATATTCCCGATATGGATGCGCCGGGATCACACTGGGCGCATGGTTTCGTATCTTTGATCTCGAGTCCTCCCGCCGATATGTTGACCTCTATGGGGCAGTAATCAATGGATAGTGTGCCATTTTTGATCTTTGCCGATCCCATGAGCATACAGGTTTTTCCATCCCTGTCTTGACCTTTCCCCTCGATGATATACCTGCCATCGGGCATAAATTCTATCGTAATCGCCATGCGCATGTTACCGTCATCGCAGACATAGGTTCCATCGGGGATCCTGTCCTGCGCGAAGGATATTCCCCATGCCACCACCATGCATATACACAACAACACAACGATCTTTTTCATGATCTTCTCCTTCTTCAGTCTTTAGGGGTCACCGTCTGCCGGGTGCATGGCAACCCCTCCTATTTGACCTGTACCGTCAGATCGTGCAGGACCGGAGATGTCTCTCCCGCACTGATCTGCATCGTTGTTTCCACTTCAAGGTACATGCCGGCGGGGGTCTGCTGGAGCGTCTTTCCCTGCGTCACGTTTTCCCACGAGGACCAGCTTTGGGCATCCTTGGAACTTCGAACTTTCAGTGACAGGGACGTTCCGGGTGGTGTTGCAGCCTTCCACGTGATACTGCCCCACTGTGATGCCGGAGATTTCGAGTTGAAGACGACCGTCCATGTCCCGATCTTCGTGGTCATGGAGCGTGCCACGATGCCCGTCATGTCGCTGTAACTGTAGTGGTTGCCTTTGATCAGTTTTTCCAGGTCAACCCTATTGGTGGCGGGGTCTATCCTCTTCAGATACTGGTCGCTGTAATTCACCGACCAGGGTTTTCCCTGGGCATCGATCGCAACACCACTGGGCTGCCTTCCCGTCTTGATGGTGGCCTTTTTCTTTCCATCGTTTGACCATCTGACCACGGCGTCTTCGTAGTAATGGGCGACCCAGACATCACCATTATCGTCCACCGTGAGACCCTTGGGATAGGTGCGACTGCCCGTGTCGACCGTCCATTCCACCTTGTCCGTCACAATATTAATCCGGCTCAGCTTGTTGTGTCCCCATCCGGCCACGAAGAGATGATTGTTCCTGTCGAGGGCAATTCCGTATGTCTGATGCTTTACATCGATGGTCTTCATCGAATTATTTGCCGGATTGAATTTCAAGAGCGAGTTGGTGAGCGACGATGACCAGAGGATGCCGTTCCTGTCAATGACGGCACCATAGGCCCGGTGATTCTGGGGGGAGACATCGACGGTCTTCAGGATCTGTCCCGTTGTCCCGTTGATATAGTAATATTTGTTTTTGCTGTTTCCGAAGGTCCCGGTCCAGAGATTGTTCTGTGCGTCGATGGCAATCCCCCGCGGACCCGGTCGTGAGCTGTATCCGCCCTGGTATGTCCCGGGCCGGCGATTCCCCTCTTTCCCTTCTATGACGACGGTCTCAAGGAGGACGCACTCGTCTTTGCCCCAGTCCAGCATCTCGTCGTCGGATATGACACCGTCATTATTCAGGTCCCTGGATGTCTCGATCGTTCCATTCCCATTTCTGTCTTCATACTGACCGTTTTCATAGAGACCCACCTTTACCACCGTTCCGGTTCCCCTGTTGCCTACCCAGCAGTTTCCCTGGAGGTCGACGGTGGTGCGCGATGGATTGGTACTTTGTGACGAAGGTCCCGTGCGATAGCGACCCAGCTCTTTGCCGGTTTTGGTGTCTACTTTCGATATGCTTCCCAGGTTTGAATTGGGGACCCATATGAAGGGCAGTGTCGTGGAGGATGTGCTCAGTTGCAACTGGTTGGGCACCGTTTTGTGCTCCAGTCCGACGAGCTTGCCTTCATTGAAATCTCTATCGAGGGTATACACCCTTCCATAGCTCCCGGTGGCGGAGGTGGTTTCTCCGCTCTTGATGGAGAGTGATTGACCGGGTGGATTGTCCCATCCGGCTACTTCCTTGAAGTCGAGGGGGTGAACTCCTGCAGAAAGGCCGGAGACGGTGGTGCCGCTCTTCTGCCAGACCCCCTTGTCCACCCTCCATGCGGCCCCTGCATCGACGGCCGCCTGAGGCATAATGGTAACGGCAACCATGCCCGCAGCCTGGCTGTATGTCCCGGTGATCTCGGCAACTTTACCCGCTTCGATGGTAACATTCTGATTCCCCGGCCCTGTCCAGCCCGTGACTGTCCTGAATGTAACGGTATGGGTACCGATGGAAAGGCCGGTGATGGTGATGCCGCTCTTCTGCCAGGGACCATCGTCGACCTTCCACTCAGCCCCGGCGTCTATTGCTTCCGTGGGAAGAATGGTCCCGATCAGTGATCCCTCTTTTTGACTGTAAGTCCCCGTCTCTGTCGTCGTTTTGTTGGCCACGACGGTGACGTTCTGATTTCCCGGCTTGCCCCATCCCGGCAGGGCTTTAAATGCTATCACATGTTCGCCTGCTGCCAGGCCGGTGATGGTGAAACCGCTCTTCTGCCAGGGACCATCGTCGACTTTCCACTCAGCCCCGGCATCGACTGCTTCCGTGGGAAGAATAGCTGCCGTCAGTGAACCTTTTTCCTGGCTGTATGTTCCTTTGGCATCTGTCCTTTTGCCCGCCTGGATGGTTACAGTCTGATTTCCCGGCCCTGTCCAGTCCGAGACCGCCTTGAATTCAACGGTATGCACGCCCACAGGGATTCCGGATACGGTGGTCCCGCTCATCTGCCACGCACCGGTGTCCACTCTCCACTGAGCCCCCGCTGCTATAGCCGCTGGGGGGTCGATGGATACCATGAGTGCTCCTGACCGGGCGGAGATGGTAAATTCCCTGCTCTTTTCGGGAGAGGTATTCCCCGCCGTATCCGTTGCCTGGGCGACAACCTTGTAGGTGCCGTATTCCAGTGTGAAGATCTGTGTCGTACCCTTCCAGATTTTGCCCAGGTCACTCAATTCCCGTTCCCGGACAAGAGTTCCCTCGGCATTAAATATCTTAAAGGTTATTTTTTTCAGACCCTTGTCGTCTATTCCCTGGGAGGCAAAGCTGACGTTCTTTGTACTCGGCCGGTTGACGGTAATGTCGTCGATGACAGGTGGTGTGTCGTGCCGTTCCATTACCTTCAGGACCTTGTCGATCATGCCCTCCTGTTTCTCTTTTTTCTCCCTGTCGATGAACTCTTTTGTCAGGTCGTCTGCAGCTTCGGTTTCCCCTTCCTGTATGCCTGCCGAAGAGACCTTGAGCCTCCCACTGATGCGCCTGCTCCTGTGTCCCACGTCGTCTTCCAGTTGTATGACATATGAGATGTAGTCCTCGTAAAAACCGGAAGAGTCGACGGGGACCATCAGTGAAGCCTCACCGTGGTATCCATAGGCATCCTTTATATTATCGTCATAGGGGTCCAGTTCTATTTCCTTGCCCCTGTTTCCCGCCGTTACCTGTGCCCGTGTGACAGGATATTCCGATTGCCACTTCACGGTTACTTCGATGGCGTTCTGAAGCAATGCCGCGTCATGACTGACGATATCGGGTCTGCGCGCGGCATCGGTGAGGACCGTTGAAGACAGCAAGAAAAGCACAGCAAAAAAGATGACTGTTGAAATGTGTCGCTTATGCATAGTCTGTTCCCCCTTCTCGGTCATGACATGGAGTTTATTCCTGTTGCGCCTGTGGCGGCCGTGGTGGCGGTACCAGTTTGATGTTGAAAGACTCATCGACGAGGGAGATCCTGGCATCCCACGTGACCGGTTTCAACGTATCCGATAATGTTGCATCGATGACACTGATGCTGATCTTTTCACGGATGATTTTATCCGTTACGGGGTCGATGGCGGAATAGATGACACCGCTGAAATTCTGACATTCGTCAAAGGTGGGATATCCCGGGAATCCAATAGAGAGAGATTTTCTGCGAGGATCCAGTGATTTGATATCGACAACCCATGCGGCAATGATGTCACGGCTCTTTGCCTCGGCATAGTCGCAGGCCCACAGAATGTTCCTGGGGAGGGATTTTTTCGCTCCCGGTTCTATGGTCATCAGCTTCGTCTTGACAATGACCTGTGCCTCGGGAAACTCGATAGCACTGTCGAGGGGCAGTCTCTGCGCTGCCGATTCTTTTTTCTCGTAGGATCTCTTGTCGATCATGTGCAGCTTGTATGCAACGACGAGGCCCTCTCCCGCCGTTCCCGTTTTTCCCCTCGATCCAACCTCGGCTGTGGCGCTTGCCGTGGCGACCCCCACGTTGGCCGATACGTTGATTCCCGCCTTGTTTGATGCGTCTGATTTCAATCTGAAATTTTTCAATCGAAGGGCCTCGGTTACATAGGGCACGTTTGGTTCAAAGGGGATATCCGCGAGGGATACCGGCGAGATGATTTCGACGCCTTCAAGCTTTGCCCGTTCCACGCTTCCACCTTCCGTCCCTATTTCGGCCTGTGGACCCGCCATGAGCTGTCCCCCCAGTCCGATACCGGCATTAAAGGCGAAGTCCTGCTGGATACTGTTGAGCGATCGCTCCTTTTTCACCCGGATCTCAGGGGCCGTGGCATTCACAATGGGACCAAACTGCTTGGACCAGGGAGCACCGATATAAGGACGGTCAACGGGTCGTTTCGGTATGTGATATTCATGTTCCGTCACCTTGCTCAGCGTATCCTGGTGATGTTTGGCCGCCGATCCCCCGGTGGCAACACATCCGGCAGTGGCCACGGTGATAATACCCGCAAGGACGATCAGCGCGTATAGAATTCTTCTCTTTCCCCCTTTATGGCCCATTGTCATTCCTCCTTTGATACGTCGTGGTTTAAAGACACTATTGCTTGATTCAATGTATGGATATCAGGTACAGGTACCTCATGTTTCGCCGACGGGCAGAACAATGATCACACCCTGACGGGGCACACATGCCATTTCAGGAGCTGCGACGATTCAGATGAGTGCCTGTTGAGAAAAAATGCATAATAATTGATTGAGAATATTCATTCAAGGCATCGTTTGTCAATGAAAAAATGTATGCTTTCACGGGCCTTCAGCCCCTTCTATTTCCTTGACACCCCTTGATGAATGCCGTAATAATTTTGCGTGGACAGCGTCTGTATCCTGCCGACACGGGGGGTGCAGTGGGGTAAGGAGCGCGAACCGGACAGATAATTCTCCCGCACCCCTGATACGGGAAGGTGCAAAGCATAACGACAGGGAGCGATTTTGAGAGGTCTGATAGACAGGAATCGAGTCTTCCTTTTCTGGCGAGGCGGTGCGTTACTGATGCTCTTCCTCTGGGCGACCGGCTGTGCACAGTTGTTGCCCCTTGCTGCGATCACGCCGACGGCGGTCCATTTTGGTTCGGTTGCCTACCAGTCTGTTGAACGGGCGCAGATCGGTGTCGTCGTGTCACCGGGCATCGAAAAGGAAGATTTGGGAGTCATAACGCAAGTGGCGGTAGTGATGGGCGGCGAGAGCCGGACCAGGCCCTATGGCAGGATAGGAGACCTGGCCTCCGTTGTGGGTGACAATCTGTCGATTGAACTGGCACGGCTTGGATTTCAGGTGTATGACTGGAATCACACCGGAGAGGATGCTCACAAGACGGCCGCTCGGACCGTTGTCGAACGGGGAAAGACACTGGGTGCCCAGGTGGTTGTAACGGGGAGTGTGGCAGCCGGGCATAACCGTTCGCTGGGCATGTTTG
>Ga0272441_10010864_pt1 | contig 13649 bp, 13 predicted proteins | sample SSMProp6N_FD_193582 | JGI IMG/M metagenome (GOLD analysis project Ga0272441, IMG submission 193582) | Marine sediment archaeal communities from Little Sippewissett salt marsh, Falmouth, MA, United States - SSM-Prop-6N | ecosystem: Environmental > Aquatic > Marine > Wetlands > Sediment ... | reverse complement strand
TGGCTCTTGACGAGCAGAAAGGCTATCGGAGCGCCAAGGATCACGCCGGCGGCGCCGATGAGCATGACGAACACGCCCCGGCCCATGACCTTGACCGTCGAGGCGACGTCCACCTTGAGCAGCATGATCACAAGGAACATCGGTAACACGGTCGAGCTGAGCCAATCATACACCGGTGATTTATTGGCCAGGATGCCGGTATTCGACAGGATGGCGGGCAGGGCATAGATGAAGATCAGCGGCGGAAAGTAATTGAAGAGCCTCCACCTGGTCTGCGATTCGAGGAAGAAAAAGAAGGCTCCGACGCCGCAAAGGGCCGTCAAAATGCCTGTTGGAGAGGAAATATATGATCCATTCACGGCTTTGACTCGTTTCGACCGGCATCACTCCATTTCCCTGCCCAGCGCCACGGCCGAGCTCTATTGCCGATAGAATAGCACATCTGCTCCGAAAAACAAACCTTTCCGGCTATTATTACGGTTCAAAGGGGGATAGCGGCAGGAAGTAGCTTTCCCATTTTAACATATCTTCACAATCGACAGACAAAACAACTTAGTCGATTTCATAGCCGACATCTTCCGATGTTTGACTGGCCACGAGAAGCGTCAATTGCCCCCTCAAAAAACCCAGGGCGATTTGAACATCGGAGACCGAGATGATCAGAAGCTCATATTTCGAACCATCGGATCGAGGCCGGTTGAATTCCACTTGCAGCTCGACAGGATCTTTAGAGGCATACGCAACCATCGCCAACTCCTTTATCTGTGTAGAATTTGTCCTTTTGTAATATAAGGCGTACGTTAGCTGTGAAATGTTGATGGTAATTTTCAAAAAATTTAAGAAATATTTCGTTTGCCCCCAAAATCCCGTGAAAACAGCTCAAATCTCCATCAATAATCAATGATGACGATGTCTTCCGGGATGGCAACGACATCGCGGTGTTTCGGACCGAGCAATTTTTTGATTTCGGTGCTATGTTTGCCGGCCAGCGTTCTCAATTGTGTGCTGCCGATGCTTGCTACGGCTTTGGCGCGATCGTTGAGCATCACCACCGCACCGGCCTCGAAGGCGCCTTTAACACTCGTAATTCCACTCGGTAAGAGACTTTTCCGTGCTTTGACAGCCCGCATTGCACCGTCGTCGATACAGATGGTCCCGGCCGGGGCACTGTTGAGAATCCATCGGGCGCGATTGGAAAGTTTCCTTCTCGGCATGAAGATCGTGCCGATCGACTCGCCGGCCACGATCCGGCTGATGACGTCTTTTAAGCGGCCGTCCGCGAGAACGAGCCGACAGCCCGCGTTCGAGGCGATTTTCGCCGCTTCAATCTTCGTTTTCATGCCGCCCGTGGCGTGCTTGCTGCCCTTTCCTCCGGCGTTGCGAATAATATCGCTGGTGATCTCGAAAACGGTCGGTATCGGCTTGGCATCGGAGAATTGCCGCGGATTCTTATCGTAAAGGGCGTCAATATCACTGAGCATAATCAACAAGTCCGCGTCGATCTTACTGGCGACCAGGGCGCTGAGTTTGTCGTTATCGCCGAAGGCCGAGCCGATTTCCTCAGTGCTCACGCTGTCGTTTTCGTTCAGAATCGGTACGACGGATAACTTCAACAATGTTTCGATGGAATGACGGAGGTTCAAATACGTTTTCCGATTGTTAAGCACCTCGGCGGTCAATAAGACCTGGGCGACGGTCACATCATATCGCTGAAAGGACTTTCGATATTCCGCCATCAAGAGCGGCTGCCCGATGGCCGCACAGGCCTGCCGCATCTTAATATTCTTGGCCGATTCGGTTTCCAACTGGCCGAGCCCCATCCCGATCGCTCCGGAACTGACGATAACCACCTGCCGGCCGGTTTGGAGTAGAGCACTCACCTGCCCGGCCACGCGACGAACGTACCCCGCATCCACGCCGGCATCTTTCGTCAGAATATTCGTGCCGATCTTAATGACCATTCGCTTGGCTTTACTGAAGTCACGCATGATCTCGTATCTCGTATATCGTAAATTATCGACGATTCACTATTTTGTCATTTCTCCAATAATCGGCGTGATAGGAGACGCCGTCTTTGTTCCAGACTTTCGTGACGATATCCATATCGCCGTCGCCGTCCACGTCGCCCAGCACGGCGTCGTGCCAGCCGGGGTTGTCGGTATGGATGACGACCGGCGTGAAGACCGGGATTCGCGAGCCGGAATGTTCCCAGATCACGCCGCGTTCCTTCAAACCCGGCGGCTTCATCGCAAGCTTGCCGCTACTCGTCATATACGTATCGGGGTCTTCCTGCTCCCCGGCGAAGATATCTAAATCGCCGTCCTTATCGAAATCGGCGACGCCGAGCGAATGGAACGAGCCCGTCCCGGGCACGTCCCCATCGGCTGTCGGCGGATCGGGAAGCTGATGGCGGATCCACTCTGCGCCCTTATTTCGGTTCTGCACCCAATACACGTGCGAGAGCCCGGTATCGCAATCGCTATAGACGATGTCATTGAGGCCGTCTTGGTTAATGTCCGCGACCCAACAACGCATGCTCGTCCCGTACGAGGCGTTCTTCACCGCCAGGTGCGGCCACGCATGATGCCTCCAGACTCCATGGCCGCTTCCCGGGTTGGCGAACCAATAGCCCGGGATCACAACGTCATTGTCTCCGTCCCCATCCAGATCACCGACACCCTTCAGGGCCGTACCGCCGTGGTTCTCGCCGACACCTCCGATGATCGTTTGTTTCATACCTTGAACAGGATCGTACCACGAGGCAGTCTTTCCATCGTAAGCCACCACATCGAGGCGCCCGTCTCCGTTGATGTCGCCGGAGAGAACATCATGACCTTCGCCCAGGTAAGAAAAAGCCTTCCAGGGCGTATCGGGATGGGCGGCGAGAGTGCCGGGATTTTTGAACCACACCCGCGAATAGACGGCATCCACGAAGCCGTCCAGGTCGCAATCGACCTCTGTTGCTCCAAGTTGTTTGTCCATCGTCTCGTGGCGTGCTATCGTATGGCGAACCCAGGTCGCGTCATCGATTCGCTGGAACCAATAGGCCGTTTTCGTCTGGCGCCGTGAAAGGCTGATATCCAGGTCGCCGTCCCCGTCGAAATCCGCCAGAGGCGTTCCGCCCGTCCCCCAGGCCGAGCCGGGCAATTGATCCGCAATGGTGAAATGTGTCCAGTCAGACGGATCGATCTTCCCGCTCGAAGGTACGGCCACCATAACACTCACGACCGTCCCGATCAGAGCCATTCGCGTCCGGCACCTGTTTTTCTTGACGTTGGGACAATCCAGCATCTATTCACCTTTCCATTTGTTCTATTCGGCTTAACTTATTTTATCCAGCCTACGTTGAATCCTATAGTAAACCATTGCCTTGGGACCTTCAATAGTAAATGACATCTCCGATGAAACAGGTATGAGGATCTTTCCCGGTAAACGTTCCGTCGGATATGTATTGTTCTAAAGGAGAATGCGCTACGATGGTCCGGAGGAGTCCGTTCTGGCGGGTGATGAAACAAAAAACGAGCCCTCGTTTGGAGGAGAAATCCAAACAAGGACTCGAAAAAATCTGTTAGGATGAACCGCTTAGTGCGATCAAGCGAGCATTCGGATCACACGCCTTATAAGATCTGACGTCGGCGGAGCAAATTGACCACACTCAAACCGATCCCGCTGAGGACTACCGCGCCGGGAGCAGGGATGGGTTGGACCGGGCAATCACCCGGATCACCAGGACCGCCAGGGCCGCCGGGACCACCAGGACCACCAGGACCGCCGGGACCACCGGGACCACCAGGACCGCCGGGACCACCAGGACCGCCGGGACCGCCAGGGCCGCCGGGACCACCGGGACCGCCAGGACCGCTGGGATCACCAGGACCGCCAGGATTACAAGGATCATCGGGGCCACCAGAGTAATAGTAACGTTTTTTTCCGCCCCAGTCCCAGCCGAAAACGTGCTCGCAGAGCCAATAGAACCATTGTTCGACAACAACGTCTGATTCCTTGGATTTTTCTTTAGACGGAACTCCGCCGCATCCGTTTGATCCGCATTGCGGCTGGGTCAGATTCGCTTCAACCGTCGAACACAGCCCAAGACAGATTGCAGCTATGGCACTGGTCAATAACAGTCTTTTCATCTTTCTTCTCCCCCAATGATTGTTTTGAAAACCGATTGCTAAATTACTTCTGAATCATTCTCGCTTACTGTTGACTTCCCCGTGTTGATAAGAATATATTACCACAATCGCTCCTTGAAGTCAAGCGTTTTTTTACCGTTGTTTTTCAAAGGATGGACAAGAAAATATTAATGTCCCGGCGTGAAACCAAAACCAACCCTTTTTAGGACGTTACGGTTCTTTTTTTTGGTTCGAGCCCGGATGAATAAGAAGGAACGTAAACATATTTTATAAGGGGCGGTACTTCACCGAGAGTCTCATGAAGGGGAGGCGAGTGAGCCTTTAGGGATAGCGGGGGGCATGCCCTGGATCGACTGAATAACGGCGTTGTTGGTGTATCGCACCCACTGGCGGCCGCGGGCCTTTGGGGCGAGCGTTGCAGACATCGGGCGGTCCAGCTTCGTCCATGCCGCTGTGACGACCGTTGTCTGCATTCCGGAATAAGATAATTGCCTGAATTGGCCGACCCACGCCGGCGGCGGGGCCTCCGTCCACGGGAAATCAATAGCAAACTAAAACTGTCTTTTTGATGAATGATCCGCTATGATGTGAAGCAAACGCGGTTAATTCAATCTTAACGTATGGGGGTATAGGAGATATCGAATGATGAAGACCTTGTCTGTTAGCTTGAGATTCGTACTTGTTGTTTTCGTCGTTGGCGTGTGTGCCGGGGGCTGCGCGAAGCCGGGGACGAGAGTGAGCGTCTTGACGTACAACATCTATCACGGCGAGGACGCCCACGGCGGATCGAACCTGGACGCCGTGGCCGGGATCATTAACTCGCTGAAACCCGATCTGGTTGCCCTTCAGGAAGTGGATAATAAGACGACGCGTGTCAAAGGGCTCGATCTGACGGCCGAACTGAGCCGGCGTACGGGGATGCAGGGGATTTTCGGCAAGGCGATGGACTATGCCGGCGGCGAATACGGGGAAGCCGTGCTATGTCGTCATCGGGTTCTCGATGTGAAGAACAATCCGCTGCCGCACTCGCCGAAAGCGGAGCCGCGAGCGGCGCTGGAAGTCCACGTTGAATTGCCGGGCGGCGAGCGGATTGTCTTTGTCGGCACGCACCTGGACCACGTGCGGGATCAGACCGACCGGATGATGCAGGCCGGGCGGATCGTGGAACTGTTCGAGGACGTGGATCTGCCCGTTATCCTGGCGGGCGATCTGAATGCGGTTCCGGGCAGCGATCCGATCGAGCTTTTGCGCCGTCAATGGACGTGTGCCGATCCGAACGATCCGGAGCCGACGTCTCCTTCGGCCGGGCCGAAAAGAAAAATCGACTATATACTGTTCAAGCCGAGCCGTCGCTGGAAGGTGTTGACCACGCAGGTGATCGATGATAAAGTCACCTCGGATCATTGCCCCGTGTATGCGGTATTGGAATTGCAGCCGGAGAGTTGACCAATCATAAGGAGAAGAAGAATGAAAAAGACAGCGTTGCTTTCGGCGTTAACGTTCATTCTCGTTTTGGGTATCGGCATTCAAGGTTATTCTCAACCGGCCTCTCGGTCTGTTGGCCGTAGGGCGGTTCCTCAGGTCGGCAGGGATCGACGAATGGCCAAAATTGTTACGCCGCCGGAGATTGCTATCATTAAAAACCAGGTTCTGATCCGGGAGGCGTCTCCGGGTAGTATTGTGGCTACGATGCTTGATAATGGGAAGGTCTTTGTCGGCTGGCGCATTCGCAACCCGGCGAACCAGGTTGTCGGCGAAGGGACGTTCTTTACGACAAGTTTGCAGAAGTCACCGACGGTGTATTACACACAGGGTAGTACCAACCTGCAGAAAGCCAAGGCCTTTTCCGATGGGAGGATTCTCATTGCCTCCGGCGGTGGATTTGTGATTGTCGACGAACAAAGAAAGATTATCAAAGGGCAGACCCCCTTTGACGACGAGAAGATTACCGATGTTTCCATCACTCCGCTCTCGGGCGGCAAGACCATGCTGATTGCCTATCAACGCCTCGTCGGGCCGAGAGGGGATGGACGGTATGTCATTGTCAACCGGTCGGGCAATATCATTCACGGGCCGAATGTATTCAGCGACAAGGGCAAGACCAATTATATCAGTGCGGCAACACTTTCCAACGGATTGATTCACCTGGCCTATAACTGCAGCGGATCGAAAACGAAGGTGGTCGATGTTTTTAATAACACGATTGTCGGCGAACATAAATTTCATTTCAAGCTGATCTTCGGTATCGAATCCATCGTTCTGGATAACGACAATATTCTGCTGGCCTATATCGACCAGGATCTCAAAGGCCAGTGCAAGGTGATCCAGCCCAGCGGCATGAAGGTTTCCGGGCCGCACCTGTTGTACGGCGAAGAATTACACAAAATCAGATTGGCGAAACGACAAGACGGTAATATCTGTGTCGTTTTTACCACGAAGAAAAAACAGGTTCGGTGTGCTATTGTGGATACGAGCGGCAAAGTCATTAAGGGTCCGGTCCCGATTTATGACGGTTACAGCATCGACCTTCATTCGTTCGATTGTGTCCACCTAAGGGACAACATGGTGATGATTCCGCTCAGTGTCCGCAAGATCGGCAGTGATGATTATTCCGACAGAATCGGGGCCTATGTCGTTGTGAGGTGACTTGATGGATAAGCGCCTGCAGTTTCTGCATGCGAATGGGCATGTCGGTGATCGAGCCGGGTCGCGGTCCTGAGGGAGTTGCTTTCCCCCTACAACGTCATATCTGGCATTGAATCTCATCATAAAAAACTTGACTTTGTGGCGTGATGCGTTTTTAATAGAATATAAAACATACACGGCATCCAAAGGGGAGTAGTAGAATTGTCCTTTGGCTGTGAAGACGAATGGTGAATGGCCGGAATGTTTGGCTCGTTTACTGGGGGCGAAACGATGCAGAATCCAGGGAAGGGTGCAAAACATCCCATCAAGAACAAGGAAGGAGAACCATTGCGCGCACGCGAAGTGAGTTTAGAACGCGTAAAGCGCAAGGCATCACGAGATCGGTCTGCACGGATTGCTATAGCAGGGGATCAGAGGGCAGAGGACGCCCTGCGGGAAAGTGAGGAGAAATATCGGTCGGTCATTGAAAATGCCAATATCGGCATCCTTGTGATTCAGGACGGTCGGCGGGTATTCTACAATTCCAGAATCTATCATATGTATGGCTATACAAAGAAAGAGTATGACGATATTGATTTTATGTCGATCGTTCATCCTGATGACAGATCGTACGTTGTCGATCGCATCAGGCGAAGGCTTGCCGGTGAATTGAAGGACTTGGAAATAGTCGAAGTTCGGACCATCCCGAAATCCCGCGAGGTAATGTGGGTTGAGGCCAATTCTTCAGTGATTCAATGGAAAGGCAAACCGGCCGTACAGGTCTTTGTGGCTGACATTACCGAGCGCAAGAAGATCGAGAGGGCGTTGATCGAAAGAGAGAGGCTGTTAAATGATGTTGGGAAAATCGCCAAGATTGGGGGGTGGGAAATGGATCTTGAAAAAGGAGGACGGGCCATCTGGACGAAAGAGACCTATGATATCGCCGAGATCGATCCGGGAGACCCCGTACCCGGTGCGGATGAACACGTGAGCTGGTATCTCCCGGAATATCGCGAGATGATCGAGCAGAAAATAAAAGACCTGATCGAAACGAGGCAGCCGATGCGGTTTGAGGCGATGCTTAAAACAAAAAGGGGAAACTTGAAATGGTGTCAGGCGATCGGAGAGGTCGTCGAGGAGAACGGCAAAGTCGTCAAACTCAGAGGGTTTTTTCAGGATATCACCGAGCGCAAGAAAGCGGAAGAGCGAGTCCAGAAATACCAGTCGAAGCTCAAAGCCATGGCGTCGCAATTGTCGACTATTCAGGAGCAACAGCGGCGTCATTTGGCGGTCGAGATGCACGATCGCGTCACCCAGAAGTTGGCGATGACAAAACTGGGTTTGGAAACAGCGGCCGCGTCGTTCGTCGATCCCGATGCCGCTGAGAAAATAAAAGGCATTGCCGAGCAAGTCGGCCAGACGATGGAAGATGCCTATGCGCTCATGCTTGAGCTGAGTAATCCCGTACTTTATGAAATCGGTTTGAAGGCCGCTTTGGATACGTTGCTTCATAGCGATTACGTTAAAAATTGCGGGATTACGTGCAAGTTGGTGACTCCCGGGCAACCTCTGGGTATCGACACCGATATCCGCGTTGCTTTATATCAGTCCGCCCGGGAATTACTGGTTAATGCAATCAAATACTCGAAAGCCACGCGAATCGACGTACGTCTGGAGCAGACACCGGAGGCCGTAGGCATCACGGTGAAAGACAACGGTGTTGGATTTGATCCATCCGATGTCAAGCCGCCCGGAATGCAGGGGGGATTCGGGCTTTTCAATATACGTGAGAGCGTCGGGGGACTGGGTGGAGAATTCGTACTTGAAACAAAATCAGGTGAGGGCACATCTGCCAGCGCATGGTTGCCATTGCCTTTCAACGTCTCGCCCGTATAGAAGGGAGGCAGATATGAAGCTATTAATCGTGGATGACCATGGGATTGTCAGGGAAGGATTGAAGGCGATGTTCAGCGCCGAGACGGATATAGACGTCGTGGGCGTCGCGCAAGACGGGTATCAGGCGATCGAGCTGACGAAGGCTCTCTCGCCGGATGTCGTGATTATGGACATCTCGATGCCCGAAATGAACGGCGTCGACGCCACACGAGAGCTGGTAACACACAGTCCGGGGATCAAAGTCATTGTTTTATCGGTCCACTCGGAAAGAAACATTGTCATTGAAGTCCTTCGGGCGGGCGCTGCGGGGTATGTACTGAAAACCTACCTTTTTGACGAATTGGTGAGGGCCATACGATCGGTGGCCACAGACGGATTTTATCTGAGCCCGCGCATCGCCGACGTGGTCGTGGGTGAGCTGTTAGAATTCAGCGGAAACAATCAGGAACATGAAAAAACCACTCTGACGCCCGCTGAGCGCCAGGTCCTGCAACTGATCGCAGAAGGCAACACAACCAAGCAAATCGCCAAGCGGCTCCATAAAAGCCCGAAGACCATCGACGCGCGGCGCCGGCAAATTGCTGAGAAAGTCGGTGCCTCCGGTGTGGCCGATTTGACCAAATATGCTATCCAGGAGGGCATCACGTCCCTGGATTAATGGGCGTTTGAAATAGTGAATATCTCTTTCTTCGCGGTCCGAACCTTGTTATCATGGCAAACCTCGGGAGTCGATAAGACGCGATCTATCGCACGGTTGAATCATGGAGGCGCTATGAGGTTTGGATTGTTGTATCTGGTCTGTTGGATTTGCGTTGCCACGACGGGTTGTGGAATGATGGCGGGCAGGGGGGAATCATCCTTTCGTCAGAGGTGTGTCGAGTCACAGCAGTTTGGCGCCGCGCGGCTGGATTTTCCACTGGGCGAAGGCAAAGGATTTATTATTCTTCCAACGAAAGAAAGATCGGACGGTTCGCGACCGTGGATGTGGATTGCGCCCACGTTCGTCGATCATCCGCAACCCCGAAAAGAGGTTCCCCGCGACGACCACGCATGGATATGCCGTCAGCTATTGGCGAACGGCTTCTATATATGCGGCGTCGATGTCGGCGAATCCTACGGCAGCCCGGCGGGCCGGCGGTTGTATAGCCAATTATATGAGAAAGTCGTCCGGGAATTCGCCCTGGCGGAGAAAGCCTGTTTGCTGGGCCAGAGTCGCGGCGGTTTGATGGCGTATAACTGGGCCGCCGAAAACCCGCAGCGCGTCCGGTGTATCGCCGGTATCTATCCGATGTGCAATCTCCAGGGCTATCTCGGGGCGGAGAGAATTTACACCGCCTACGGAATGAACGAAGAGCAGTTCGGGGTGTGCTTTCACGAGCACAATCCCATCGACCGGCTCTGGAGCCTCGCTCAGGCCGACGTGCCGATCCTTCACGTCCACGGCGGCGTGGACAAGGTTGTGCCGTTGGAAGACAATAGCGGCGAGCTGGTCCGGCGGTATAAAATATTGGGCGGCCGGGCCGACGTGTGGGTCGTCGAGGATAAGGGCCACGAACTGTGCCCGGAATTTTTAGAGAACCAGACGCTGGTCGATTTTCTTCTCGCCGAAGGCCGTCGGATGCCTTCAGCCGCGCCCTAAGTAGTAGCCATTGTTTCTACTTCATGTCGTATTCGGGCAACGGGAGAAAATCTTTCGCCTTCAGGTAATGCCTTCAGTATAATAAATCTTAAATTCGAATATCTAAATCCTAAGCAAATTCAAAATCTTAATGACAGAAATCCAAAACAGGTTGACGCATGGTTCGCAGTGACGCCGTAAGGTGTTTGTCCAACACTCTACAAACCTAAAGCGAGTGCGCAGGCTCGGGCATGGCAGCACCTGTTTTGAGAATTTGTGCTTTGAACATTCGATATTGTTTAGGATTTCGTGCTTAGGATTTTCTTTTTTATTAAGGATTTTGTGCTATGGCTATGTATCACGAAGTGACACCTCAGCGGACGTTCATGGGCAAGTTGCAGTTCGGGGCGGACCTGCTTGAGGAATTAACCGGTGTTTGTGTGGAGAACGATATTCGTCTCGGTCGCGTCGAGGCGCTGGGAGCGGTCCAGCAAGCTCGGATCGGATTTTACGACCAGCGGGCAAAAGAATACGACTTTCACGAAATGGATGAGCCTCTGGAAATCACCAAGCTCATCGGCAATATATCGTTGCGGGACGGCAAGCCCATGGTCCACGCTCACATCACGTTGTCCGATTCTGAGGGCAACGCGTACGGCGGGCATTTGGCTCCCGGGACGGTTGTGTTCGCCACGGAGTTCATTATCAAGGCCTACGATGGGCCGGACTACGTGCGCGATTATGACGAGCCGACCGGCCTGCCGTTATGGAAGATGTAACATATTCTTGAGAAAACCTGTAACCTTTCAGTGATGAATGTGCCTATATTATATAGGAAATCGAATGAAGGTATCGGGAGATCAAGAAAGTGTTTGAAGGTCGAATATTTTAGGAGATGCACGAAATGAAACGGAACAATTACAATAAGACGGCACTTTTCGTATGGGCGTCGGCTATGCTCGTTCTCATGAGCGGTTGCGTCGTCTGCCAGGTGGACGAGGAGTACACCGGCGTCGAGGATAAGATGCTCAAGGAGATCGAGTGCGGCCAAACGACGCGAGACTGGCTCGTGGACACGTTCGGCGAGCCGACCGAGGAGCTTCTTACGGACGAGGGCAGCGAGATCCTCCGGTACAAGTGCGTCAAGAAAAAGGACAATCAGTTTGTCATGTTCCCGCCGCCGATTGTGATCAGGGATGACAAGCAGGTCGAACATTTCGTCGCGTTCGAGGTTCGGGACGGGATCGTGCAGCGGTATTGGAAAGAGGGGTAGTCAACTTGCATCACAAACGCCGGGGTTCGGCCACCAGGTCCCGGCGTTTTTTTATCGGCTGTTATCCGTACGGGACAATCAAGGATTGTCCGCAAGTCGGACTTTCAAAAGCGATTTCACGGCCAAGAGGGTAAAATTTTCAGTTGACACAGGATTCCCCGGATGCTAAAAAGGGACGTCGGTATGAATGAGCCGAAGTGGCGGAACTGGCAGACGCGCGGGATTCAAAATCCCGTCCTGGCAACAGGGTGAGGGTTCGATTCCCTCCTTCGGCATTGCCCCGCTCTCTGCGTCCGCACGCGTCGATTTCTACAGTCTGAAGCTTGTTTCACCGGGGATGGGTTTTAAGAATCGCGTCTTCGGCCTCTTGCACGATCCTTTTTTCGGTCCGGCTGGTTGCGTAAAAGGCGTACATCGCCTTCATCTTTTTGCAGGCCGCCAGCAGATCCGGGCCGGCCGCAAAGAGCCAGCACCGACGCACTTGCTCCTCGGTCCCGCCTTCCGGCGCGAACGGCAGGGGGTGATGCTCCTCCGCGACCCAATCGGCGCAGGCTTCTAAGATGGTCGGCATCATACCGGCGTTCAAGAGAGAGTCCATCAGCTCTTTACATGCGGCCGGGTTTTGGCACGTTTCGTCATAAACGCCCGGCGTGTGCTCTATCTTACTCATCGCCCTTTCCTTTCACAAACCGCCCTTCCCGTGGGCTTGTCTAAAATCCGCCATAACCAGTATAAAAAATCTTCACCGCTATGTCAAGAAAATAGGAAAAATCATCACGCTTTTCCCCTTCGCGAGCCGCTGGGTCGCTGACGTCGAAAGGTAGTGTGTGCATGGCACACCATCATATGGTTACACACAGATGCAAGGAAACGGTGTGCGGCGCACACCTTACCGATTCATAGACCTGTTCCGATTTCTGTTTTGTTTCTTGACAGGCCAAAGGTCTCTTAGTATTTAGTGATACTACGACAGCGACGAGGAGTTCCTCTAATGAAGAAGAGTTTGCAGTGGTATTCAGAAACCAGATCATTAGTATCAGTATGCGTTAGAAAACATGATTAGGGAGATTCTTAATGTTGTTGTTCTTGTGCTTCTAATCCCATTGGGGCTGGCTCTCCTCATTATCTTTCTTTCGTTCATTGTTTGAAAAAAGGAAACCGATATGCTTGAGCTTGATCTTGTCGTGTTCGATATGGTAGGAACGACGGTGCGGGCAACGAATGAGGTGTCTGGGGCCTTGACGGAAGCCTTCGCGCGCGTTGGTGTGACGATATCCGATGAGGAAATCCAGGCGGTCCGGGGCAAGTCCAAGCGTGAGGCGATCTCGGATATCCTGATGTGCCATCTCGGCGCCGCCGACGATCGGGATCTCGCCTCGGGAGTCTATGACGACTTCCAGCACATTGTATCGGAGCGTTACGAGGAACATGGAATTGGGGCGATTGACGGCGCCGGCGAAACGTTTAAGTGGTTAAAGGCGCAGGGGGTGAAGATCGCACTCAGCACGGGATTTGACCGGGCCATAGCGGACACGATGGTACGGATGATGAGTTGGAATCCATCGATAGATACGGTCGTCTGTAACGAGGACGTACCCCAGGGACGTCCGGCGCCTTATCTTATCTTTCGCGCGATGGAACGAACGGGCTGCGAATGTGTCCACCGCGTCGCTACGGTGGGCGATACCGTTTCTGATCTGCAGGCGGGTTTTAACGCCGGGGTGCGATGGAACATTGGCGTTCTATCGGGAGCCCATTCCGAAACCCGGCTTGCATCCTGTTCTCATAGTCAGATCATTACGAGCGTCAAAGAACTGCCCTCGGTATTCGAGCCGTAGCCGATTTGTATTCAAGAAAATGGTAAAGAGTGCCCGAATCAAGTTGCACCGAACGAAATGTCGGAATATATCAGGCTATATCGTGTAATTCAATCGGTAGGATAGGCGGAACGATTGCGGATGCCGGCCAAGGGAAGAATTTGGTACTACGAGAAAAGAATCAATGAGTGCATTTGACCGTCATTCTCAGGATATCGAATTGATCTCACGGAAGATCATCGACTCTGAACATTTGATTGCTCTGACGGGGGCCGGGATATCCA
>Ga0272441_10010862_pt1 | contig 13651 bp, 12 predicted proteins | sample SSMProp6N_FD_193582 | JGI IMG/M metagenome (GOLD analysis project Ga0272441, IMG submission 193582) | Marine sediment archaeal communities from Little Sippewissett salt marsh, Falmouth, MA, United States - SSM-Prop-6N | ecosystem: Environmental > Aquatic > Marine > Wetlands > Sediment ... | reverse complement strand
GTGGAAATGGTACGGCGACTCTGACATTGTACGTGCCATCAGGCTCATGATTATGAAGAAGCGGATACCCTTCATAAGGCTCATGTTCTTCGGCATACCGCCGCAGTACCGCAGAATGGGCTTGGACGGGCTGCTCTTCTCAGAAGTGAAAACCTACGCCCAGCAGCACGGCTATACCGAGTGCGAGGCATCGATGCTGCTGGACGACAACTATCGCATCATCGGATCGTCTGAATTCATGGGTGGACACAAATACAAGACGTGGCGCATCTACGACTTGCCTCTCGTGCCGTAGTTGGCGGGAACCTTTCCGGGCATTCTTCGCCAAACAACTGCCTTCGCTGACTTCATGCCATCAGGAGGAGAAACGGTGCGAGACTTCCGCTGATTTCAATCCTGCTGCAGTCTTCCGTATCTGGCTCTTTAGTCTGTGGCACTTGACAATATGTAAGAAAAGCTTTACATTAAGTCTTGCAAACATTACATCGAGAGGTGCAACATGGCTCCACTACAGAAGAGGGCACTCATTTCACTGGTTCTTGGCCTTGTGTGGGCGGTACTTCTGATAGTTCTGTTCGTCGCGCGAGGCGGTGTCGAGACATTCAGCACTGATGCATCGACACGAATCCTGCTGTCAGTGCTGTTTGTGGCGATGCTACTGTCCATGGCGTTTCTCGGTGCGCCGTGGAAGGCACGGACTGGTCGTGGTGTGGATGTGGACGAGCGAGATTTGGCCATCCTCAAGCGTGCGCCCCACGTGCAGCTCATAGCGGTGATGCTGACGCTTGCCGCATGGGTGATTGGACTTACTGAGTACTACTGGGAACAGGGCTGCATACCGGTCATGTGGCCCTACCTGATGGTGTTCACGACCCTTATCGCGAGCACGCTGGCGCAGTCACTGGGCGTGCTCATCGGCTACCGGCGGAGCTAGAACATGGGCGACGCAGCTATACGCAACAGCATACGTCGGCTTCGTTTCGACCACGACGAGATGACGCAGGAAGAGTTGGGAAGGCTGGCTGGATGTACGCGTCAGACCATTATCTCACTTGAGCAAGGGAAATACGTCCCCTCGCTCGAGCTGGCATTCAGGATAGCGAGAGCTTTCGATACAACCATAGAGGACGTGTTTGAGTTCGACGGTTAGGCCTTTCGGGGCGCTATCCGAAGGCGCCGGACATACCGAGAATGACCATGGTGCCGATAATAATGATAAGTCCGATGGCCGCAGCCAGCAGGACGTAGTCGCTCGTGGTCTTCCCTTTTCGCTTGCCGATGGTCGGCTCGGGCGCGGGGCGCGTTCGGCGCGGCCTCGCGGCCGAAGAGCGGCGTCTGCGTGACTTGGGAGCGAACTCGGGTACCGGGGGGGCGCTTGGCGCAGGTATGCCGGCTTGTTCGGGATTGAAGAAGCTTCTACACACAACGCAGCACCATAGGTTCTGCTGGTCGCTGTACACAAGGCCGGCGCCGCAGTTGGGACACCCGGGCTGTCTCGGTTGCCGAGTTCGAGACTTCCTCGCTGGAGATGTGTGCTGGACGGTCATCCTCCACGCGCCTGCATCTTGATCAAACTCAAAACGTCTGCCGCTGCACTGGGAGTTCGCGCACCGCCACACACCCTTCTCTATGTCGTAGTACATCATGGGAAGGCCGCAGTGTGGGCACTCATCCAGAAGTGGCCTCTTGCAGTTCCAGCAGGGCTCGTTCATACGCGAGGGGTTGGGGTTGAGCGCGCCGCAATAGGTGCACTTGCGTATGAGCGCACTGTCTGCTGAAGGCCTCATCCACTGATCAGAGAGGGCCGGCATTGCGGGATTTCGCAGGTATGTATCCCTCTGGCTCTCTGTGACTGCTTTGAATGCAGGGCAATTCGTCTGTGGTCCGTGGTACGGGCACATGAAAGGCTCACGGTCGAAGAAATGCGCGCACCACGAACACTGTGTTGCCTGGAAGGCACGGAAGCGCATCCTTCGCAGCGGCGGTGAATTAGGCGCGTCGATGGCGCGGAGCTCAGCTGCGCCTGACACATCGAAGCGACAACCGCAGTGCTTGCACTGCCAGCGCCCGTCGCTCATCGTCAGTACCTCGTGAGTTCCGCACTCGGGACACTCGACTGGGCTCCGGTCATACTCGGCGCGCTGCTCCTCGTTGGAAAGCACCTGGTATGCGCTGTTGATGCGACGGAAAGTTGACTCAGCCTCAGCGTTTCCGTGGTTACGGTCGGGATGGAAGGTGCGTGCGAGGCGGCGAAACGAGACTTTGATCTCTTCCTGAGTTGCGTCTCGCTCGACTTCGAGCAACTGATAGTAGAAGAACTTCCTCATGGCGGCAAGCGGAGTCGGCTAGAAGCCGGTTGCGGGGGCGTAACCGGTCACGGCGTCGCTGGCACGACCTGCCATAACACGATACCACAGTGACGCTGGCACTGACTATTCGCCGGCGCTGCTGTCAGGTGTGCAAGGAAGCGTCAGTTGCAGGACGCACATGTCCAGCCACTTGCCGAACTTGTAGCCAACTTCGCGGATGTGGCCGACATCTTCGTAGCCTGCAGTCCGTACAAGCTCGAGGCTCGTCTCATTAGTGGCGACGACGCGGGCAATGACGACATGGTAGTTCAGCTCCCTGGCCCTCGCCTCGATGGCCGCCAGTAGTGCGGCACCTATTCCCTTTCGCCTGTGCGATGCGGCGACATAGACCGAAGACTCGGCTGTGTATGCGTAGGCTCCACGGTCGTTCCATTCGCTGAGCGAAGCCCAACCGGCAACCCTTCCATCGACCGTGGCAACCAGAACAGGGAAGCGGGCGCCGTGGTGTTGCAGCCATGCCGTGCGCGATTCGATTGTCGGTGGCACAGTATCCAACGTGGCAACAGTGTTGAGGACGGCGTCGCGGTAGATGTCAGTGATGGAGGGGACATCTTCCAGAGTGGCGTCTCTGATGAGCGGTGCGTTGGTCAAATCTACCATCCGTTCGATTGTATGGACGCAACGAAGCGTTCGCAAGTATCCGGCGTACGAATAGATGGGCGACCATAGTATTATGTTTTTGCTCTAGAAGTGTTGACTGCGTCTCTGTGTCGGACTAGTCTTCTGGCCTCATCGAGGGAGCAGGTGCTGTCCATGGCTGGGAGTATGATTCAGCGTAGGAAGGAAGAGGCGCAGAAGGCCTATGCATGGGCTGTGGTCTGTGCTTTGGCGCTGCTCGCGGTCTGGATTGTCGCTCTGCAGCATGTGCCGGCCACTTGGCCGATACTCGCCGTCCACGGTGTCGGCTATATGCTGTCGATAGTCATCATGGCGGGTGGCTACGAGCAGCTTAAGCGTACAGTGCGGCCATTTCACGCGTTCCTGATTGCCGTCGCCACGTGGGCAATTATCTTCGTGCTTCTAAGAGCAGGGCTCATGGCGTTATTCGTTGCGACCTAGCAGGCGCGTCCGCATGTTTCTCAAGCTTCCCTCTGCTACGCCGAGCTATCGCGCACGAGGCGAACATAGTTGTGGATGCGGATCGCATCACCCTGAGGGCCGCGTCCCTTTGGGAAGTCCGACGGGTCTCCCGTCTTCGGGTCGCTGCGCTGGCATCCGGCGCCGTGTACATCTCTCCATTCACTACCCATGTAGCCCAGCGCCCCACCGAACGCGACGTACGCCGCACTCCCCCCAGGACTGCCCGTGAAGTTGGCATGTGTGGTGCTGCTCCAGTACCAGGGATAGTCAGTTTGGCCAGCCTCGTTCGTGATGGCCGACGCATTGAATATGGGGTCGATAGCGGCGGAATCCGTTGTGCTGGGTGAACGCGTGTAGTCCACGAGGCTCTGCAGTTCCTTGGCGTTGGGCAATCTCCAGTCGCTGAAGCCCAGGTACGATTCTGTGTTCTTCTCCTCGACCCACTCAAGAGCTTCGTACCAATCGAAGCCTTCACCGCTGTCCATCTGCGACCACATCAATCCTGTGGCACTGTCTGTGACAGTGCCATCGCGGTTGTCCAAGAAGTCGTTTGTGGCGTATGCGCTGTCGCCACGTACGGCGATGACCAGGAACATCTTCTCTCCTCGAGGAGTGTTCAGGCCGTAGCCCTTGATGCGGCCGTCGGCGAAGTTGACACCGAAAGCCAATTGCTCTGATGACTGTGATACGTACAGGGTGCTCGACGCATACTGCGAGTCAATAATGCGTTCCCCTGCGGCTGTGTCACCGAACGCGAAGTCGAAGTAGTCCGTGTCGATGAAGGGAACAAGACCCGAAGTGTCACTTCCCTCGTAGCCACTGGGATCCGTACCGGTGAAGAGTATGAGTGAATACAATTCCTTGATGGTAGGAAGTCTCCAGTCGGAGTAGCCTGCCACTTTCAATTCGCTGCAGTATGCTTCGGCTTCGTCGATGGTGAGCTTATCGGCAGCGTCTATGTCGCCATCCCTATTGGTGTCAGGGCTGCGCTGCCAGATCAGGCCTGTCACGTTGTCCGTCGTCGTGCCGTCGCCGTTGTCGGTGTAGGAGGGTTGGTTGCCTGAGTGTTGCGCGTCCTGGCCGTAGAGAGCCTCTCCTCTTAGCGGGCATGAGACCTCGGCACCCTCCCTGTTGTAGCACTTGGTCTGCCTCGTATCGACTAGTGGATACGGCATCAGATAGTCATCGCCCTGGTCAGGAGGCTTCGCCTCCAGCTGAGTGCTTTGGTCCTCATCCGTGACAGTCGAATCCTCTGACTCGGGCGAGGGCGATTCCTGCGGGATGCCTGCACATGCGGGCAAGCTCAAGGAGAGCAAACCAACTATGGCTATCAACAACTTGATTCCCGTATTCGCTCTCAACCCTCTCGTCATGTCGTTGGCCTTCCTCCGGTCGCATGTGGGCGCGCGCGGCCTTCTATGTGCATAGTCGACTTCCTACGCTACCTGCCGCGGTGCAACGATCTCATAGGCGAACAGGACCTCCCCATTTGCAGACTGGTTGTCCGCATAGTCTCTCAACGCAGCGCGAACGTACTCCACCGTGAGTGCCTCCGGTGTCACGGCAACTCTCAGGTGCCCGGGGCTTGATAGCATCGTTCCCTGGACATAACCATGCTCTGCTCCCGGTGTGCCCTTGCCCGTGGCGGGATGTCCGGGCTGCGGTACCTCTTGATAGACAATGCCATCAAGCTGCTGGTATGCGAAGAGGTGATCGTGCCCGTGGAAGACTGCGCTGACATCCGTCTCTATCAAGAGGTCGTGGATCGGCTGTGCCCATCCGGGGCGATTCTCCGCGAAGCCCGGAGTCCCATCTGCGTTGAGTCCTCCCCATTCGAAGTACGGGGCCACTTCGACGCCCCCGCGGGCGATGGAGTTCGCTCCACCGGTGAGGTGATGGATGAAGACGAGCTTGAATGTGGCGTCGCTCTGGTGGAGTACGTCTGTCATCCAGGAGTACTGCTGCTTGCCGAGTGTCCAGTTCCAGCCTTCTTTGGGGTTCTTCGGCTTTGAGACCGTATGCCAATAGGGGTCAAGCACGATGAACAGAGCATTGCCCCATTCCCACGCGTAGGAGCTCTCCCGTAGGCCCACATGCTCGTAGGTTGCAGTGTCCCCTGAGTAGAAATCATCTGGAACCGGGTTGGGGTAGTAGCGCTGCCTGGCTTTCGTGGCCCAGACTGCTATGTTCTCAGGTGTTCCGTCGAGGAGCCAGCCAAGCTCGCCTTCGTGATTGCCCAAAGTGAGGAATAGGGGTACGGAGTGACACGCGTAGCCAAAATAGTCGCGCTGGAGCAGGTGGCGCCCAATGACTTCTTCCTGGTCTTGTGCCAACTTGCCGCTCATGAAGGTGTCGCCAAGGTCTAAGAGGAAGTCGGGTCTATCCTCCAGGATGTTCTGCAGCGACTGTATGTATATCGCGGGGTCCACGCCTTCGTCCAGGTGTGAGTCGGCCTGTATGTCAAAGGTGAATGGACACCCTTCGGGACGCCATGTGTGGAACCTGTGCTCGTCACTGGCCGCGAAGCTGTCTTCTCCGGGACGCCGGTACCGCATTCGATAGACGTAGTCCGTATCTGCAGAGAGATGGTCGATTGTCATCTCGGCAGGTGTTCCAGCGGCGAACATCTGTGGTGGCATGGCGTTGCTGAAGACTCCGGGTTCCGTGCCCCACTCGAAAAAGACCTCTATGTCCTCGCGGGGTACAGCATTGACGGTGACCGAGTGGTGCGTGGGTCTGCCCAGTATCGCTGTGGCCACGAAGCTGGCGGAAGGTTCGATTGCCAAAGGCGACGACTCATACCTCCTGTCCTCTGCCGTTGGCGAAGCAGCCTCTTGGGCAGCGGACTGGGAAGGAGATGACGGCTCGTCGATAGATGCCGCGGGGGTCGAAGCCGGCGTGCAGGCCAGCACACTGCACAATAACAGCACCGGCGGTACCAGTATTGCCGAAGAGCGTATCCTTGTTGTCACTGGCCACCGTTTCTGCCGTGAGACTTCAAAGAGTCGTAGAGTTCTGTGACCAGACCTTGCGCCGTCAAGGTACGGCCTGCAAGAGCAGGGTGGTCTTCTGTGTATCTGTACGCGCGGAAGACGGCGTTGGTCATCGGGTAGCAGTCCGGCAGCACCTCTACCGAGCCATCTCGCGTCACCGGGTTGATGTACTCCCACACCATCTCGCCCTCTGCAGTGATCTCGAATATGTGACCTTCCGTGTCTGCGCATATGAGCGTGTTGCCGTTTGGCAGACGCTGACAGCCTGAGCCAATGTGGCTGAAGAAGGACTGATTGCTCTTTGATGAGTAGAGCCAGACAACCTGGTTGGAGATGAGTTTCGGCTGCTTGTGACTGTCTTTATTGTCCTCGGAAGTCCACGTCCAGTAGCCGGCATCGGGTGGGTTCACGTACTCATCTTTCTCTGTATCGGTTCTACCCACAAAGCCGTCGACCTCGAAGATGTATGACTGTGGTGTGCACTCGAAGAGGTACTGGCCGTTGTTGAAGACCAGGAAGTGACCCTCGCCAGTCAAACCGTCGTCTATCCACTGTATGTCGTGGCTGCCGCCTATCTGCTTGTTACCGGTCGTTGACGCTGTCCAGTCTTCTAGTATTGAAGGAGGGTCGCCCTGCTCGTAGCGAGCGGGGTCGCCAAACCGATAGAGAAAGTCGCCTGCTGGGCCTGCGGCCAGGGCTACGCTCTGGTCCCTGTTGCCGGCAACGAATGTGCAACCGTGGTCGATAACATAGAACTCGCCCTGGACGCAGTTGATAACAATCTCATCACGCGACGCGTTGAAGTCCAGGGAGTTGCAGTGTAACCAGTCGCGCTTGAGGGGCCTGCCTGGCAGGTTGGCGTTGAGCCTGCCCGGATAGTCCGCGATGGTCTTCCCCGCCTCCACATAGTTGTCGGCTGATGGCACAACGTCCTGAACAAGATGGTCGAAGAACGACCATTCCCACACGATGTCGCCATTCATGTTCACTTCGACGATGCAATCTATCTGAGCACCATCGGACGGGTTGCAGCCTGCCGCGATACATTCCTGATGCGTTAAATCCCTGTTCGCGATGTAGAGCGTAGTCCAGTCTCCGAGACTTTCGTTGAAAATGCGGACCCAGTCGTGGTGCGGATGGTAGTCGCCACGTGTCTCGTAGTACTCCCACACCACGTTGCCTTCCCAGTCCAGTTCCTTGAATCCTGAGAACCCACTGGGATCGTCCGTGGCGGCGTCCAAGAGATGGCCGTTGTCCAGAAGACGAGGGTTGGTGCCAATAGACCAGGAATGGACCACGTAGCCCTCCATATCGATGAGGAATGTGGTGCCACTCGCCGCGAAGAGAGTGTATCCGTTGCAGGCTCTCTCGCTATCCCAGTAGCCCAGCTCAGTCGTAGTGCGGAGGGACTCGACACCGCCCGGTCGGGGATACGTGGTAGTAGTTGCGATGGACACTCCCGAGGCAGCAGTCTCCTGTTGCCTCGACTCCTCATTGTGTCCTTCGACGCCTTGTTGTCCGGTCGCCGCGGCCTCTTCTTGGGGGGTAGTAGCTTCGTCGGGCGTGCCGGTGCACGCGTTCGACAGCATCAACAGAATGAGGTAGACCATTGTCGCAAGTTTCGTCTTCATCTCATTGTCTCGTACGGTTCTGTGTAGGGGGCTTCATTCCTCGATCAAGCCGCCGGGCGTCATGTCTCTGTCTGCGAATGCCGGATAGTCCGGTGGGTAGCGGTGTATCTTGAAGACGGCATTCCACTGGTGGCCGCGGTCGTCTAGCCCGGGTGTCTGGCCCTGTGCCAGAGGTCCTTCCTTGACGACGGGGTCGACGTAGTGCCAGACGACGTCGCCCTCAGGTGTCACCTCGGTGAAGACCCCGTGGACACCGTCGCAGATGAGCGTGTTTCCGTTTGGCAGCCGCTGTGCGCCGGATATGGCTTCCGAATAGAGGTCGCCAGGATTCGGCGCCGTGTACGTCCATGTGAGCGCGTCGGGTCCATATGCCTTGCCGGACTCAAGAAGGTACTCGCCTTCGTTGTCCAGAGGTGGAGTCAGCTCGTCGATGGACGAGAAGTCTCGGCTAAGGCCGTTGTTGAACACGAGTATGTTGCCGGCGCCGGGAAGGCCTGGCTCTATCCATCTGGTGTCGTGCTGCTGGAAGAGAGCCTGGTCATCTGCAGTGCCTGCGTCGTACGTCTGCGGATTGCCCCAGCGATAGAGCAGATCGCCACCTTTGCCGCTGTTGCCTCCGCCATGATTGGATGCTTCCTCAGTTGTCGTGCTGTGGTCTATGACCCATAGTTCGCTGTTTCCGCGGACGCTGAGCATTATCTCGTCGCGTTCGGCGTTGTAGTCAATCGAGTTCATGTGGTTCCAGAAGGCTGGGATGCGTTTGTGGTCCGAGCCATTCGCATCGATAAGTTCCGGGTGGGCGGCCACGTTGCCGTAGTTCTCGGCGGCAGGTTCTTGGTCCTGAATCAGGTGGTCCCAGACATGCCATTCCCAGACTATCTCTCCGCTGGAAGGGCCTGTCTTTTCAATCTCTACTACGTAGTCGGGGAATAGCCATTGCTCCTGGAGCAACCCTGGGTCGAATCCGGCGGCTATGCATTCGTCCCTCGTCTTCTTCTCCACCACGGTCGCGAGGATATTGCCGTTGGGCAAAGGTGCGATGTCGTGGTGAATAAGGTTCTGATCGTCGTGGAGATCGAACTCCCAGACGAGGTTGCCTTCCCAGTCGTATTCTTCGATCCGTCCGCCTTCGCCGCCTCCGATGAACGACTTAGTTTTGATGAAGCAGCAGTGGAGCAGGTGCCCGTTTTCGAGGAGGTAGACGGACTGGCCTGGTTCGTAGTCGCTGTCCCACGTGTTGACCACGCGGCCGGAGTTGTCGATAAGGTAGGTGCGTGTATAGTGTTTCGGCGCGAAGAGTGTGTAGCCTCCACTGGCACGCTCGTCGTGGTACAGGAGTCCGACGGTGCGTTTGTCTTCCCAAGAACCAAATGCCGGGTTCGTGGTGGTGGTTGGGGTGTCGGGTTGAAGTGCAAGGACTATGCGGAAACCGACGTGGTACCAGGAATGGTCTGGATCATCGGGGCCACGATAGTGACCGCAGTTGCGGTTTGATAAGCGTGAGTGACCATCTTCGCCATTGTACCAGTTGCCGCCTCGCAGCACGTGATAGGGGCGACTGTCAGGCATCGGTGTGCCTGTTGTCGGGCCCTCAGGGTTGTCTGAAGAACTGCCTTCGTAGTAGTCGACCTCATACCAATCGTTGCACCACTCCCACACGTTCCCTGCGATGTCGAACAACCCGTATCCGTTCCTGCCGTCTCGTGTCTGGTATTCCTCCTGTGGTCCAGGCCACTGAAGCTCGGACTTGAGCTTGAGCGAGCCATCGTAGAAGCCAACGGGAGTTGTCCATGGCTGTGGACCCGATTCGTAGGGGTCGCCAGAGTTGGGCCAGTTGGCCCTTGACGGGTCTGCATCGTCCCCCCACGGGTAGACAAGGTATGGGTCGTAGTTGCCACCTCGCGCGGCGTACTCCCACTCTGCCTCAGTCGGCAGGCGAATCCCGGGCTGTGACAGGTCACACTGCCACGTAGCCTCGTCGTAGCATGAGTCATAGCCCAGCGATTCGCTGAGCCAATTGCAGTAGGCAGCCGCTCCATACCAGCGGATGCCCGTAGCTGGATGGTCGCCTCGCCCATTGGCAACCACGAAGTGGAGATTCTCCGCGACTATCTGACTGGCGGAGTCTGATTCCCTCGTATCGCAAAGAACTGTATTGGTTGAAGCATGTGTGACGAAGCCATCCCGCATTCCTACGAGTCCAAGCTCGACTGCATCATTCAGATACTCGACGAAGGCGGCGTTGGTCACCTCCGTCAGTCCGATACAGAATGCACTGACGTCAACCTCGTGGATAGGTACCTCGTCGTTCTTGTGGCCGTGGTCCTCTTCTGCCAGGCCGTGGTGGTCACCCATCGCGTATGAGCCACTTGGTAGCCGCACCATGCCGTCGGGGACGGAAACCTGCGGCTCCGATTTCGCAGCCTCAATATCAGTATCGTTGGCTGTCTCGTGGCCCGTTTCCCAATCTTCCTCTGTTGCCGTAAGGCCCGCCGGTGGTTCGGGGGATTGGTTCTGTGGTGGCTGTGCGCAGGCAGTCATCAGCGCACAGCAAAGCAGCAACGCGATAGTCGTAGTGTGTCTCATTGTGTCTTCTCCATCTCCATGGTCGGGCTTGTGTCAGGCCTGTCTGCATGCACGCTAGGACGCGGAGATGAAACCAACATGAAATGGCTGAAGTGGCGATATCCACGGACGCACGGGTTGTACATGTTCAGTTCATCTTCGTGCGCTATGATAGCCGCACGAACATGGTAGACGTTGAGTGGATTCCATGAGGGTGCTCGTTGTCGATGATGACAGTCGGCTCTGCGAGATAGTTCAGCGTGGACTGGAAGAAGGGGGATACGCTGTTGACACGGTGTTTGATGGGGAAGATGGTCTCTTCTACGCGCAGGGCGGCCCCTACGACCTCATCCTTCTTGATGTGATGCTACCTGGGATGGATGGCGTTGAGGTTTGCCGGCGCCTGAGGAAGAAGAAGATTGAGACTCCGATACTCATGTTGACGGCGAGGGATGCGATTGAGGACCGGGTGGTGGGGCTTGATTCCGGGGCCGACGACTATCTCATCAAACCGTTCGAGTTTGCCGAATTGCTTGCGAGAGTACGTGCACTTCTCAGGCGCGAAGCAGGCTCGCGTTCGCCCGAGCTTGTCGTGGGGGACATGGTGATGGACACTCGCACACGCAGGGTGATGAAAGACGGCTGCGAAGTAGAGTTGACCACGAAAGAGCTCGCTATGCTGGAGTACCTCATGCGGAACGCCGGCGCCGTCGTGACGAGGCGGATGCTGGAGGAGCACGTGTGGGACTACGAGTTCGACAGCCTCTCGAACCTTGTTGACGTCTACATCGCCAGGCTCCGCAAAAAGCTTGACAGCGAGGGCGAGGACAGTGTTATTGCCACTCTCAGAGGACTCGGGTATCGGCTGAGGGCAGCATGAAGTTCCAGCGCAGCTTCACGTTCCGCATCACCGTTTGGTACCTGCTCGTACTCGTTGGGGTGATGGGACTCCTCTGCACTGGCGTATACCTGCATGTTTCGCACAGCTTGTATCAGAACATGGACAACTCGCTGGCGGCGAGGGCGTCTCAGTTGGGCGACATCCAGTCCACGGTCGATGAGATACGGCGGGGTGAGTTCACGGAAGAGATAGGCGAGGTTGTTCTCATCTGTTTCTACGAGAACCGGAAGCTCGTCATACTGTCGCCGCGCGACGTCAACCTGCTGGTCGACGATGCCGACGTCGCTCGTGCCATCAACGGCGAGAGCCTCCATGTTACGACTTCGACGGCAGAAGGCGAGGGTGTCAGGGCTCTCGCCACACCCGTGAACTATTCGGAAACAGTGTTAGTGCCACGGCGACCCGGCGAGCCACCGCATGTTCTCGCGGGAGAGCCAATGGCCCTCGTGGTCGGACATGCCACAGGAGATATCGAGGACGCACTAAGCGGGCTGCTGCGTACCTTCTTACTCGCCATTCCGCCTTTGTTGCTCGTGGCCACGGCTGGGGGAGTGTTTCTCGCCAGACGAGCGATGCAGCCCGTAGGCCAGATAGCACGAACGGCCAAGGATATTGGCGAACACGATCTTAGCAGGCGCATCTCTGTGCGGACCGCAGATGAACTTGGAGAGCTGGCGCAGACACTCAATGACATGATAGCGAGGCTGGAGAAAGCGTTCGCTCGACAGCGCCAGTTCACCGCAGACGCGTCTCATGAACTCCGCGCTCCCCTGTCAATCATTCAGGCCGAGTCGACACTTGCTCTCCAGAAGGAACGCGAACGCGAAGAGTACCAACGTGCTCTGGAAACAGTTGCAGCGGAGACCGGACGCGCAACCTACGTGGTTGAGCAGCTTCTGGGACTTGCGCGGATGGATGTGCTGGATACGCCTGAACGCCGCGAATGTGTCGTTGTGTCTGGCCTGGTACGTGAGCTTGCGGAAGAGGTGAGGGCACTATGTCGCGAGAAAGGTCTCGAACTGCGACTGGAGCAGCTTGAAGACGGTGTTGTGGTCGGTGACGCAAGGAGACTGCGCGAAGCGCTTCTCAATCTGATGGACAACGCAGTGCGCTACACGCCGCGTGGTGGAATCGTGACCGTCTCGGTTCGGAACTCTGGGCAGTATCTCCACGTGGGCATCACAGACACGGGAATTGGCATTCCGACAGAGGATCTGCCTCACGTGTTCGATCGGTTCTACAGGGTGGACCGAGCGCGCGCGCGCGAGACCGGAGGCAGCGGACTGGGACTCAGCATCGCTGCGCGAATATTGGAACTGCACGGAGGTCGTATCGAGGTCGAAAGCCAGCCGAACAGAGGCAGCACGTTCCGTGCTTGGCTTCCAGTTGCTCGCTGATCTGCACTAGTCGGGTGTTTCTGGTGTCTTCACGTAGCGCCTTACGAGAAAGACCGCAAGCCCTATCAGGGCGAAACCCTCGATGACGAGCAGCGCGAAGACCGACTCGGATGGCTGGGCCATTCTTACCGCAACTAAAATGCAGACAATCCCGGCCACGGCCGGTGTACATCGGACTGCGACGTCTCTTCTGAAGCTATTGATAGCACTCACAATGGTAGCCTCCGTCCTCGCGATGTCGCGAGTGTACGGCGGAAACTCAGGTGAGGCAAATTGAACCCGGGGTCAGAGTTCGCGTGATGGAGCCGATGGCGGCAATCAACTCACGCATTCCGTTCCTCTTCACTCCTCTCCCTCTGCTCTTCGTAGGACTCGCGTGTGAGTGTGAACACCCTGCCATGGATGGCGTACACCGGGTATGGCTGTACGCCTTGATCGGCCATGCCGAGTCGTGTTGCCACACCTGGGCTCCGTACGTTGTCCGGACTCATGTATGCTCGAATCTCGGTCATGGTCGAATGCTCAAAGCAGTACCTCAGAAGTGCAGACGCTGCCTCAGTGGCGTACCCGCTTCCCCAGTATTGCGGGAGCAGGCTGTAGTAGCACTCCCAGACGCCTCCCTCGGATACCTGTGACACTCCGCAAGAGCCGACCCATGTTCCGTCGTGGAGCACGATGGCGTAGGAGTGGATTGGGTGGTCAGTCGCATAGGAAT
>Ga0272441_10010861_pt1 | contig 13652 bp, 10 predicted proteins | sample SSMProp6N_FD_193582 | JGI IMG/M metagenome (GOLD analysis project Ga0272441, IMG submission 193582) | Marine sediment archaeal communities from Little Sippewissett salt marsh, Falmouth, MA, United States - SSM-Prop-6N | ecosystem: Environmental > Aquatic > Marine > Wetlands > Sediment ... | reverse complement strand
TTGACATCTGATCCGGGCAGGATTGCCCTGGATGAGTTACGCCCTTTTGATGCGTGGGATATGGCCAAGATACGCTGGGCCATGCTTGAGGAGATGATGGATCTGATACGCTACGGCCGGGAGATTCCCTTTAGCGCCATACCTGATATAAGCGAATTGCTGCGCATTCGCGAGGGCGCGGCATTAGAAGGGCAGGATATTATTCAGGTGGGCGAAGCCCTGAAAGGTATGTATCGGCTGAAAGAATCGTTTAACATGGATGATTCCACTCTTTCCCGTCTGGCGGGCGCGATGGTACCCCTGGATGGGCTCCAAAGAGAGATCGATACCGCCTTAACCCCGACCGGTGAGGTTTCCGACCGGCATCATCCGGCCTTGAGGGAGCTGCGTAAACGCCACCGGTCTCACCGATCGCTGATACTCGAAAGGATGGACGGCATCTTACAACGGCTCAAGGACCACAGTGTGGTCATGGAGGATATTATCACCACGCGCGCCGACCGGTATGTGATGCCACTGCGCCTTGACTACTCCTCGCAGATCAGGGGCATTACCCACGATTTTTCCAGGACCAAAAAGACCGTCTATGTGGAACCGCTGGAACTGGTGGATGAGAACAATACCCTCAATGAACTCAAGTCGCGGATCAAAGAAGAGGAGTTTGCGATTCTCAGGGATCTGACCAGCCGGATTGTGGAAGAAGCCCGCAGTATTCGGGACAGTCTCAAGGTCTATGGAGACCTTGATTGTGTTCATGCCAGTGCACGCTATGCCCTGAAAACAGGTGCAACGATTCCGGAGCTTTCTTCCGGGGAATTTGTTTTAAGCAAGGCGTGCCATCCCGTGCTTTTCGAGCGACTGGGCAAAGACCGGACCGTGGCGGTCGATATCCGCATCCCGGAAGGCAAGAATTGCCTGATCATCTCAGGGCCCAATGCCGGCGGCAAGACCGTGGCCTTGAAAACATTGGGACTGCTTGTCCTTATGGCAAAAAGCGGATTAGCTATTCCGGCCTGCGACAATTCCAGGATGCCTCCTGTAGGCCGGATATGGGTGGAAATGGATACGGGCCAGGACATCGAACATGATTTATCGACCTTTACCGCGCATGCGCTTTGCCTGAAAAAAATTTTCGAGCATGCCTCTCCCGGCGATCTGGTCCTGCTTGATGAGCCGGGGACCGGAACCGATCCTGAACACGGGTCCGCGATTGCCGTGGCCTGTATTGATGAATTGTGTAAGAAAGGGGCCTATGTCGTGGTTACCTCGCATGCCGAAAAGGTCAAGCTCTACGGATTGTCCTCCCCCCGGGTGGAATATGCCGCCACCGGGTATGATGATGCGACCTTAAAACCGCTTTATACCCTGAAATACAACATGATTGGCCAGAGCAGGGCCTTTGAGATTTTACAGTCAATTGATTTTCCCGGCGGGCTCATTGAGCAGGCCCGCAGTATTGTTGCCGGCAGCGGCAATTCAGCCCTTTGCCGGGCAATGGAAGATCTCCAGGAGACTCAGACGCTACGGGATCAGGCCTCGAAAGAGCTGGAGGATGCTTGTGCCTTAAAGCAGCAGGCCCTGGCCGAGGCCCGGGAGGCGCAGCGCCAAAAAATCAGCCAGGCCATCAAATACAGGCGATTGCTGGAAAGGCTTGAGCGGCTTGCAGATACACAACAGTTGCAGGAGGTGAAGCACCGTCACGAGGCCGCAGAACTTACCGAGACCCTGGCTGAAATGGAACATCATGCCCGCGAAACGCTGAAACTCGACAAGGGGGTTCAAGTCAGCATTGAAGGTTCACAGATGGTTGGTGAAGTCATCGATATTTCTAACGATTCAGCTGAGGTGCTGGCCGGCAACAAGCGCCTGATTGTCGATATTGACCGGCTCGCGGTTGTCGCCGGGTCCCGCGCCAAATCCCGGTCCAGGAAAACCAGGACGGAGGTTCGTTCCAATCCGGTTGTCTTTCCGATCAAGGTTGTCGGGATGCGGGTGGACGATGCCCTGCCAATAGTGGCCAGTGCCCTTGATCGAGCCATGCTTTCCGGGCAGAAAAACATTGAGATCATTCATGGCACGGGAACAGGGGCCCTTAAAAAGGCGATCCGCGATTATCTGAAAAGAATCCCCGGAGTAAAGTCATTTTCCGACAGTCCTCTGCCTGAAGGCGCAGGCGCCAAGACGATTGTTGAATTGGAAGACAATGAATAAGTCATTGATAGAGCAGGTTAAAGCTGGCACCGATATTGTCGCTGTCATATCTGAGCATGTCAGTCTGCAAAAGCGGGGGAAATCCTTCTGGGGTTTGTGCCCGTTTCATGCCGAAAAGACGCCGTCTTTTCAGGTAGATCCAACCAGACAGATGTTCAAGTGTTTTGGCTGCGACAAAGGCGGCGATGCGATTACTTTTTTGATGGAGATCAAAGGGTTGGCATTCTTAGAAGCGCTGAAAGAACTTGCCCAGCGGGCAGGTATTTCGTATGAGCTCGAAGGTGGCCGAGTCTCCTCTGAGAAGAAATCATACTACGAGATCAATAAGCTTGCGGTGGAATTTTATAAGCAGGTCCTGTATTCCCAGACAGGCAAGCATGCCCGGGAATACCTTGCCGAACGGGGATTACACCCGGAGACCATCGGTCAGTTCTCGATAGGCTATGCTCCGGATTCCTGGGATGGCCTGCTTGATCATTTCAAGCGCAAAGGTGTTTCCCTGCCTGCAGCGGAACGCTTAGGCCTGTTGCTGAGAAACAAATCGGGTAAGTACTATGATCGTTTCCGAGCCAGGATCATTTTTCCTATTAAGGATTTGGGCTCGGAAGTGGTCGGATTTGGAGGCAGAGTAATCGCAGCCGTCGAGCCGAAATATATAAACTCGCCGGAAAGCCCTGTTTTCGAGAAACGAAAGATCCTCTATAATTTATCCGGTGCAAAGGGTCAAATCCGTACCCAAGGGGTAGTCCTGGTAGAGGGATATATGGATGTTGTCTCTCTTTTCAATGCCGGATTTAAAGGAGCTGTAGCCACCCTTGGAACGGCATTGAGTGAGGATCATGTTCGCCTGCTCAAGCGGTTCAGTGATGATATCACCCTGGTATTCGACGGCGACAGTGCCGGCAGAAAAGCCATGCTGCGTTCCATTGAGCCCTTTTTGGATGCCGAAACCATACCGAAGGTGGTGATTCTGCCCCCTGATAAGGATCCTGATGATATTGCCAGAGAAGATATCGGGTTGTGGCGCGAAATGTTGGCCAAAGCGCGTTCAATATGGGATTTCATGATTGATGAATCCTTTTGTGTTCATGATCCATCAAAACTTGATGATCAAACCAAAATAATACGAGAGCTGGGTCCGATTATATCCCGCCTGCATGATCAGGTAGTGCGGGACCTTGTTGTTCAGAAAATTTCGGTTAAGCTCGGCATAGGAACAGATGTGTTGGCACGCCATATATCATCGCTCAAGTCACCAACTCGTACTGATAATCATGAAGAGAAAACGCGTGATCTTCTCGAAGATACACTTTTGCGACTAATGCTTTTCGATGATGATGCGATAAGGGTTGTAAATGCAATGGGGCTGTTGGATGAATTCAGTCAGACTGACGTGGTTTCGGTGGTCGAATATCTGCTGGAAAAAGGCAACAGAGTGCTGGATGATATTGATTGCCCTGATCATATCCGCAGGATCGCTTCGCGACATATGGCACAGGGAAAGCTGGAAGGCGACCGGCATAAGGCACTGCTCGATGCTGTTTCCAATTTAAAGTTGCGTGCTTTAGAGAGAGAATTGCACAAATTTCAACAGGAAATAACGCAAGCGGAAGAGACAAATAATACAGAACAGCTGCGTAAACTTTTACAGGAAAAAAGGGCCATGTTGCTGGCGAAAAAAAATATACACAATACGGTTATGGAGGTACTTCAGGGGAGATGAACGAGAAGAAGCCTTATTCAAAAGAGGTCCAGAAACTGATAGCTGTTGGTAAATCAAAGGGATTTTTGACATACGATGAAGTAAACGATGCTCTGCCCGATGATCAGATAACACCCGACGACCTGGAAAATGTCATGGATCTCTTCTCCGAGAAAGATATTCAACTTGTGGATAATGAAGACGAATATGTGGTTGATAATGAAACAGTTATTGATGTGCCGGAAGAAGGGACGTTCCGTTCTCCCGACCCGGTGCGGATGTATCTGCATGAGATGGGATCGGTTTCCTTGCTGTCCAGGGAGGATGAGACCGAGATAGCCAAGCGAATCGAGATAGGGCAGAGGCAGATACTGAATGTTATCATCAACTCCCCGGTAACGGTCAAAGAGGTAATCTATATCGGCCGCGCTTTGGATCAGGGCGTAATTCGTCTCAAAGACGTGGTGGATATTGACGATATATTTGACCTGGAAGAAGAGGCCGCTCTTGAGAGCACGCTGGAAAAAATCTATGCCATTGAGGAAAAGCAGGTGGAAATCAAGGCCCTCAAATCCAGGCTTTTTCACTGTAAGACAACTGAGGAAAAAGAAAATGTGAAGAGAGAGATGACCGCTTTAAGTAAGGAGATCGTAAAACTGATACACAATACGCATTTTGGCACCGAACAGATCGATGCCTTCGGAGGACGATTAAAGGAGCTGAAACGCCAGCTGGAGTCAAAGGAAAACAAGATCGGTGGATATGAAGACCGGTTGTGTGTTTCCTGCAATGAGATTCTCAAATTACAGGAAGTGCTTAGCCGCAATTTGGGAGACGAGGACGAGGAAGTGGCTGGTTTCCTTGCGGCGCATGAATTTTCGCCGGAAGATCTAATTGCCGTGGCGGAAGATATATGTCAGCTGAAAAGGGATATCAAGGGCATAGAGATTGAAGGCGGGCTTACGGCCCATGGCCTCAAGAAAGCCGTTCGTATTCTCGACGAGGCTGAGACCCGTACCAACGCGGCCAAGACGGAACTAATTCAGGCCAATCTGCGGTTGGTGGTAAGCATCGCCAAAAAATATGTCAACCGGGGCTTGCAGTTTCTGGACCTCATTCAAGAGGGTAATATCGGATTGATGAAGGCGGTCGACAAGTTCGAGTATCGCCGCGGTTATAAATTTTCGACCTATGCCACCTGGTGGATACGCCAGGCCATAACTCGGGCAATTGCCGACCAGGCACGTACTATCCGTATTCCGGTGCATATGATTGAGACCATCAACAAGCTGATACGCACCTCCCGGGCCCTGGTTCAGGAACTGGGCAGAGAACCAACCGCGGAAGAGATCGCGCTCAAGATGGATTATCCCGAGTATAAGGTCAGAAAGATCCTCAAGATCGCCAAGGAACCCATATCGCTGGAAACCCCGATCGGAGAGGAGGAAGACAGCCATCTGGGTGATTTCATCGAAGACAAAAAAGTTCCTTCTCCCTCGGAAGCGATTACCGCCAAGAACCTCTCCGAACAGTCCCGGCGGGTCCTGGCCACGCTTACTCCGCGCGAAGAAAAGGTGTTGCGCATGCGTTTTGGCATCGGTGAGAAATCAGATCACACCCTGGAAGAGGTAGGTAAGGATTTCTCGGTGACCAGAGAAAGAATCCGCCAGATCGAGGCCAAGGCGCTCAGAAAACTCAGGCACCCGGTGCGGTCCAAGAAGCTCCGGTCGTTTATCGATCAGTAAACGCTTGCACCCGGGTCCTTTTCAAAAAACCGGGCGAAAAAAAAGAGGCGCTTAAAAAAGCGCCTCTTTTTTTATGTCAAATTACGTACAGATACTCAATTACCAGCAGACCTTGACTATCCAGCGCGCAGCATAGGTGTCTTCCAGATCGTAGCCGGTATCGTTACCTTTTTCAAAGCCTGTCTCGATCAGGCTTTCATAGTAATCGCCAGGGGCATAGTAGCACAGGTCAAGACCTAACTGGACGTACTCCTGCAGTTCGTAGGTCAGCATGGCGCGGACTTCCCAGCCCAGTCCGTCGTCGACATCGTTCTTTTCGTCCAGCTTGAAGAAAGTAGGACTAACTCCGTTAAGTGCACCATTGGTATAATCCCAGTTTTCCAGGTATTCCACATTATCTTTCTGGGCCCAGGTAACATTGAGGTAGCCCGAAAGCTTGTCGGTGAACTGTGACGTGAGTTTGAGGCGCAGGATCATGGCATTGCAGTAACTGAAGTTATCTTCCACCATCGGATCCTTCAGAGCGGCAATGGCGGCCGGTGTTTCCAGGGCTGCCGCATAGCGGTCGTGGATGTCCTGCATCAGCCAGGTGTCGAAATCCTCGTCATCATCGAGGTAGGCCGAGAGCTCCTGCGGTTCAGAAGCACCGGGCAGATAGGCGAAATCGCCGCGGATTGTCATGGTGTCCATGGCATATTCCAGACCGACCCAGGCGCCCCATACAGCGCTGCCCCAGTCATCTTCAAAACCTTCTAGAGACAGAAGATCATCATATTCTGCCAGTCCTCCGGCGTAATAACCGGCATAGGTAGGACCATAAACAGCATTATAGGTTCCTTCCCAGAGGGCATAGGCGTCATTGTAATCTTCTAAAGTGTCATAACCGGAAAGCTGCGGTTCTGCCCCGGCAGCGCCAGAGGCTGCAGCAGTGGCTGCGCCTGCTGCCATGCTGTTGATGGCGGAATAATAGCCAGCCTGTACTGAGCCCACAATACCCTGTGCGGACTTTGAATCTTTGTCGACCAGAACCCCGCTACCGACGGCCCATTTGGAGTAGAATTTCAACTGATCGGTCAGCTGATAATTAAGATACAATATGTCCAGAAAGATCCCTGTCTTGCCAACTTCGCGATCGGAATGCTTCAGGGCGATTAGGTTGTTGAAGAAGATCTTCTGATTGGCATAGATTTGCACCAGACCGTAGTTGGTTTTGTCGGCATTGTCATGGGTGTCATCAGCCCCGGTGACATCTTCATCCGTCCTGTCCAAGACAGCACCGAAGGTCCAGCCTTCGAGCTGCGGCAGCCTGATAAACCAGCCGATACCGTTCATCCCCGTGGTCTTGCCTATGATGAACTTGCCGACCGGGGTCGTGGCGTCCAGATAGAGCTCGTCGATCGTGAAGACGTTCTGATCGTCGTAGGGTTTGGAGTCATCACTTTCTGAAACACCATACCACTGGACCGTGTCATCCTTACTCAAGATGCCGTCAAAGGCCTCAAGGTTCATATTGATCGAAACCTTGTCGTTTAAGATAACCTTTGGATACAACCAGGCATAATGCTTGAAATACTGATCGGTCGCCTCGGTCGGATCCCCCCCGCTGCTGGTGCTCGCGAGGTCAAACTCATTGTAGTATCTGCCCTGAATCTGGTATTCACCGCCCAGCTTAAACTCGATGGCCCAAGCCGGTGTGCTGAACACCATGGCAACGATTGCCAGCAAAATCCATTTTACCCAATTTCCTCTCATAACCTTCCTCCTAAAAAATATTTTTTGTTTTTAATACAAGCCGATACATAGATAGGTGATTAAACGGACTAATAATGTCAGAAAAATATTGAGAACCCCTCATTAACAATTCAAATGAAACCATGATCAAGTCACCCTTCAAGTTGTGTGCCAACAAAAAAAACACATAATATCAAGCTGTTAACAATGTTAACACACGATAATGTTGTTATATTACAACAAGACAGTACAATTATTCAACAAAAATATCAAGCCGGAGATATCCTATCAGGTGAATTTTTCTAGTGAAGGGAGGCGAGTCGACCATGATCCATACGTTTACTGGTGCCTTTATTGATTGACTCTGATTGGATCTTTGCACTACAATCCAAATCAGGGTATGCTTTTGCAGGGCGGCAGGTATTAATTGAACATACATAGAGGAATTACAGGTGAAATCAAGATGAACCCGGCTGTATTCAGGGAGTATGATATTCGGGGGGTGGTGGGACGCGATCTGGATGATGAATTTGTGCAGGGCCTGTCGCGTGCAATAGCTGCCTATTGGTATGAGAGCGGAGTAGGAAAGGTTTGCCTTGGCATGGATGCCCGCCTGAGTTCACCACGCTTCAAAGAGATCCTCACCAAAGGCATCGCGGACAGCGGGATTGATGTGGTTGACATCGGTCTGGCTCCAACCCCGGTGATGTATTTTGCTTTGTTTCGGCTCGATCTCGATGGAGGCATTGCCGTTACCGGATCACACAACCCTGCCGATAATAACGGCTTCAAGGTCGCCCTGGGTAAAACCACCATATACGGGCAGGAGATTCAAAAGATTCGCAGTTATATGGAGCAGGACCGTCGTGTAGAGGGAAAGGGCCATGTAGCCGCTTATGATATTATACCTGAGTATGTAGATGATGTTTTATCCCGCATTCTGAACTGCCCGAATAAGTTGCGCGTTATCATAGATCCGGGTAATGGGGTCAGTGGGGCGACTGCCATGGCCGTGCTGGATGCCCTGGGAATGAGTGTCAAGGGTATCTGCCTTGAGCCGGATGGCAACTTTCCGCATCATCATCCCGATCCTACCACCGAGCAGGGCATTGCCATGCTCAAAGATCAAGTTTTGCAAGAAGGTGCGGATATCGGGATCGGTTTCGACGGAGACGGTGACCGTATCGGGGTGATCGATGCCAGGGGCAATGTGGTCTACGGTGATATGATCACCGCAATTCTGGCCCGTTCAATTCTGGAACATAAGCAGGGGCAAAAGATCATCGGCGAGGTCAAGTGCTCGAAGGTGCTCTTTGATGAGGTGGCAAAAGCCGGCGGTATCCCGATCATGGGCAAGGTCGGACATTCTCTGATGAAGGCCCGGCTTATTGAGGAGCAGGCAGCTTTGGCCGGAGAGATGAGCGGACATATTTTCTTCAATGACCGCTGGTATGGCTTTGACGATGCAGTCTATGCAGCGGCCCGACTCATAGAAATCCTTTCCGCCCACGATAATCCGCAGGCGGTATTCGACTCCTTGCCCAAGATGATTAATACCCCCGAGATCAGGGTTGATTGCCCTGACCGGATCAAATTCCAGGTAGTCGATGCTTTCAAACTCTATGCACGCGAGAACTATGAGGACTGTATAGATATTGACGGGGTGCGTTTTGAAAATGGCCCTGTCTGGGGACTGGTAAGGCCCTCGAATACACAGCCCGTAATTGTTCTGCGCTTTGAAGCCACGAGCGCTGATGAGTTGCAAGCCATCCAGGATGACACCAGCACAAAACTTGCCGAGATTATGGGCCGTTTTGCGTAGGAAACCCTGAGGCGGGGGCTTTTGTAGTATGGATGGAGTAAGGGTATGTATGTTAAATCAGCAGGAGCGTTCAGGAGTTCGATCATGAATACAAAGACATTGTGGTGGATTATTATGATGTGTACTATTTTGATGGTGGTTGCTGCGCACAGTGCCTATGCCAAGGGCGTTTATGTGCGGGACTGGATTACTATAACGGTTAGAACGCGGCCATCTGAAGATGCCAAGATTATTGCGATGGCCAACTCCAACGATTATCTTGAAGTCATTCAAGATAAGCCACCCCACTGGACCAAAGTCAGAACATCGTCCGGCAAAGAGGGCTGGGCTCTTACCCGCTACCTGAGCGAGGAGACTCCCAAGGCCCTGATCGTAGATCAGCTCAGTGAAAAGGTAAAAATCCAGGCTGAGAATATTTTGGCTCTGAGCGACGAAAATAAGCAATTGCAAAAGGAAAACCGTGAATTTCGATACAAGATAAGTAATCTAACCAAAGGAGTGGAGAAGTCCAAGAGCGAGTATGAAAATCTCAAAAATGCTTCAAGCGCTTATCTGGAACTGAAAGCGTCCTATGACAAGTTAATGGCAGCCGACAAAGAACATCAGGATCAGATGAATACGCTTTCCAAGGAAAACAGCCGTCTCAAGACCTCGGAACGGATCAAGTTTACGCTGATCGGAGGCGGATTCGTGATCCTGGGATTGATCCTCGGCGTCTTTCTGCATGCCTTGAGTGCCAGACCAAAAAAATCCGGGTACAAGCTTTAAAAAAAAGGATAGGATTCTATGTTGAAAAAATACGAGAAATTGAGCCAGAGGGTCAATATCACCGGTGTGCTGGCCGCCCGTAACGCTGTTTATCAATCGATCAATAAGACAAACCTGATTTACTATTCCGAATTGAGCAGAATTATCGGGTGTGAGGCCTTTGTCAAGCATGAAAATCATAACCCCACCGGTTCGTTCAAGATACGCGGGGCACTCAATTTCTTTAATTCCATATCCCGCCGCGACGTTGAGAATGGCGTGCTGGTATCGACCAGGGGCAACCATGGTCTGGCCATGGCCTGGGCCGCTCAGTGGTATCAGATCCCCTGCACGGTGGTTGTACCCGAAAATAACAATCCCGAGATCAACCGTACAATCGAAAATTTTGGAGCAGAATTGATCGAGCACGGGCATGATTTTTATGACGCCCAGTTTTTCTGCGACGAACTGGTTGCAAGCGCCGGGTATTACTACGTCGAACAGGGCAATGAGCCGGAAATCCTCAATGGTGTCGGTACAATGGGGCTTGAAATATTCGAAGATCTGCCGGGGGTGGATGTTATTGTCTGTCCCATCGGGGGCGGCACAGGCTGTGCCTCCTTAATCAAGGTGGCGCAGGCCATCAATCCCGAGGTGGAGGTGATCGGAGTGCAGGCCGTCAAGGCACCGGCCTTTTATCAATCGTGGAAGCAGGGTGAATGGACAGTGCTTGATGAGGCGGAAACAATTGCAGACGGTCTTGCCGCCCGCAGTGTATTCCAGCTCCCTTTTGTTATTATGAAGGATTATATCCACGATGTGGTGCTGCTCAGTGAGGATGAACTGATCGAGGGAATTCGCATGGCCCTGATGAAAACTCATAATCTGGCGGAAACCGCCGGGGCTGCAGCCATCATGGGGGCACTGAAGATCCGGGACAGACTTGAGGGCAAAAAGGTTGTAATGATTATGTCAGGCGGTAATATCGATCGGGAGCATCTGATCCAGGCCTTGTGCTAGTTTTCGTCCTCCTCGCTTGCTTCGGTTGCCTTGTAGAAGCCGTGCCATTTGGAATCAATCTGAGCCTGGATCTCATTAATCTGGGCCTGTCCGAGTTTTTTGAAGCGAGTCTGTGAGCGCAAGTATGTCTCCACAGGAAGCAGCTTGCGTTTTTCCAGGATTTTTTGCGAAGCTCCGGTAAAGGTGAGAGAGAAGTTAGAGATTTCATAGAGGTCATAATAGCCGCTTTCCACTGCAAGTTTGCCTACTTTTACGCTATATCGCGGATCAAATCCCCAGCCGGGCGGGCAGGGTGTATGGATATTGATGTATTTTGTACCGGACATGGTTTTTGCTTTGCGGATTTTATCAAACAGGTCAAGCGGGTAGGCCGCTGAGCAGGTTGCCACGTAACTGATACCGTGTGCGGCCATGATGGCCGGAACATCCTTTTTGCGCTGAAGTTTGCCTAGTATAGGCGTATTCGCAGTCAGCGCCCCCTGAGGGGTTGTGCCGGAACGCTGCACGCCGGTATTCATGTAGCCTTCGTTGTCGTAGCACAGATAGATAAAGTTATCCCCTCTTTCTGCAGCACCGGACAGAGACTGGATGCCGATATCGCTTGTGCCGCCGTCTCCGGCCCAGCCTGCTACCGTTATATCCTGCTTGCCAAGGGCTTTGAGTGCTCCAAGCACGCCTGTGGCTGCCGCGGCTGTGGAAGCAAAAGTGACGTTCAGACAGGGCAGTTTGGTTGAGGCTATGGGGTAGAGACCCTGCAGCACGGTCAGACAGCTCGGAGGTACGATAAGAATGGTATTTTCCCCAAGGGCCTTGAGGCCGATCCGGTAGGCGATGGCAAGACCACATCCTGAACAGGCCCGTGTGCCCGGATGAACGAATTCCTCTTCCGGGAGATTAAGAATATTTGTTTTCACCTGCATTATTTCTCCTATAATTTCAGCCCGATCCACTGTGGAGAATCTCCATCCGGAGGAGGGCTGGTACATAAATCCTTGAGGGTGGTGTAGAGGTCATGGGTTTTAATTTCCCTGCCGCCGAGTCCCAGAATATAATTATATACCGCAGGTCTTTTAGGCGAGTGATAGAGGGCCGATTTGATATCGGAACACAGGGCACCCTGATAACCATAGCTGATGGCCTTCTCAAAAACGATGAGGCCTTGTGCCTCACCCAGGACTTCTCGGATGGCGTCAGCCGGGAAGGGTCGATAGAGCCGCACCCCGACAACTCCGATCTTGATGTTGTCATCTCTGAGCATGTCAACCACATCTCGGAGTTGATAAGAGAGCGACCCGAGACTTACTGCAATAAACGAAGCGTCGTCGGTTCGGTAGCGCTCCAGATAGGGATCACCTCCGCGGCCGAAGATTTCCTGGTAGCGCTGCTCAACATCAGCGGCTGCTTCTATGGCCCTTTGCATGTCTTCCTGGAGCAGATAACGAATTTCCATATAACCATGCGAGAGTTTACCGTGCACGTTGGTCCGGACATCCGGCAGGGTGACAGTGTTCAGATTGGCCGGATTCTTGGGGTCAAGGGCATATTTAGGATTGAAAGGGGGGAGAAAATCATTTACCTGGGCTTGTTCCGGCGGTTCAAACGGCATGTATGTATGTGAGAGAAGATAGCCGTCATAGCAGAGCATCACCGGCAGGCTGACTTCTTCCGCCAGGCGGAAGGCCTTGAGAACCGAATCGATGATCTGCTGGTGATCATTGGCATAGATCTGGATCCAGCCCGTATCTCTCTGTGAAATGGAATCCTGGTGATCATTCCATACGGTCCAGGGTGAACCGACCCCTCTATTGACCACACACATTACAATCGGCAGGCGCGCCCCAGCCGCCCAGTGTATCTGTTCGTGCATATACAGCAGGCCGTTGGCGCTGGTTGCCGTAAATGCTCTTGCTCCGGCACTGGATGCTGCTATGCATACTGCCATAGCACTGTGTTCACTCTCGACCGGGATATACTCTGCTTCCATCTGCCCGGATTCAATCAGTTCGGAGAGTTTCTCGGTCAACGGAGTTTGAGGTGTTATGGGATATGCGGCAATAACCTGTGCCCGGGCAAGTTTTACTCCGAGAGCCGCTGCAACGTTGCCTGATTCAATGATATGCATATCCTAGATATCCTCCTTGAGTGCTTTGACTTCTTCAACCATTGTAATGGCTTTCGTGGGACATTCTTCGGCACAGATTCCGCAACCTTTACAGTACTCAAGATCAATTGTAGGCGGTACGGTTTTGGTGATAACGACATCAGGACAATACAGCCAGCAGATGAAACAGGCCGGTGCCCCCCGTTTGGCCGGAATACACAGATTCAGATTGATTACGGGACGCAGGACCCTCCATGATCCTGTTTTGCCCCCATCGCCTGGGCCTGATTCACTGTGGGAAGTTATATGACCACATTCTTTGCTTCCCATCTATTTTCCTCCTACTACGGTTTTGTCATAGGTAAGCATGGCAGCTTTTGCATTTTCTTTGGGTCTTCTATCAACGAACTCGTCCTCGATCGCCTTTATCAAGACTGATATATCAAAAAGATCAGTGGCTTTTGCGAATGCACCGATGATGCCTGAATTGACCACCCCGGGAGTTAATCCGGCTTCAATTGCAAGAGTGGTAACATCTGCAACGGCGATACACATACCATCGAATGAGTATGT
>Ga0272441_10010858_pt1 | contig 13653 bp, 11 predicted proteins | sample SSMProp6N_FD_193582 | JGI IMG/M metagenome (GOLD analysis project Ga0272441, IMG submission 193582) | Marine sediment archaeal communities from Little Sippewissett salt marsh, Falmouth, MA, United States - SSM-Prop-6N | ecosystem: Environmental > Aquatic > Marine > Wetlands > Sediment ... | reverse complement strand
CTGGTTGGGAGAGGAGGATTCGAACCCCCACTAACAGGGCCAGAACCTGTCGTCCTACCTTTAGACGATCTCCCAGTTGTGGCGTCGGGAATGGTAGAAGCGCGCGGCGCGGCTGTCAAGCGGGTCGTTGGGGATCGGCGGTGTCGAGGTCTACCAGGCGGCGGTGATGCCGATGCGCCACTCCATGAAGCCGGCGCCGCCGACGCTGACGCCGGTGGAGACGCTGAGGGCGTTGCCGAAGCGCACGGTGATCCCCATCGTCGACTCGGCCCAGTCGAACAGCAGCGTCGAGGTGTTGGAGAAGAACGTGTCGAGGAAGAAGCTGAACCCGCAGCCGGACGGCGGGACGTGCACCACCAGCGAGATGACCTCCCAGTAGTCCTGCGGGTAGTAAAGGTCCCCGTCGGCGAGGGCGTCGATGAGCGACTTCACCGCCGGCTCGTAGCCGGGGTAGGTGATCACGTAGTCGACCGTGTTGAGGTTCGACGTGCTGGCGAACGTCGCCCCGGCGAGCGTCGCCTCGAACCGCACCCCGTAGATCTCCACCCCGGTGATCGTGCCGCCGGATCCGAGCACGTTGGCGAACAGCTGGACGCAGCCGTAGTCGGTGGAGATCGACGGCGTAAACGTGTGGCTCGCCGTCTGCAGGGTGAACTCGTAGGCCAGCGTGAGGTCGAGCGGCAGCCCGAGCGCGTGGAGGTACGACAGCTCGAACAGCTGACTCACGAACCCCGTGTCGTCAAACGTCGTTGTCGCGAGAAGCTCGAAGCAGTTGAAAAGTGACGCCCCGAACAGAAGCTTCTGCCCGGAGAAGCAGATGTCCCCCGCCATGCCGATCGTCGGATCCACAAGGTAGCTCTTGGTGAGCAGGCTCGAGGCGATCGCGGATGAGGTCTGGGTGAACGTGATCCCGCTCAGGTTCGCGCCGAGGAACGTGGAACTCTGGAACCACATGTTCCCCGCCATCAGCTCGCCGTAGACGTCGACCACATGGCCCCAGTTCATCCCCCCGGGATGCGTCGGGCCGACCATCGCCGAGTAGAGCGACAGCCGCAGCGGGTTAAACAGCAGGCTCACCGCGCCGTGCGCGTAGAGGAACGACGCCGACTGCGGATCGAACAGCAGTTCGGCGTCGATGTTGACAAACGCGAGGTCGGCGGCGAGCCCCACCTCCTGCCACAGCCACCCCGTCATGATGAAGTCCGAGGTGGTCGAAAGCTCGAGGAACTCCACCGCGAAGCCGACCTCGAGGGTCGATGAGAACGCGGTGAACGTCATCGTCTGCACGGGCGACAGCCCGATCTCGGTGGTCCAGCTGCCGGTGAACCAGCCCGCCGCCATCGCGGGGCATACGGCAAACACCAGAAGAGCGAACGCGGCGATAAATCCACGAGTTCGCACGTGACAGATCCCCCCTCGGCCCACTCGCCTTGCCACGAAGTGGCGGCACATTCTCGTTGGCATGGTCTATCGCGCTACCCTACGGCCGCCGGCCGACGCGAGCGACAGAATCCGACCGGGCTCCCCGAGAACGCCGTCACCCCATGGGGCACCAACGGTCCCCTCAAAGCGCGACACCCGACCGAACGTGACCTTTGGACTTCGCTTGCAGAGAGGCTAGACTTGCCGTCATGAGGCGGTTTGTCATCATCGGGCATCAGGCGAGCGTCACCGCGGGGTTCTCGCTCGACGACCTCCCGGGGTCGGGCGGCCGATTCGACGTGCTGTGCCGCGCCATCGGCGCCGCGTTCTTCGTGTCCCACGGCATCCGCCACGACGTCGAGGTCACCCTCTCCCTTCAGGACAGCGTCCTCATCCGCCTCGACGGCCGCCGCCTCAAGCGGCTCAACCCCGACGAGCGCTCGACCGCTGGGCTGTTACGGCGTGCGTTGCACCAGGCCGGCGACGAAGAGGTCGAGAGCTCCCCCGGGATCTACGTCAGTCGCGGCGCGCTCACCGGGGCGCTCGACCACCTCCATCTCGTGGGAGCCCATCCCCTGGTGCTCGACGAGGGCGGCGCCCGGTTCTCCGCGGCGTCGCTGCCGGCGGAGCCGGCGTTCATCCTCTCGGACCACCTGTCGTTCACCGAGGCGGACCGCGACGCCCTCGGCGAACAGCAGCAGCTCTCGCTCGGACCGCGACCGCTGCACACGAGCCAGTGCATCACCATCGTCCACTACCTGCTCGACCGCCGAGAGGACGACCAGAACGCCGAACTCGTCTGCTGCCACAAGGTGTGGGGCGAGCCCAAAGCGCAGCTCATCAAGGGCCTCCTCCAGGACTTCGGCATCCCCGTCAACCTGGTGAGCCACGCGGCGCCGTCGCACCTGCCGATCAACGTGGACGGACTCGGCGAGATCCGCATCATGGTTCTCGAGAGGGATCTCGGCCGCGCCCGCGAGGTCATCTCGGACTACTTCGAGGAGCCGATCGACGAGTAGCCGCTCCCCGCTTCCTCCTCCGGGGAGCGACCCCCTACAATCCGTTGCCATGGCAGCATCGAGCGAGGACACACCTGCGGGAGCGAACACCGAGCAGCGTCCCTTGGGACGGCGGGGGCGCTGCGATCCCAAGCCGGGAAGCGACGCCTGGCTCGCCGCGCGGCGGCAGGCCATGGTTACCCACCAGCTGCGGGCCCGGGGAATCACCGATCGCAACGTGCTCAAGGCGATGGAGTGCGTTCCGCGCCACCTGTTCGTGCCCCCGGAGCTTCGCCTGGAGGCGTACGAAGACTACCCGCTGTCGATCGGCTTCGGGCAGACGATCTCGCAGCCGTACATCGTCGCCCTGATGACCCAGAGCCTCGAGCTTCGCGGGGGCGAGCGCGTGCTCGAGTTGGGCACCGGCTCCGGGTACCAGGCGGCGGTGCTCTCGCGGCTCGCTCGCGAGGTGGTCACCGTCGAGCGGTCACCGGAGCTGTCGCGGTCCGCCGCCGCGCGTCTCGCGAGGCTCGGGTACCATGCCGTGCGGTGTGTGCTCGGTGACGGCACGTTGGGGCTCCCCGAGGAGGCGCCGTTCGACCGGGTGGTCGCCACGGGAAGCCTGCCCGGGGTTCCCGAAGCGCTCGTGGCCCGGCTCACCGAGGGCGGACTGCTGGTCGCCCCTGTGGGCGACCGGTTCTGGCAGGAGCTGTTGCGCGTGCGACAACGTCCGACCCGGCGGATCGAGCGGCTCGGCGGCTGCCGGTTCGTTCCGCTGATCGGGGAGGGCGGCTGGGAAGGACCGCCGTAGCGGCCCGTCCGATGGGCGGCGACCGCCACGCCGCGGGAGTACAGGAACGGAGGCACGAGATGATCGATCTTCGAAGCGACACGGTGACCCGACCGACCGAGGGGATGCGGCGCGCGATGGCCGCGGCCGAGGTCGGCGACGACGTCTACGGCGAGGACCCCACGGTCAACCGGCTGGAGAAGATGGCCGCCGAGATCCTCGGCTTCGAGGCGGGGCTGTTCGTGGCGAGCGGCACCATGGGCAACATCGTCGCCATCCTCACCCACGGGGGCCGCGGCGACGAGATGCTCCTCGGCAACCTGTCCCACACCTTCCTCTATGAGGGAGGCGCCGCCGCGGGGCTCGCCGGGATCCACTCGCACCTGCTTCCGACAGCCGACGACGGAACGCTCGCCCTGTCGGACCTCCGCGCCGCGATCCGCCCCGACAACGTGCACTTCCCCCGCACTCGCCTGCTCTGCCTGGAGAACACCCACAACCGCTGCGGGGGGGCGATCCTGGCGCCGGCCTACTGCCACGAGGCGGCGGCCGTTGCCCACCAGGCGAAAGCCGCGGTCCACCTCGACGGCGCACGGCTGTTCAACGCCGCGATCGCTTCGGGAAAGGACGTGTCGCAGCTTGCCGGCTTCGCCGACTCGGTGATGGTCTGCCTCTCCAAGGGTCTCGGCGCTCCTGTTGGCTCTGTCCTGTGCGGGAGCCGCCCGTTCATCAACGAGGCCCGCCGCATGCGCAAGATCGTCGGCGGCGGCATGCGCCAGGCGGGGATCCTCGCCGCGGCGGGGGTCTACGCCCTGGAACATCACGTCGACCGACTAGCAGACGACCACGCCAACGCGCAGCACCTCGCCCGCGGCATCGCGGGGATCGACGGCCTCAAGCTTCGCGAGATCAACGGCAACGCCATGCCGCAGACCAACCTTGTCTACTTCCGGGTGGACAGCGAGGCAGTGGGAGATCCGGCCCTCGACGCGTTCGCCCTGTCGAAGCGGCTGACCCAGCGCGGGGTGCTCGCCAACGCCATCGGCGAGGGCAGGGACGTCATGCGCATGGCCACCCACCTGGACGTCGCCGAACAGGACATCGACCAGGCGATAGACGCCCTTCGGTCCGCGATGATGGAGACATAGGACCAACCACCGCCGCACCTCGTTCGCTCGGGGGCGTGCGGCGTGCACTACGTTCACGGGAAACCGGCCCCTACGCTTCTTTACTGGAACCGGGTGGTGGGGGCCGGGTCGACCGTCGACCCGTCTCTCCCGACTCCCCAAACCGTGTCAAGGGGGGATCATGAAGGGGCTGGCGATCTTCACGGCTGTCCTGATGCTGGTGCCGCTCGCGGCAACGGCCGGAGGCCTCGAGCTTCACGTGAGCGGCGGTCCGGCGCGGGCGATGCTCGCCGAGCAGAACGCCATCATCGTCCGTTACGACAAGCTGATCGATCATCTAAACGAGATCCTTGGGCTACTGCCGAACGTCGAAGGCACGGTCCCGCAGATCGGCGTCATCGGCACGGGGTTGTCGTTTGCCGCCGGTGAGCGCTACTGGATCACACAGAGCCTCGCGCTCGGCGGGTCGGTCTCCTACTTCGATGCCACAAGCGGCTCACAAGGGGCCTACCTCTCCCTGGACACCGACGCCACCTCGGAGATCCTGTTCCACTTTCGAACGCGTCTCCTGCAGGCGATCCTGCAGGCGGAGTTGCGCTTCCTCGACGCCGGCGTCGTGCTCGCCGCCGCGGCGTCGTTTGGCTACCACTACAGCCTGGTCGACACCCAAAGCCTGTTCGAGATCCCCGAGGAGTACCCCGAGACGCTGTCGCAGCTTCCTCCGGAAATCGACGGCCGGTTCACCGGCGGAGGATGGGGAGGCGACGTCGCGCTCTCGGTTTCGTATCCGTTTCTCTCTTGGATGGGGGTGCGGGCGGAGGTGTCGTATCGCTACCTGCCGCTCGTCCTCACCGACGACGACCGACAGCCTCTCGATCTCGACGGCAACGGCACCCCGGAGCGCGTCAACTTCGGGGGGTTCGCCGTCCGCGTCGGCCTGTCGTTTCACGTAGACCTCACGGCTCCAGACGGGAAGGAGTGATCGCATGACAATTCGACGGGTCTTCTGGCTGCTTGCCTCAGGAGCTCTCCTGACGTGTGCGCTTGCTGGCTGTTTCCATCCGGCGACAAGCCAGCCGCAGGCCCTGTTCAGCGCATCGATGGCAGAGGGGACGATCCCGTTCATCATCAGCTTCGACGGGACGCTCTCGTTCGATCCCGATGGGCAGATCGTGAGCTACCTGTGGAACTTCGGCGACGGGAGCGCCGGCACCGGCCCCGTGGTGTCCCACGAATACCGGACCGACGGCGTCTACATCGTCCGCCTTACCGTCATCGACAACCATGGCTCGTCCGCAGAGACCACCCTGTCGGTCGATGCCAAGAACCCGCCACCGTCGGCGGCGTTCAGCTACTCTCCAAGGAGCCGCGTCAACGACAGCTTTATCGTCGGTGCCAGCGAGTGGATCACGTTTGACGCCTCCGACTCGACCGACGACGGCACCGTTGTCGAATACCAGTGGACGTTCGGCGACGGCGAGACCGGCGCGGGATGCGTCGTGACTCACCGGTACCTCTGGCCGGGGACCTACAACGTCGTGCTGCGCGCCATCGATGAGGACGGCGGCTGCGGGGAGTTCATCCAGGTGGTCAAGATCGTCGGCGGTCCGCCGTGCAACGGGGACCTCACGTGTGACGGCGGCAGCTGCAGCGCCGATGTGTGCCTTACCGGCACCTGCGACGCCACCTGTCCCACCGGGATCTGCGACACGGGCGGTCCGGTCGCCGAAGGAGGAAGCTCGCAATGATTCGACGCACCGCTTGCCTACTGCTCATCGCCCCACTCCTGCTCGCCGGCTGCACGCTGACAGGCGTCCTCGACCAGCTGACCAACAGCCCCCCGGTGGCGATCATCGCGGCCACGTCGCAGCAGGGCATCGCGCCGTTCACCGTCCAGTTCGACGCCGGGCACTCGCACGACGACGGCATGCTGGTCTCCTACCGCTGGGAGTTCGGCGATCCTCACGACACCGAGATCGCCTTCGGGAAAACGGCCAGCCACACCTACAGTCTCTCCGGAACCTACATCGTCAAGCTCACGGTGACCGACGATCAAGGCGAGGTCGATGTGCAGCGACTGCCGATCGTCGTCGACAACCCGCCGCCGGCCGCCGAGTTCAGTATCAGCCACGACCTGCCGCCCGTGGGAGCGACCGTTGTGTTCGATGCCACCGGCTCAGTCGATCCCGACGGCGGATCGCTGTCGTTCTTCTGGGACTTCGGCGACGGCACGACGGCCACCGGCCCGGTCGCGTCCCACAGCTACACGCAGCCGCTCTACTACGTCGTCGAGCTGACCGTAAGCGACGACGACGGCGTGGAGTGCACGGAGCGCCGCCCGGTGATCGTCCAGGACGGCTCGGGAGGCGATGACACCTGCGTCACCGGCTCGTGCGGCGGCAGCGCCGGCGGCGGTGACCGACCGCTCGCGGTGGTCTCGGGGATTCCCGGATGCCAGGGCTGCTACGTCAACGCCCCGCTCACGCTCGACGGCAGCTACTCGCGCGCCGCCGAAAGCGAGAACCGCATCGTCCAATACCACTGGGACTTCGGCGACGGTACCACAGCCACCGGCCCGGTTGTCGAGCACACCTATACGAGAACGTACCGTCGGGTAACGCTGGTGTTCACCGTGACCGACGACAACGGCCAACGCACCTCCGCGGTCTATACCTTCCCGGTGGTGAACCCGCCCTCGTTCTAGCCTGACGCCCTCCGGCGGGCGGAGCGAAACCGATCCTCCGGGATCGGCCGCGCCCCGCCCGCCTCGTCTTCCTATCCTACACGGGCGCGAGGATCTCGTGTAGGTACCTCCCGGTGTAGGATCCCTCCGCCTCGGCGATCTGCTCCGGTGTTCCTGTGGCCACGATCTGCCCGCCGCCGTCGCCGCCTTCCGGACCCAGATCGACAATCCAGTCAGCGGTCTTCACCACGTCAAGGTTGTGTTCGATGACCACCACGGTGCTGCCCGCGTCAACGAGGCGATGCAGCACCTCGAGCAGCTTGGAGACGTCGGCCGCGTGCAGGCCGGTCGTCGGCTCGTCGAGGATGTAGAGCGTACGTGCCGATGCGCGTTTCGACAGTTCACGGGCGAGCTTGACGCGTTGCGCCTCGCCGCCCGACAGCTGCGGCGCCGGCTGACCGAGCTCCACGTACGCCAGCCCCACATCGTAGAGCGTCTGCAGCTTGCGTTTCACCCCGGGGATGTTGGCAAAGAACGCCAGCGCCTCCTCCACGGACATCGCCAGCACATCGGCGATCGACTTCCCTTTGTAGCGGATCTGCAGCGTCTCGCGGTTGTAGCGGGTGCCCTTGCACACGTCGCACGGAACGTAGATGTCCGGCAGGAAGTGCATTTCGATCTTCTCCTGCCCCTGTCCCTGACACGCCTCGCAGCGGCCGCCCTTGACGTTGAAGCTGAACCGGCCCGCGGTGTACGCGCGCAAACGTGCGTCCGGTGTCTTGGCGAACAGCGAGCGGATGTCGTCGAACAGCTTCGTATAGGTCGCGGGGTTGGAGCGCGGTGTCCGGCCGATCGGCGACTGGTCGATCTCGATCACCTTGTCGAGGTGCTCCACACCGAGGATCTCGCGGTGAGCCCCGGGACGACGCGACGCCTGCTGCAGCCGATGCGCCACCCCGCGGTAGAGGACGTCCTCCACCAGCGAGCTCTTCCCCGATCCCGATACCCCGGTCACGCACACAAAGCGCCCCAGCGGCACGGTGACGTCGATCGACTTCAGGTTGTGTTGCGCCGCCCCGCGGACCACGAGCGCCTTGCCGTTGCCATGGCGCCGCTCGCTCGGCACCTCGATCGCCAACTTGCCCGCGAGGTACCGCCCCGTCACCGACGCATCGCAGGCGATCACGTCGTCCGGGGGCCCGGCGACCACGACCCGTCCTCCGTGGGCTCCCGCCCCGGGGCCCAGGTCGACGATGTAGTCGCTCTCCCGCATCGTCTCCTCGTCGTGCTCCACCACGATCACCGTGTTGCCGAGGTCCCGCAGATGCTTGAGCGTTGTCAGCAGGCGGCGGTTGTCGCGCTGGTGGAGGCCGATCGACGGCTCGTCCAACACGTAGAGCACCCCGGTGAGCTGGCTTCCGATCTGCGTCGCCAGCCGGATCCGCTGCGCCTCGCCACCGGCAAGGGTGCCCGCAGGCCGCTCGAGCGTCAGGTAGTCGAGCCCCACGGACACCATGAACCCAAGGCGAGCCCGAATCTCCTTGAGGATCTGTGCGGCGATGATCTGCTCACGCGACGAAAGGGAGATGTTGTCGAAGAACGCCAGCGCGCTTCGAACCGACAGCGTGGTCACCTCGTGGATGTTGAGCCCGTCGACGGTCACCGCAAGGATCTCCGGCTTCAGCCGCGCGCCCTCGCAGGTGGGGCAAGGCAGGGTCGCGGTGAACTGCTCCAGCTCGTTGCGCCAGACATCGGAGGTCGTGTCGCGGTAGGACCGCTCGAGGCCGCGCACGATCCCCCCGAACGGCCGGGTGAACGTCCGCGAGTAGCCACGGGTCGAGGTGTACTGGAACGTGATCTTCTGCTTGCCTGTGCCAAACAGGATGACGTTTCGCTCTTCTTCGGCGAGACGCCCGATGGGGCGGTGCGGGTCGATGTCGTAGGCCTCGCACAGCCCGGTCATGAGCGCGTGGAACCAGCGGCTCTTCGTGTTGGCGTAGGGCAGCAGCCCGCCGTCGAGCACCCCGCGGCGCGGATCCACGATCAGCTCGGGGTCGATCTCCTTGCGGAACCCCAGGCCGCTGCACTCGGGGCACGCCCCGTACGGGTTGTTGAACGAGAACATCCGGGGCGAGAGCTCCTGGTAGCTCACGCCGCAGTGGACGCAAGCGTAGTGCTCACTCCACAGGTGCTCGTCACCGTCGCCGGTGACAACGGACACGACGCCGCCGCCGTGCTTCAGGGCAACCTCCACCGAATCCGCGATCCGTGCGCGCTTGCGCGCGTCCACCGTGAGGCGATCGACCACGATCTCGATCGTGTGCTTCCGCTGCTTGACCAGCTCGATCTCCTCGTAGAGGGTGCGGGTGACCCCGTCGACGCGCACACGCGTGAACCCCTCCTGCCGGATCTCCTCGAACGTCTTGCGGTACTCGCCCTTCTTGCCGGAGACGATCGGTGAGAGAAGCTGCACCGTTGTCCCGTCACCCAGATCCATGATCGCGTCGACGATCTGCTCGGTTGACTGCTGGGTGATCGGTCGGCCGCACTGCGGGCAGTGGGGATGGCCCACCCGCGCGTAGAGCAGCCGCAGGTAGTCGTAGATCTCGGTCACGGTCCCCACGGTGGACCGCGGGTTGTGGCTCCGCGTCTTCTGATCGATGGAGATCGCCGGCGATAGCCCTTCGATGAAGTCGACGTCCGGCTTCTCCATCTGTCCGAGGAACTGCCGGGCGTAGGCCGAGAGCGACTCCACGTACCGCCGCTGCCCCTCCGCGTAGATGGTGTCGAACGCGAGGGAACTCTTCCCCGACCCAGAGATCCCGGTGATGACCACGAGCCTCTCGCGTGGGATCTCGAGATCCAGGTTCTTGAGGTTGTGCTCCCGCGCCCCCTTGATGTGAAGGACGTTCATAGCTTGCCTTTCAGCTCTCGAATCTGGTCGCGCAGCGAAGCGGCCAGCTCGAACTCCAAACGGTTTGCCGCATCGAGCATCCGCTCCTCTTTGTCGTGGATGAGCGCCACCAGATCGTCACGCGACGTCGTCTCCGGCGCCGGCGCGGGCGGCGCCTGCTGCGGCGCCCCGCGGACCATCGCCAGGATGTCGGTCACTTCGCGCTGGATCGTCTGCGGGGTGATCCCGTGCTCACGGTTGTACTCCCGCTGAATGGTGCGTCGGCGGTTGGTCTCGCTGACCGCGTGACGGATTGAGTCGGTCACGATGTCGGCGAACAGCAGCACCCGCCCGCGGACGTTTCTCGCCGCACGGCCGATCGTCTGGATGAGCGAGGTGCCCGATCGAAGGAACCCCTCCTTGTCGGCGTCGAGCACCGCGACAAGCGACACCTCCGGAAGGTCTAGCCCCTCACGCAGGAGGTTGATGCCCACGAGCACGTCGAACGTCCCCAGCCGCAGGTCGCGCAGGATCTCGACGCGATCCAGTGTGTCGATCTCCGAGTGCAGGTACCGCGCGCGGATCCCGAGATCCACCAGGTACTCGGTCAGGTCCTCCGCCATCCGTTTGGTGAGCGTAGTGACAAGCACGCGTTCGCCGCGCTCGACCACCTCTCGGATCTCCCCGATCAGCTGATCGACCTGGCCCTTCACCGGCAGCACCACGACCTCGGGGTCGACGAGTCCGGTCGGGCGGATGATCTGCTCCACCACGCGGAGGCTGTGCTCCATCTCGTAGGGACCCGGCGTGGCCGACGTGAAGATCACCTGGTTCACGCGCTGCTCGAACTCCTCGAAGGTGAGCGGCCGGTTGTCCAGCGCCGACGGCAGACGGAAGCCGAACTCGACGAGCGTCCCCTTCCGCGAGCGGTCGCCGTGGTACATCCCGCGGATCTGCGGCACCGTCTGGTGCGACTCGTCGACCACCAGAAGGAAGTCCGCCGGGAAGTAGTCCAGGAGCACCGACGGCGGGTTCCCTGGGCGCCGGCCGTCAAGGTGCCTTGAGTAGTTCTCGATGCCGGAGCAGTAGCCCATCTCGCGGATCATCTCCAGGTCGTAGCGCGTCCGCTGTTCGAGCCGCTGTGCTTCGAGCAGTCGCTCGCCGCGGCGCAGCTCCTCGAGCCGCTCGTCGAGCTCGGATTCGATGGACTCCAGCGCGCGACGCGTCTGCACCGCCGGGGTGATGAAGTGAGACGCGGGGTAGATCGTCACCTGCGGCACATCGCGGATCGGATGGCCGCTCACCGGGTCGAGGATCGCGATCCGCTCCACCGTGTCCCCGAAGAACTCGATGCGGAGCACGTCCTCCTGATAGGCGGGGATGATCTCCAGGGTGTCGCCGCGAGCGCGGAAGGTGCCGCGCTCGAAGCCGATCTCGTTCCGGCTGTACTGCAGTGCGATGAGCGACCGCATGAGCTCGTCGCGGTCGTGCTCTCCGCCGCGGCGGACGATCACCGACATGTCGCGATAGTTCTCCGGTGCCCCGAGGCCGTAGATGCAGGACACCGAGGCGACGATGATCACATCGCGTCGCTCGAACAGCGCCGAGGTCGCCGCGTGTCGCAGCCGATCGATCTCGTCGTTGATCGACGAGTCCTTCTCGATGTAGGTGTCGGTCTGCGGCAGGTACGCCTCCGGCTGGTAGTAGTCGTAGTAGGAGACGAAGTAGTGCACCGCGTTGTCGGGGAACAGCTCGCGAAACTCGTTGGCGAGCTGCGCGGTGAGCGTCTTGTTGTGGGCGATGACCAACGTCGGCCGCTGCACCCGCTCGATGACGTGCGCGATGGTGAACGTCTTCCCGGTGCCGGTCGCCCCGAGAAGCGTCTGGTGTCGCAGCCCCTCGTTCACCCCGTCGACGAGCTCGTCGATCGCCCGCGGCTGGTCCCCTTTCGGCGACAAGCGTTGGGATATGCGGAATCCCGCTTCCTCTCCAACACGTGGCAGACTCATCCTAGTGTAGAAGGGTACCTCCCGGCTCCTGCCGCCGCAACGGCCGTACGCCGCCGCCAACTGGCCACAAGCTCGGGGAGCAACGTCCACCGCGCCGGCGCCACGTGTCCTCGAACGTGATCCACATCACAGACGAAAATGGCACCCATGGAGGCCAAGGACTTCGCCGACCGGTTGATCGAGCGCGTCACCCTTGACGAGGTGGACTTCGCGTGCGATGTCGAGAAGCTCCTCGCGGAACAGGTGAGCTACCTCCGCCGCCTCGTGGAGATCCTTGCCGCCGACAACGCCTGCGAGCGGGACGCGACCGTCCATCGCCTGCAGCGTCGCATCGTCGAGCAGGGAGCGCAGATAGCGCAGCTCACCGCAGCCAACGAGCGTCTTCGCGCCCGCATCGTGCCACAGGCAGGCAGGGACGCCGCGCCGGGCATCGGTGCCGTCGATGCCGCTCAAGCGGTTACCTGATCGGCGCTTCTGCGCCGCCTGGTTGACGGTGTCTCGGAGATCTCTTAGCTTCTCGGCATGGAAGGCATCGACATCGCCGCCCGCCTGGCACGCGCACGCGAGGAACACAAGGCGCTCGAAGCTCGTCTCGCCGATCCGGCGACGATCGCCGGCACTGACTACCCCCAGCTGACGCAGCAGTACGCCCGTCTTCGGAACCTGGCGGCGATCGGAGAGCGCTGGGAGAAGCTTGTCGCCGGGATCGCCGAACAGGAGGAGCTGTGGGAGGCGGAACCCGAGCTGCGCGACGAGCTCGACGAAGCGCTCGCCGCCGACCGTGCCCAGCTCGAGCGAACCGAGGCGGAGCTCGTTGCGCTGCTGGTCCCTCCTGACCCCAACGACGCCAAGGCAGCGATCGTCGAGATCCGCGGCGGCACAGGGGGCGACGAGTCGGCGCTGTTCGCCGCCGATCTTCTTCGCATGTACACCCGCTACGCGGAGGCCAATAAGCTGCGCGTGTCGCTTCTCGACAGCCATCCGACGCCGCTTGGGGGGTTCAAGCAGATCGTGTTCGCCGTCGAGGGCGCCGGGGCCTACGGGCTTCTCCGCTACGAGTCCGGCGTCCATCGCGTGCAGCGGGTGCCCGAGACCGAATCGCAAGGCCGCATCCACACCTCCACGGCCACGGTCGTCGTGTTGCCCGAAGCCGAGGAGGTGGACGTGGAGATCGACCCCGGAGAGCTGCGCATCGACACATTCCGCTCCACAGGACCCGGCGGGCAGAGCGTCAACACCACCGACTCCGCAGTGCGCATCACCCACGTCCCAACGGGCCTTGTGGTGTCGTGCCAGGATGAGAAGTCACAACACAAGAACAAGGCGCAGGCGCTTCGGGTGCTGCGTGCACGGCTCAAGATGCGCTACGAGGAGGAGCAGGCGGCGGCCCTGTCGGCAACGCGTCGCCAGCACATCGGCACCGGCGACCGAAGCGAGAAGATCCGCACCTACAACTTCCCCCAGAACCGGATCACCGACCACCGCATCAACTTCACGCTCCACCAGCTCGACGCGGTGCTCGCCGGTGAGCTCGATCCGCTGACCGAGCGACTCAAGCGCGCCGCCGCGGTGGCTGCCGCCGAGACGACGCAACCCTCCTCGCCCGCCTCTTGATTCCCCGCACCCCCACGGCTACCATCCACTCGCGGTCCGAAGAGGGTCTGTAGCTCAGTCGGTTAGAGCGCTCGCCTGATAAGCGGGAGGTCCCTGGTTCGAATCCAGGCAGGCCCA
>Ga0272441_10010856_pt1 | contig 13655 bp, 13 predicted proteins | sample SSMProp6N_FD_193582 | JGI IMG/M metagenome (GOLD analysis project Ga0272441, IMG submission 193582) | Marine sediment archaeal communities from Little Sippewissett salt marsh, Falmouth, MA, United States - SSM-Prop-6N | ecosystem: Environmental > Aquatic > Marine > Wetlands > Sediment ... | reverse complement strand
TTACCTACAAACACTTCTGCATGCAAGTGATCAAACTTAGTGCCACGGATTCCACAAACACCTATTTAAAGGGGATGTCAGCACGTGAAAAGGTGCCCGATTTTACGGTCGTATGGGCTGTTGATCAGCAGGCCGGGCGGGGCCAACCGGGTAATATTTGGGTTTCTGAAAAAGGCAAGAACCTAACATTCAGCATTTTAAAGAAATTTGACAAACTCCGGGCCATGGATCATTTTCTCTTGAATATCCTGGTCTCCCTGGCCCTTTTGGAGGCGTTGAAAAACCTTGGAATTCCCGATCTCCGGGTCAAATGGCCTAACGACATTATGTCAGGCCCCGGGAAAATATGTGGGATCCTCATAGAAAACCAGGTTAAAGGAAGCTATATTTCACAGAGCATTGTGGGCATTGGACTGAATGTAAACCAGCAATCCTTTGACGGGCTGGGCCGGGCTACATCTCTTAAAAACACCACAGGGCAGGATTATGACCTCCAGGAACTGCTCACTATCCTGCTTTCCTCCATTAAGCAATACTATGGGAGGATGGAGGCAGGAACCTATCCCGAATTGCTTCACACCTATGAAAGAAATCTTTTCCTCAGGGACGTTCCGGCTTCCTTCCAGCGCCCTGAGGGTCCTGTTTTCGAAGCCATCATCAGGGGCGTAGCTCCGGACGGGCAACTGCTATTGGAAACCGCCCCGGGCAGAGAGGAAGCTTTTGGGTTTAAGGAAGTCCGCTACCTCTACTGAAATTGCTCAGAGATCCCCCAACTTCTGGCTCAGGGTACCCAGAAAATTGGTGATCGGGCTCTTGATCATCATGGCCATCATGGCGTTGAACTCTCCCTGAAAACTCAGGCTTACGTCGGTCTGTTCATCTCCGGATTCGGCCAGGTCTGCCGTTAAGGTAAAAGGCAGCTTATCGCTGGCCGCACCGAGCACAAGCTTTTCATGCGGGACCTGTTCCTTGCGGCGGAGAACGATTTCAGGCATGCCCTTGAGGGCAAATCGAAAGGTGTCCTGATCGAGTACTTCGAAGGTCTCGATGGAATCAGGCATGAGCTTTTCGAAGTTCTCGAGGTTGTTGAGGAACTCGTAGACCTCTTTTCGAGGGCGCATTACGCGGCTATTGGGTGATTCTATATGCATATCAGGGTTTCCATTTTTCGGGATTCGATCTCCAGGACTCCAGGGTATCTAGCTGGGCTTCATTTACATAGCCCGTCCGGGAAGCCTGGGAGATCAGAAATTCATAATTGCTCAGGGTATGTAAAGGGAGGTTGCGCTCTTTGAAGCGCTGGGCGGACAAATCAAAGCCATAGCTGAAAATGGCCAGCATGCCTTTGACCTGTAAACCTGCTTTTTCCAGTGCATCCACGGCGCCCAGACTACTCTGCCCGGTACTGATCAGGTCCTCTATAACCACAACGCTCTGCCCTTTTTCGGCATGACCTTCGATCTGATTTTGCCTCCCATGGTCCTTGGGTTTGGGCCGGACATAGATAAAGGGCAGACCCATTTGCTCTGCCACCAGGATTCCGATCCCGATGGCTCCGGTAGCTACCCCTGCGATCACGTCAGGCTTTCCGTAGAGTTCTTCCACCTGCCGGGCCATTTGTTGTCGAATAAAATTTCTGATAGGGGGATAGGAAAGCAGGACCCGGTTATCGCAATAGATGGGTGATTTCCAGCCGGAAGCCCATGTAAAAGGATTTTCTGGTTTTAATTTAATTGCATTTATTTGCAGCAACAGCTCGGCTGTTTTGAGGGCGGTGTCCTTGTCTAAAACCATGCCGTAAATGTATAAAGTTTTTGTGAATGAAAGGCCCCTTATCCTCACGGATAAGATTGTGGATCCGGAAGAAGGAAGGTATTTCCTGATGAACAAGGATCAGGTGCCCAAAGCGGTGGACGCCCTGCGAAAGAACAAGCTGCCCAAGGCCTATATCTACCATCCGAATAGAGAGGAGATCCTCACAAAATTTACAAAGTATATTCCCAGGGTTGTGGCTGCCGGAGGAGTAGTGACAAATAAGAAAGGCAAGGTGCTGTTCATCTACAGAAATGACAAATGGGACCTGCCCAAAGGAGTGATCAAAAAGAAGGAAAGCCTGGAGGACTGTGCAATCCGGGAAGTAGAAGAAGAAACGGGGGTACAAAACCTGAAAATTGAGAATTTTCTTCGCACCACCTATCACATCTTCAAGCGAAACGGAAAACTTAAGCTCAAGGAAGTCCACTGGTACGCCATGAAGACAGATTACGCGGGCGACCTTGTGGGCGAGGCCAGTGAGGGAATCGAAAAGGTCAAGTGGAAGGGACCCCGTAAGATCCGTGAAGCCCTGGAGAATTCCTATGTGAACATCCGTATCCTCTTCAAACCCCCTGCCGACTAAAACTATTCAACCCTGTAGACCGGGTATTCCATATGGGTTGCCTCATAATGCGGGCTTCGCTGGTAGATCCATTCCAGCTGCCGGTAGGCACTGGAAGCAAACAGGGTGTCCTGTACCTTTTTCGCCTCAAAGGATTTTCTCAGAACACTGTCTGACCGGAGCAATGCTGCAGCGACGTCCTCAAACACATAGGGTGAGAAGCCCTCTTTGCGCTGCAGGACCGGATCGAAGAAATTCCAGTTGAAAAAAGAATCCACGGCCTGGGGCTCAAGGGTTTCCAAAAGATAGCGCAGACCGGTTTGCTGGGTGGGTATCCAGAGGTCCCCGGCTTTAAATTCCAGGGTACGGACCGCTTTGCTGATTTTGGTATTGTAATGGGGGTAATGCCCCTCATAGGGACGGGTATAGGTACGGTAGTCGGTTATGCGGTAGGATGTGACTTCAATGGCAGTGTCCTTATCGAGCTCCCGGTATGAAATCCCATTCCAGTCAAGGCGTTCCCTGATCCTTGTCCATGCGCCCGGAAGGAGGTAGGCACTGGGCACGGGGATGGAATCAGTGGGTCTGAACTGATTGAAGTAGAAAATCTCGCTGGTGACCGGCTGATCCCTTTGGTATTTCAGTCGGGGTTTGCCGGTTACCTCACTGATCAGTGTCTCAGCACGGTAGCCTTTGAAGCTGAGTACCTCATAGTTCGCCGAGTCCTCTTCCCACCCGATGGGATAGTAGGAAGCAGGGGAGTAGGGTCGTAGGGCTTCCCTTTGGAGGGTTCTCAGGGTATCCCTGTGGGCGCTGGCTATGGACAGCAGGGATTGCTCAAGGGCATAGGTTCCAGCCACTCGTTGTTCATAGGGCTTTAGCATATGGGTCTCCAGCATGAGTCCGGGAACATTCCACAGGGAAGTGTAGCCCGTGGAAAATCTGGGGTGATCCAGGAACTGGGAGAACCCGCCTTCGGGTGGGCGGTTAAAGACATTTACATAGGGCGTGATATCCCAGTCCTCTTCCGCAAGCCTGTTCTCGAGCTCAGGCCTCAAAACCGTTTCCAGATACCTTCCCAAGGCGCCTCCCAGCTTGTTGTGCTGGGTAAAAAGGTGGGTAAGGGTATAGGAGTAGTCTGCACCATTGCTCACATGGGTGTCCAAAAATACAAGCGGACGCACCAGGTGGAAGATCTGTGCAAAGGTTCGGGCATTCCGGCTATCCATTTTGACAAAGTCCCGATTGAGGTCGTAATTCCGGGCATTACCCCGGAAACCATAACTTTCCGGGCCATTTTGATTCGCCCGGGTTCCAGAATTCCGCGCAAGTGCGCCTCCTACATTGTAAACGGGGATGCTGGCCAGGACAACATTGTCCGGGGCAGTTACCGCCCCTGTTGCCAGGTCCCGGAGCAGGAGGGAAGTTGCATCAATGCCGTCGGGTTCCCCGGGATGTATCCCGTTGAGGACCAGAACGACTGCCTTATCTTCCCCGAGCTTCTGAAAGTTAAAATTTCCCTCAGCATTGTAGGTCACCAGGTGGAGGGGCTCCCCGCTGTCCGTTTGTCCCAGGGTTTGCAAATTGATTTCAGGGAATTCCCTGGCGAGCTCCTGGTAGAAAGCCAGCAGCTCTTGGTAGGTGGCCGTTTGGTTGCCGTCCCCCTTTTCATAGGGCGTCTGAAAGGCCGCCTGTTTGGCCTCAGGGGATTTCTGGCAGGCCGCCATGAAAATAAGCAGCAGCAAACCCTTAAAAAAGGTTGACAAACCTCTTGAATACCCCGGGTTGTTTCTAAAGATCTTCAAAGTATAAATTGCATTGTGGGCCTGAATTCCTTTCAATCCTAGAAGCGAACGGTTTCTGGCACCAGCCCGGTATAGTCCCCTCCGTTGCGGATCACATCCCGCACTATGGAAGAACTGATATAGGATTTTCCCGAAGAGGTCAGCAAAAAAACCGTCTCTATCTCGGCGAGTTTTCGATTGGTATGGGCAATCGCCTTTTCGAATTCAAAATCAGCCGGGTTGCGAAGGCCTCTCAAGATGAAGTTGGCCTCTACCTGCCTGCAGAAATCCACGGTAAGGCCGCTGTAGGACTTCACCTTGATCGTGGGCTCGTCCCTGAAGGCCTCCTGGATGAAGTGCATGCGCTGGCCCAGATCGAACATGTATTTTTTATCAGCATTTTCCCCTATGGCTATGATCAGTTCGTCAAAAAGGGAAATACCCCGCTGGATGATATCGTAATGCCCAAGGGTGATGGGGTCAAAGGATCCCGGGAAAATAGCCCGTTTCATAGGTCAGGGGTTTGTGTAAAATTAGGGCTTTTTGTCCAATGCCGCTTCGATCGCGCTTCCGAAGAGGTCTTTGAGAGAAATACCTGCTTCCTGGGCCTGTTGCGGCAGGATACTGAGCTCAGTTAGCCCTGGGGTGGTATTCATCTCTAAAAAATAGGGGGTATCCTTCACCAGGATGAATTCACTACGGCTGTAGCCCTGCATTTTAAGGCTTTCGTAAATAAAACGAGCTGTTTCTTCCACTATTTTACGGACCTTGGGTGCCAGCCGGGCGGGGGTAATTTCCCTGGATTTACCCTCATATTTGGCATGGTAATCGAAGAATTCCCCATCCGGGATGATTTCAGTGATCGGCAGTACCCTTACTTCTCCTTGATAGCGAATCACCCCCACGGAGACCTCTGTGCCGCTGAGGGCAGACTCGATCAGCACTTCCTCATCCTCCCTAAAGGCGGCTTCCAGGGCTGTTTCAAATTGAGAGGGGTCTTTTACCAGGCTCACCCCAAAGCTGCTGCCGGCGCGGTTGGCCTTCACAAAACAAGGGAGTCCGACTTTATCGAAAATGGCCTGTGGGTCATAGGCCTGGCCGCGATCCAGCAAATAGGAGGTGGCGCAGTGGACCCCCCGGGGTTTAAGCACACTCAATAAATCCCTTTTGTTGAAGGTAAGGGCTGCCTGGTAGGCCCCGCAGGAAGTGTAGGGGATATCCAGAAGGTCCAGGTACGCCTGCAGGAGTCCGTCCTCCCCGGGCGTACCATGGATGGCGTTGAAAACGCAATCAAAATGCAGGGGACCTGAGGCGGTCTGAACACTGAAATCGTGCCGGTTTACTTCGTATTCCTTATTCTCCTGGTCCAGCATCACCCATTTTTCCCGGGTTATGATGATTCGATAAGGACTGTACTTGGCACGGTCCAGCCATTTGTAGACGACATTTCCGCTATTGATCGAAATGTCGTATTCACTGGAGAACCCCCCCATGACGATGGCGACATTCTTCTTCATTTTTTGATCTCTGCTAATGTGTTCCGGGAATTAGATCCCAAATCAAATGTAACTAAAAAAGAAGGGTGTTTGCTATCTTTGTCGGGACAACGATATGGCTATGCGCAACTTTTTCAAATTTTTAGGATCCCGGTCTTTCTTAGTACAACTAGGCCTGGCGGCCCTGCTTACGGCGGTACTGGTATTCCTTGCCCTCCAATGGTTGAAACAATCGACCCACCATGGTGAGTTTGTGGAAGTTCCGGATCTTTCCAGGATGACCGTGACGCAGATGCGGGACGTCCTTGATGCGTCGGACCTGCGATTTGAAGTCGTCGATTCGGCCAACTACAACCCTGATTATCCGCGATTCTCGATTATAGAGCAGGACCCTCCTGCCGGGAACCAGGTCAAGCAAAACCGGAAGATCTATGTGACGGTAAACCCTTCGGGGTATAAAAAGGTGACCGTTCCCGACATCATTCAGGTGACTCGCCGCAATGCAACGGCCATGTTGCGGGCCGTGGGCCTGGATGTCGATGAGGTCACCTATATTGATGAGTTGGGCAAGGACATGGTCTACCGGATCCGATACCAGGGAAAATATGTGAACCCGGGCGATAAGCTTCCCAAAACCTCCAGGATTGAGTTGGTATGCGGCAATGGGACCGTTCCTGAGCAGGCGCGGATTAAAGCCAGATCGGAAGAATGAAGCAGGAACCCCAGGGACAGGAGCAACCTGAAGAAGACGAACTCTTTGAGCACTACAGCTTTACTGCGGCAGCCGGTCAGGAACCCCTTCGGATAGACAAATTCCTTATGAACCTCATCCGGAATGCTACCCGGAATAAAATTCAAAAGGCGGCCAGGGACGGGAGTATCCGCGTCAATGACGAGGTGGTTAAACAAAATTACCGTGTTAAGCCCGGGGACACGGTCCGGGTGCTTTTTGAACACCCTCCCTATGAGTACCAGATCCTGCCTGAAGATATCCCCCTGAAGATCGTCTATGAAGATGATGCTTTGCTGGTAGTGGATAAATCACCCGGCATGGTGGTGCATCCCGGCCATGGCAATTACTCGGGCACCCTGGTCAATGCACTGGCCAATCATTTTGGCAATCTGCCCCTGAATGCGGATAACCGCCCCGGGTTGGTACATCGCATCGACAAGGACACCTCTGGACTCCTGGTCATTGCGAAAACCGAACGGGCCATGACCCATCTGGCCAGGCAATTCTTTGACAAAACCACAGAGCGGGAGTACGTGGCCCTGGTTTGGGGCAACGTGGAAGCAGAACAGGGGACCGTGGAAGGAGCGATCGGGCGTAACCCCAAAAACAGGCTGCAGATGCAGGTGTTTCCTGAGGGGGATCAGGGAAAGCCGGCCGTCACCCACTACGAAGTGCTAGAACGCTTTCGTTATGTGACCCTGGTGTCCTGCAGGCTGGAGACGGGACGTACCCATCAGATCCGCGTGCATATGAAATATCTCGGGCACCCGCTCTTTAATGATGCGCGCTACGGAGGGGACCGTATCCTGAAAGGCACCAGTTTCAGCAAATACAGGCAATTTGTGGAGAATGCCTTTAAGATCCTCCCACGTCAGGCATTACACGCCAGGACGCTGGGGTTCACGCATCCAGTTAGTCAGGAGCGGTTGTTCTTTCAGGCGGATATCCCTGAGGACATGACGGCCTGCATTGAAAAATGGCGCCATTATACGCGCCACCAGAATCCTTCATAGGGCGGATCAATAGGACCATAAAAAAGACTTCTTGCAGGGGTGTGGTAATCTCCCCCTGGAGCTTTAACTTTGAATAAAATTCAAGAGAAATCCGACTATGAAGATCGTCATTTCACCGGCCAAATCCCTGGATTTTGAGACGCCCATGCCTACGGACCGCCATACTGAACCCCTATTTCTGGATCAGGCAGAAAGGCTTAATAATGTACTGGCCAAAAAGAAGCCCAAAGCGCTCTCAAAGCTTATGGGGATCTCGGACAACCTGGCAGAACTCAACTGGCAGCGGAACCAGGAATTCTCACGACCCTTCACAGTGGAAAACGCCCGCCCCGCAGTTTTTGCATTCAATGGGGATGTATATCAGGGACTGGACGCTTACACGCTAAAAGACTCACAGATGGATCGTTTGCAGGATACCCTCCGGATCCTTTCCGGTCTTTATGGAATCCTCAGACCGTTGGATCTCATCCAGCCATACCGGCTTGAAATGGGCACCAGGCTAACCGTGGGACGAAAGAAGAACCTGTATGATTTCTGGAAAAAGACCATTACGGAGGCCTTGAATGCCGAGCTTGAAGAGGGAGAATTGTTTCTGAACCTGGCGAGCAACGAATACTTCAGTGCAGTGGACGCAAAAGCCCTGAAAGTACCGGTCATTACCCCGGTATTCAAAGACTGGAGCAAGGACAAGCTTCGGGTAATCAGCTTTTTTGCCAAGAAGGCCCGGGGTGCTATGGTGCGCTATGTCCTTGACAGCGGGGCAGATACCCTTGAGGCCATTCGCGCCTTTGATTATGAGGGATATCAGTTTAGTCAGGAGCATACCCTTAAAGCGGAACAGCCCGTCTTTATTCGTTAGCCGTTGCCTTACCAATAGTCGTTTCAAGACCTGCATCCCAGGTCAGTTACGCGGATCTTTGCGGTCAGTTCTTCCCTTTGATCGAGATCTTTTCCTCCACGGGGGTTTTCTTCCTGATTTTCCTGGGGCGGCGAACCCCGTATGATTTATTGGCGATCTTCCCCCGTTTGGATTTTGTATCTCCTTTACCCATGTTACATCTTACTTTAGACTCTATAATATACAAAAAAGAGTTCTTCAAAGACCTGTGCCCCGCCAGGAAGTTGCGCAGACAGAGGTTATTTTGATCCCTGGGGTTTTAGGGGATTTCCCCTTTTTCATGTCCTGACCTTTTCCCGGGGGCGGGGGTTTTCCGGATTTCGGTATTTTTAAGGCGTAATGCCCTCCACCAATGTTTGTGCACCGACATCCCTATCCGCCATTCCTCTTTGACGGGGCCACCAAATGGATCGTCGGAACCCTTCCCCCTCCCAGGTTTTCTCAGGGGATGCTTAAACCGGGCGATGTGGATTTCTGCTACGGCAGCCGCGATGGGCAGCTGTGGCGTATCCTGGATCGCATTTTTGAGCTGAACCTGTCTTTTGAAACCACCCCCGAGGCCGTGGCGCAGCGCAAGGAGTTCCTGATCCGGCGCGGTATCGGGATTTGCGATATCGTGGATCGGGCGGACCGAAAAAAGATCGATGCTACGGACCTGGGGATGGAAAACATTCAATTGCGGGACATGCTGGGGCTGCTCCGCCAATACCCCAGGGTAGAAACCCTTCTTTTTACCGGAGGCAACAGCAAGAACGGACCGGAATACCATTTCCGCAGGCTCCTGGGGGCCAAAGGGATAAAACTGGACCCCTTAGTCACAGAGGTGCCGCGGATCCATCGTTTTCCTTTGCCTGGGACTGAGCGGGAGATCACCACCGTATCACTAACCGCTCCTTCGGGCTCTGCAAACAGGGCAATAGGTGGCCTGCCGGAGTACAAAGCCCGCAAAGCCGCAGACCCCAACTACACCGTCATGGATTTTCGGGTGGAGCAGTACCGGAGGTTCTTCAGCCCTTAGCCGTTTGGGAAGGAAACATCGCAGTCGCCTAGAATGAGGTAAAGAAAACCCCCATTTCAGGGGGTATGTTTTGCGGAGCCGACCCTTGGTCAGTACTCAGGATTCTTCCACTTTCAGAGGAGAATGGTGCTCGTGGACGATTTTCCACGCACCATCCGCGTTTTTGACGAACAATAGGGAGATTTGGTTATTGACCACAGCGAGGTCCTCCCCGAACATCAAATGAAAATCGGAATGAAAGGTTACGTTGGCCACATCCCCGTATACGGCAATTTTAAGGTCGTCCATCCCCAGTTTTACCACTTCTGTGACGTTGCTAAAGGTCGCTCTTTCGGTTTTTTCATTTTCCAAGCTGCCCGAGCGCGGGGCCCCGTCAATAAACTCGGTAAACTTGGGACCATAGCCGTGAAAGGCAATCAGCTTATCCATATCCCCATCCCGGATGCTCTGCTCTATGGCAGCAAGGGTTTGCTCTATTTCTTTTTGTGCTTCCGGGAACTGATCCGTCATGAGGTTTACTTCAACGACAGGCTCATCTGGCATGGCAGGTTCCGTTTGTTCTTTGCATCCGATGGAAAGAGTACTTATCGCAAAGGCGATGGCGAAAGTGAGTTTTGTTTTCATGGTTGATTGTTTTTGTTTGAATGTCAATAAGTTAGTGAAATAAAATAACAATGAGCCTATCGGTTACCCTTTTATTTTTGTCAGGATTGGGCGGACCATTCAAGGGAGGTGCCCCAAAATTTGCTTTGGTCGGATTCGAAGCGATCATTGTTCAAAGAGCACACAAGCGGCATTCCTGTTAAAAAGGTTTATGGATGTTCCGATATCGGGCTGAATTGCCAGTGCAACCGCCACCAGATTTTGGGGCGTATTGTTGGTTTTATCCCTCGATTCCACTACTTTGTTAGTAACCTAATAATAATTCCAGGGATTCCCGGAATTCCCCGATTTTTGAATAGAATTGCGATCCATGGGGCAGAACGTTCCAACGACCGATAAAATATCTATATGAGCCAGGCCGAACGACTGAAGGAATTCAAGAAATCCGTACGCAACCCCTTCAACGTGTACAACAGCCTTTTTTTGAACCTGCCTTATACGGAGGGAGAAAACGTGGGCATTCTCATACCTTTCCTCCTCAAGCAATCCGAAAAGGGTCTCTCAGAGGGGAAGAACCCCACCCAGATCCTGGATGCTTTTTTCGAGACCTATACGGAAGCCCGTTCTGAAACCGAGCGCATCGACCTGATGTTCCGGATCATTCAGTATGTGGAACGGCAGGTGGTCCTTTATGACAGCGTGGAGGACGCTGCCTTTCCAAAGCTCCATCTTCATACGGATTCCCTGTCCATCCGGGATTTCCTCCAGCTGGCCCTGAAACAAAAAAGCAGAGAGGAGGTCTCTCACAAGCTCGATACGTTCAGCGCGCGGATCGTACTCACGGCACATCCCACCCAGTTCTATACCCCGGCTGTCCTGGACATCATTTCGGAGCTCAGGAGGCTGATCCTGCAGAACAAAATCGACCAGATCGATGTAACCCTGCAGCAATTGGGCCTTACCTCCCTGATCAACCGGAAAAAACCCACCCCTCTGGAGGAGGCCAAGAACATTATCTATACGCTCCGCCATGTGTATTATCAGGCCGCGGGAGACCTCTATGCCTATATTAAGGGCAGTATAGGGAATGAACAGTACAACAACCCGGATATCATCAAGCTGGGCTTCTGGCCCGGGGGGGACCGGGATGGCAACCCCTTTGTTACGGCCGACATTACCCGGGACGTGGCCGATGAGCTTCGCACAACCCTGATGAAGTGCTACTACAATGACCTGAAGGCCCTTCAAAAGAAGCTTTCTTTCCGGGACGTCCACGAGGCCATCCAAAAACTCCGGGATCAGGTCTATGTAGCCATGTTTGACAGGCAGCATGCCCTGCCCGTTCAAACGCTGATGGAACCCCTTATGGAAGTCCGGGAAGTACTGATCCGGGAATACCACGGGCTCTATCTGAAGGAGTTGGATGACTTCATCGATAAGGTGCGCATCTTTCGCACCCATTTCGCTACCCTGGATATCCGGCAGGACCACAGGGGGCATAAAAAGACGGTGGAAGCCGTGCTCAGGAAGCAAGGACAGGTAAAGGATTCCCTGGATGAACTTTCGGATGCGGCCCTCCGTGAATTGCTGCTGCATAGGGATCTTGAAATCCACCCTGAGAATTATGAGGACCCCATTGTCAGGGACACCCTGGAGAATATTTCCCAACTGGGGCAGATTCAGCAAAAGAACGGGGAGGCGGGCTGTAACCGGTACATTATAAGCAATTCAGAGGATATCTACTCCGTCCTTTTTGTTTTTGGCCTTTTCCGCTGGTGCGGATGGGATTCCAAAGCCATCACCTTTGACATTGTGCCGCTTTTTGAAACCATGAAGGGGATGGAAGCCTCGGAGTCCATCATGCAAACCCTTTTTGACCTGCCGATCTACCGGGAGCACATCGCCAGGAGGGGGAACGCACAAACCATGATGCTCGGGTTCTCCGACGGGACCAAGGACGGGGGCTACCTCAAGGCGAACTGGTCCATCTTCAAGACTAAGGAAACCCTCTCAGAGGTCTGCCGTAAAAACGGGGTTAAGGCCCTCTTTTTCGATGGCCGTGGGGGACCTCCGGCCAGGGGCGGGGGAAAGACCCACCGTTTCTATGCGGCCCAGACCGGGGCCATAGCCAACCATGAGATCCAGCTCACCGTACAGGGGCAGACCATCACCAGTACCTATGGGACCCCGGAGCAGTTTATGCACAACAGCGAACAACTGTTAACTGCGGGGCTTTCCAATGCCATCTACGGGAAGGAGAATATGATCACACCCGGGCAGCGCGAGCTCCTGGAAACCCTTTCGGAGATCAGCTATGAAAAGTATACGGACCTGAAGAACCACGAGAAATTCATTCCCTACCTGGAGCAGCGATCAACACTGAAGTATTACAAAAACGCTAACATCGGAAGCCGGCCCGGAAAACGCGGGAACAAGGCAAAACTGGAGCTCTCAGACCTGAGGGCCATTTCCTTTGTGGGCTCCTGGAGCCAGCTAAAACAGAATGTCCCCGGGTATTACGGCATCGGTACAGCCCTGAAGACCCTTAAGGATCAGGGGCTCCTGGGGGAAATGCAGGCACTTTTCAGGGAGGTGCCTTTTTTCAAGGCCCTGATGCTGAACAGCATGATGTCGCTGACAAAATCCCACTTCGAGCTGACCCGTTATATGGAGGAGGACCCCGAATTTGGGGATTTCTGGAAGTTGCTGCATCAGGAGTACAGGCTCTCCAAAGCGCTGCTGCTCGAGGTTTCAGGGTATACAGAGCTCATGCAGGACGAGCTGGTTTCCAAGGAATCCATCAAGATCCGGGAACGCATTGTATTGCCCCTGCTGGTAATCCAGCAATACGCCCTTCAGAAAATCGGGCAAAAATCCCATTCCCGGGAATTATATGAAAAGATTGTGACCCGCTCCCTCTACGGGAATATCAATGCCAGCAGGAATTCGGCCTGAGGGCATCTGCGGTATCCTGGTTCCTATTCCCCGAAAGGGGTGGTCAGCACCGCCTCCAGTGCCTTTATCCCATAGGCCATCTGGCCCAGCTTCAGGTTTTCGTTCGGGCTGTGCTGGTTGTTGTCCGGGTTGACCAGGGGCAGGAGGAAGGCGGGCACCTCAAGGGCATTGATAAAGGGCGCAATCGGCACGGTACCTCCCATGATCCGGATTTGCACCACGGGCTCAGCAAAGGTCGACTCCAGGGTGTTTTTCAAATGGATCCCGTAAGGGTTGCCCAGGGGGGTACGGAAGGCATCCGTAACACTGCCTTCTTTGACCGTGATCCACTTGTCGTATTCGGCCCGTTGTTCAGCCGTGGGTATCCCATCCGTAAGGCGATAGCCCTGGCTTTCCAGATACTTCTTTACCAGGGACTTCAACCGCCTGCCGTCGCTTTCGGGAACCAATCTCAGATCCAGCTCGGCCGTGGCAGTGGCAGGTACAATTGTGCGCGCCTCGTCCCCTACCCAACCAGAGGATAAGCCCCTCACGTTCAGGGAAGGGTACTGCAGGGATTCCTGATAGTTGGCCCCAACCTTTTCAGGGGTTTTGATCTGCAAAAGGGAATGGATTTTATCCGGGTCGTCCGGCACTGCCTGGAGCATTTCCTGTACTTCCGGGCTCAGCCCGATGCCGTCGTAATACCCAGGGATCAATACGCGTCCCTCCGCATCTTTCATGCCTGCAAGGAGCCTGGAGAGGCGGAATCCGGGATTTGGCGAATAATTCCCGTAAT
>Ga0272441_10010855_pt1 | contig 13655 bp, 44 predicted proteins | sample SSMProp6N_FD_193582 | JGI IMG/M metagenome (GOLD analysis project Ga0272441, IMG submission 193582) | Marine sediment archaeal communities from Little Sippewissett salt marsh, Falmouth, MA, United States - SSM-Prop-6N | ecosystem: Environmental > Aquatic > Marine > Wetlands > Sediment ... | reverse complement strand
TATCTTCATCCATGTTCTCTTTTCTGTTCCAATACGATAATAAACACTATTCAATACCTTGTCACAGGTTGGACATCTTTTCATTTTTTTCTTATACCTCCCTCTCTCTTTCTAAATCCATTTTAACACATTCATTAAGTAAAGCTGAAAGCATATAGTTTGTTTCAGCATGGGTTAGATTATATTTTTTAACTATCTTAATGAATAACTCAAAGAACTCGTTATAGATTTTCTCATCATCTACTGTCATACTTCTTAGTCCTCCTTTCTTTTTTCTTCTTCATAACTTTCTTTATTACCATTACAATACGGACATAATACTTTTTTACCAACTGTCCAACCTTCATTTCTTGCAAAAGCAAATGCCTGTTTTTTATTACTATGATTATCTAAATCAAGAAATTCCTCACATTTATCACAAAAGAAAGAATAAAGAACTAAACGACTATATCCCATTTTTAGTCCTCCTTTCTTTTAGTAACAATCATGGCATGGCTACCACAATACGGACATTGGAATAACGGACTGGGTTTTGTAAACTGGTAGCCACACCTGAGGCATTCATGTCTGAACATTGTCATCCCAACTATGTGTTCAATGTCTGTTTTTTTATCATGTAAAACTCTTTTATTCATCCTCATCTTTTAGTCCTCCTCTAAATCGGTTTCGTAATCTACATTTATTGAACTGCATTTTGGACATCTTAATTCCTTATCTTCAGGTATTGGATAATTTCTTGCAAAAGGTTGATTACAATCTGCACATCTTAATTTAACTTGCATCTTTTAGTCCTCCTCTTTGATTACAATATGTATAAATGTTTCATCAAAATCCTTATCATACTCTATGTAACATTTATAATTAAATCTTCTAGGGTCAGGTCTAACTAAAAGTCCATCTGCTCTTATCTTAGTCATTCCATCAATTTCTTTCTGTGTATGTTCTACTAAAAATTGATGTTCATCTTGTATGTAGACACCTACAAGTCTACCTTTGATTTTAATATCTTTATTAGGTTGAAACATTATCTCATACATTTTTTAGTCCTCCCTCGCTATATTGCCAGTAATCCAAATTTCGAATCTAAATCCACATTTTTTGCAATCCCAATGATTATCTGTTAAACTTTTTTTATCTACTTTTTCCATTTTGCTTTTACATATCGGACAATAATTCATCTTTTAGTCCTCCTTATGAATATATGATGCTATCATTGAAGGTAGAGAGTTGAAAACTTTATTATCTCTTAAAGTTTTAATTGTGTAATACCAATCTTTTTTATTAACTGATAAAATCTCTGCTTTGTTATCAAGATATAAAACAGTATCGCCTTTTTTAAATCGATTCATCTTTTAGTCCTCCTTACCTGTTTTAAGATACTGGATAAGTATTCTTTTCTCATTGATACGACCTATGAGTTTATCTATTGTTATTTCAAACTCATCAATAAGTTGTTGTTTCTCCTGCTCCGAAAGTTCATCATAGACTTCTTTAAGCCTTCTTAATTCATTATTCATTTTAATTATACCTCCTATTATAAACATTTAAAAGAATCACAGCAACAAGATATGCACCGATTATGATATACATATTAGAAACTGTAAGACCAATATTTAAAAGAGAAAGAGAAGAAAACAAGATTAGTCCTCCTCTATTTCTTTTTCTAATTCTTTAGTTCTCCATCTACTTGTAGTAAATTGAAAATGTGTAAATACTTCTTCTTTAGTTTCAAAAGTAGAAAACATTTCTGCAACTTCCAAGTTACTTAATCTAAGTTCTGCTAAAAGATTTTGGATTTTTATAAATGCTATTTTTTGTCTTTTGCTCCAATTAGTCATCTTTTAGTCCTCCTTTAAAACTCTTAATGCTGTGCTAATCTTAATTTGGTTTGCAAGTCTTTGTGTTTTAAGTTCATCTATTTCTTTTTGGATTTTCTTATTGAGTTTATTACCATTATCAACGATATTCTGTAACCTTCCTTTTGAATATTTTTTATATTCGTCGTAAATATTCATCTTTTAGTCCTCCTTGTTAAAACCAAAAGTAAACTTTTCTATTTTCTTTCTAAGATTAGTAGCTTCATATTTTCTTTTTTGTAAAATACCATATTCATCTCTTTGGCTATCTAAATGTTCTCTATAATTATACATAGCACAAAGAAGGGCACTTGCTTCTCTTTCACTAAGTTCCAATTTTTTATTTTTTTTGTTTGACATTTTAATACCTCTACATAATGGTATATCGTTTATAGTATATAAATGTTTCGTGATGATATACCATTATTGACATAATGTCATAATGACAAAATAACAGATTACCTTTAAATAAGATGAAAAAAGTCCTGATTTCTATGATAGGAAAAAATGAAGTATCTGTAACCGTCAGATTTGACAACAACACAGATGCACTCAAAACAATAAGAACCCTCAAAAGCCTTGATGGGTTCAAAGGAATGAAGTTTCACTACAAAGAATAAAGAAAACAAAACACCTAACATTCTTTATTCTTTTCTTTTTTTATATAAATAAACGAACAATTATTTACTCAACAAAAAACAAGATTTTACCTGATAAGAAAAACCAAGCCCTTTTTTTACCTAAACAATATTAAGAATACTTACTAGATAAGATAAACAAAATAAAATAAACATTACTAAAACACTACCAATAATAGTTACTGTGTCATCACTCATTTCTCCCACCTTTTATAATAACCAATCTTTTTCCTTGGTTTATTATCTTTCTTCCCCTTGGGTCTACCAAGTTTTTTCCCCTGTGCTTTAGCTCTTTCCAGTCCTGCCTTAGTTCTTTCACTAATCCTTTCTGATTCCCTTTTAGCCATCCAACTCATCACCAGTAAAACAATCTCATAAACAATATCACCAACTATTTCCTTTGTAGTATCAATCAATGGTTCAGAATAAGAAATAAAACCTACACCATATTTCCTAAGTCTTTCAATATAGTTCCTGCTATTGTTAATACCCTCCCTGCTGAAACGGTCTAAAGACCAGACAACAATAATATCAAACTTATGTAATCTTGCATCCTTGAGCATCTGTTGAAACTGTGGTCTATCAGTAACCCTTCCACTTAATTTATCTATATAGATTTCAGTAACCTTGTAGTTTTGTTGAGAACAATAAGTTTCAAGTTGTTTAATCTGATTCTCAGGTTTCTGCTCCTCAGTTGATACCCTTGTATAAAGAGCTACTTTCTTTGTAGTTTTATCACTACTGTTATCTATTTAAATCACCTTTAGGTTATCCTTGTCCTTTTACCTTAGATTATATTCTTTCATCTATTCACCTTGTATTTTTAATTTAGTTTTCATAAAAATGTTTATGTTTTTTATTCCAACCATATCTTGGATATTTAACACCATTTCGTTTAGCATGAGCTTGTGCTTCAACTCTGGTTTTAAATCCAGTTACTCTTTTTACAGTTTTAACCATATTTTTTCCACCTCCTTTATATTTCTATATCATTTATTTTCATTTAACTTTTACCTTAATTTCTTTATTTGTTTTATCATATGGTTGAAACAAATTTGTTAATCCTGGATTTTCTGAACAACCAATACATGGCATCTCATAAAGTTCTGAATTTTGATACTTACAATTTATACATGTCTTTTCCATATCTATTCCTCTTGAACTTTTACCTTACTAAACCATCTTACGCATACTCTCATTTGATTTTACATTCTTATTAATAATATGTTCTTTTTTCTTAAAAACATTAAGCCAACGAGCTTTAAGATTAGGACCAGTAGAAACACCAATCAAAGCATAACCAATACAACCCTTTGGAATAATATAACGAATAGGATGCATAACCATAAAGAATCCGTTAATCTTTAAAACCCTAACTGCTTCTTTCACAAAACTATATGGTTTAACACCATAACTATGACCATCATAATATGGTGGGTCAGCTATTACATTATCCATACTGCAATCATCAAAAGGTAAAATATCAGAACAATCAATATTATATGTTGGATTAAAAGTATTGTTTACATCACATGTAATTCCTACTTTTGATTTACCACTAAAAAGATGTAATACTTTTTTATCTTTTAAACCAATTAAATCATCTACTCTATCATAAATTGGTTCAGGAAATATAATACCTCTTGGTCTATAAATCCATGTTTCTTTTATTTCATAACTCATTTTATCCTTGTCCTCTTACCTTAATAACCACACATCCTATGAAATTCATCATAGAACATCTTATACCATCTATCTTTAGTTAGATTATGAATAAAAACATTTGAATGAGTTGCTTTGTCAGTCCAAAAAACACAACTTTGATTATCAATATAGACTTTAGCAATACATTCAAGAATGCTTTTGTCATCTACTGCTTCACATTTTTTTGTTTTAAAACCAAATCTACTCATTATTTTCCCTCAACAATTACCTTATCTATATTCCTTCATTATCTTTCGTTCTTTCTTTCTATACTCTCTATATTGTTTTCTAAAACTAATATTTTGATTATCATTATCAAATCCAAATAGACTTTTAATAAAACCAATAAAAATAGCAATAGCAGAAATTAATATTACAATAGGCACAATAGCATAAAAAAAATCTCCTACTGTAATATTTTCTATATCACTATCATCTATTTCCATGTTATTTTACCTTACTTTGCTTTTGAATATGCTTTTTCTTTTGCTTCTTTCATAGATTTAGCTTTCACACGAACATTGTGTTCTTGTCCATTCTTTGTATAACGAACATTATAAACACCACCACCCATGTGATAGGGTTTTCCAAATTTTCTCATTTCATTTCACCTCCTTTCATATTTATATATCATCTATTATCATTTACCTTTTACCTTATTTCCAATTATCTAATCTTGTTTTTAATACTCTTGTACAACTTTCAGATAAATTTAATTGAATAACATTTTTGGAATGTTTATCTTCAACAACCAAAACAGTTCCATCAATGTTTAATCGTAAACCTATTTCTCCAACATCAACTTCTATTTTCATTGTATTCCTACCTTATTAATTTACGTTATTTTCTCCTTGTTATATTTGTAACTCTGCCTTTATATATCCGTCTATATGTAGATTTTGTATCTTTAACAATTTTATATGGTGTTCCACAACTAATGCAATTAGGAAACAGCTCAATAGCATCATCTCTATCAATAACATGATGGCAATTTGGGCATTCTAACATAATCTTACTTCCATTTTTTTGTATTCTTCCAAAGGACTTTATGTGTTCCTTTAAACATCTTATCTTTTTCTATGTCTTTGTGTTTCATATTTACAGTTAGAACATTTCCTATTTGGTTTTCTAACTGGTCTACCACAATCAATACATTCATTATATCCACTTGGTACTTTTTTTCTTAAATGTGTTTTCATATTCTTTTTCACCTCCTTCTAAATTCATACTAATATATATGTAACCTTTTTCATTTAACTTTTACCTTACTTATTGATAACTACAACTTTGCCTTTTTTACCAAAACGTGGTTTAGCTTCACGACATTTAAGTTTATATCCTTTATTGGTATAGTATGCCTTAGTTTTCTTAGGCATCCTACTTAAAGAACCTTCATAAACTATTTTTTCTTTTTTTGGATTATACATTGTCATTTTTTTTCACCTCCTTTAATTTTTACCTTAGTTTTTCTTCTAATATTTTTATTCTTTTTTTCAGGTTTTTAATTTCTTCCCAATGTTCTGCTAATATATCATTTGTATCCATATTATTTACATCCTTTCATTTTTTACCTTACTTCTTTTTCTTTTTAATATCTGGCATTAATTTATAATTCATATCTACAAACCAACCTTTACCTTCAAAGGATTTGATTTGCCCATTTTCATAATATTCTATTTTCATATATGGTATTTTAAAACCCCCTAACTGTGCAAACAGCCATAACAACAACCATCACAGCAACCACTACCAAAACAAGAACATTAACATTATAAACACTATTAACAGCAGTCATACTAGCATTAATACTAGCAACATTAGTATTACTCTCCATACCCCAGAAATACTTAGTAGTAAACATAACAGTAACACCAGATAACAACGCTATGAATATACTTATCATTACAGCCATAGACACATATCCTTTATTTATTTTGAAATTTTTTTTTTAAATAACCTTGCAGTAACCTCAGATATAACAGCACCACAACTACCATAAAGCATCATAAACTGAGGCGTGGTCATATTAAAAGTTTCAGTTCCCTGCCAAAGACTACCAAATACTGCGACACCAATACAGATAACCTGAACGAACCTAATAGCATAATAAATAGTATTCTTATTCTCATCTATAAAATCATACTTAGATTCAACAACAGCTTCTTTCTTTTCCTCAACTTTAGGCTTACTTTCTTCCATAGGCTTTTCCCTCATCATACTCATAATATTTACAAATACCATAACCAACAACATTAATCATATTACAACTATTCCTAAACTTACAGTTCTCACAACTATTCACCATAAAGCTCTAACCTTCTTTTCTCCATAGCTCCCTCATGGTGACTACAACGCTTTCTCATCTTATGACGGTGGAGATTAGAAACCCATGCTCCACACTCAGGACAAATTACCTGTTCTGCCATTTATATCATCCTCCAAATCATAGATACGGTGTCTAAGACTTCTTATCTCAGCTTTCATAATATACATCTCCCTTAACAACTGTTTACGAGATGTTTTTTTAATCCTCATTCTTCCTCCTCCATTTAATATAATCCTCAACAGCAACAGTAACACAAGCAACAACATAACCAACAACACCACCAGTTATAACATAGAAATACCAGGGCATACATCAACCCTCCCAGAAATTATGAAAAGGTGAAAACCTAGACCATTGAAAATTACATCTCTCACACATATAATCCTTGATAAAAAGAACACCAACAGTAGATACATCTTTACTTCCACATTTAGGACAAACCTTTTCTCTCATACTATACATCACCTTAACACAAGGTCTTTATAATAACTCTCAAGTATAGAACTATAATAACCAAGGAAGGCATTAACCTTTTCGTTATACCTCCAGATGTTATCATCAGAGAAATAATCCCTCCAAGTATTAACCTTACCAGTCCAACCCTTTGGGTAATTACGGTAATCATCTTTTCTTTTCTTAGAATACCTCCTGTTAATATGGTCAAGGACATCCTTAGTTATAAACCTACCATAAAAAAAACCAGATATACCATTGAAAACATTTTTCCTATCAGACAACACATCCTCATATCTAATAACAAGTGACTTATCCTTGTTCCTGTATCTAACCCAGTCAGTCATCCAAAGCAGAACAGCATTAAGATAACCATCACAAATCAGATGATTAATAGCAGTATTCATATCATCATGGTTCTCAAAATATTTCATATTAATAGGATGAATAATACTATGGCGAAGGTTCTTACCCTGATTCTGAATAAGATTAAAACTATTACAATAAATACTTGTAATCACATCAGCAGGATGACGAAACAAAATAATATACCTGAAACCAAAATCATCCAATACTTTCAAGTTTTTACCAGAAGGAGGTATATGATATTTCAACACACCACCCCTCCTAAAAAACTTTATAATACCTGGTCGGAGGTCACTATCATTATTCAACATCATATAAGGTGGATACTTACGCACACCTGCCCCACCGTTATCCTCCTGTATATCACAGATACAGTTAGCAAAACGGCTACTGCTACTCTTAGGAATAGCAGGTATAATTATTAACTCTTTATCTCTCATAACAATCCCTCATGGTTTTTAAGAAACCTACTACCAACCCTTGCAGGACAACCATAACAACGGTGATAAGGTTTAAACAAAGACCAAAACCTACTCTGAAGTTTCTCATAAATATTATCCCATTCCATATCAACCCTCATATTCATCTCCCTGACAACACCAAGTATATCCTCAGATGTATTCTCAACATTAGATAAATGATACCTATCAAACTGTTCCATCCTAGTAAAACTACCAATGCCCTTAGTTAAAACCTCCTCAAAAGACAACAACCTATCCTCATCAGTATTATAAACAAGTTTAGGAAGAAACAACCCACCCTTAGGCATATCAACATACTCAAGAGGACAACTATTAAGCATAACAGATGGTGTATTAAACAAAAACGCTACACAGATAAGACCTGCACTATTCCCTACAAAAAACTTACAATTAGCAGAGAGAAATATATCCATGAAATCAGAACGAAACCTAGAAGCATAATCAATGATACGAGGATTATCAGTTTCAAGAGGTTCATCAACCAGATACCCCATCCTGATAGCATAACCACCCTGTTCTGTAACATATTCCATAGCCTTGATTTGATTCTTAACATCACTATCCCTATAATCATGGTAACTAAAATCCTTATGATACTCTTTTCTATTATTCAAATAAGAACCATCCCTGTTATGAAAACAAACATACCAACTATCAACACCCATACGAGCAAGTTCCTCCATACCAAGTCTACATTCATCCTTGTTAAACTCAAGAAATGGTTCACCCTTGAAACTACTATAAGCAGTAGGATTAAAATGATAATGTTTAATAAACCTGTTAGAAAAAACTGTTTCACATATATCCCTAACATGAGAATTATAAATCATCTTCTTACACATATACCTACTAAACATATCCAACAGTTGCCTGTTACAGATATAATCATCAGTAAAACCAATATACCTATCCTTAGGGTTATAATCCTCTCTTATAAACAACTCAGTATTACTACAAAGATGACCGATACGGTCAGTATAAAAACGGAAAAACTTAGTAGCTATAATCCCACCAACCGCAATATTCACATTTCAATATAGGCACATGACCAAGTATCATGTTATACTTTTTTTTCTCAACAACAGGTCTACCACAATGAGGACAAATCATTTATTATCCTCCATCTGTGATTCATGTAAAATCTCAGAACCCTTATCACAATAAAGACAACGACCATAACGATTAATATGAAAATTATGAGTGCTAATACTATGAGGAGGACAACAATCAGGTTTATCAGGTGTAAACCTTAAAACCTCCAAAGGTCTAACCATGATACCTCACCCCAAAGTTACACTCATATTCCTGCTCCTCATCAATCATATCCTCCATCATAGCAACAACAGGTCTAACCCTCTCATTCAAAATCTTAGCAATCGCCTGGTTCTCCTTAGTAAGTCTAATCACCTGCTCCTCTAACAAACAAATTCTATCCTCGTTCCTATCCTTCTTCATATTTTTTTCCACCTTCCTATTTTTTTTAATAACATTATAGGTAATAAGATAAATCCCCATAAGAGAAATAAAAAAAGACAAAGACAATCCCAATAAAACTGCATAAACTGATAAACCCAGATATGTAAATCCTTCCACGACATATTTATTTCTCCAACACATAAACACAATCCTATCTCAACTAAACTCAGTAACCACACCTTTTTTATTCTTACGGTTATTTTTAGTTATCTTATCATGGCATTCATCACAAAGAGTAACTAAATCACTCTTGACATCCTCCTTTCCTAAACTATTATATTTTCTATGATGAACCTGTAAATACAATCTTGACCCACAATTCCTACAACGATTCCCATCATATTCAACTCTTTCATCTCTCTTTTTTTTCCAATCATTACTTCTTATGTAACGATTGTAATCTTTAAACCCAGTTGTATCACCATTAGTTTTATATACTAAATTTGCATTACTAAGATTCTTCGCTGAGCTTGTGCTATGTTTATCACACATACTATTATTGTTATCATACCTAATTTTTCTCAGCAGTTGTATTAATGTTTCTATTTCTGTGTAGTATACATATACTTTGTTTTTTCCTACTGTTTCTTCTATATAGAATCCATCTATGTCAGCAGGTTCTAGTCTTAATGTGTTCTCCTCATCATCTAAGTATGTTTCTTTTTTTAAAATCCTTACCACCTTCTTTTAAAGTTCCACACGAAATCATCCCCTCTCCCTTTTGATAGGGGGGTCTATTTCTTTTGAATTTTTTTATTATTACCCTGTCAAACATGGAATAGTTGTCCTCTTTTTGTGTGTATGTCCAACTTTTATGCCATCTTTTTTTTTTGTAGTTATAAGATACACCTAGTATTTCTACTGCAACTATTTTATTGTTTTTTACTGCTATTGCATCAGGGCTTTTTCCTTTAAGCTCTATAACTCTATATTTTTCTTTTTCTAGTTTTTTGATTGTTTCTTTTAGTAGTTTCTCATGTTTTTTTCCACCTGTTTTACTCATTGTTAGAATCTCCTACTTGATAAAATTCATGCTCAAAATTGTTTAATGCTGTCACCCAGTTCCTTGTGGTAAAACCTTGTTCTTGTGTTATATCTGCGAGATACCATTTGCTTATACGGTTAAAAAAATCGTTTTGAACATGATACATATTAACAATACAATAGATATTGTCTGTTATAAAAATTACATAATAATCAGCCTGTGTATGATATATCCATCCTTCTTTTCCTTCCTCAAGGTTAAAAAATTCTTCTACAAGGATGTTATCTGTTTCAACCCATCTGTAATCTCTTTTTACTTCATAGGTTTCACCTGTTTCCATGTCCATCACATCATACTCAGGGCAATAGCCTTTAGTAATAAAACTAAGAGGGATATGTGATATGGCAAAGATTTCTTCAAATATTTCATTTTTTATGTCACGATTATAGTCATATATTTCTTTGCCCATGTGATTCACTTATTTTTTTGTTTTTTTGTTCTGTTTCTCCATTTTGTCATGTTCTTGGTTTCTGCTTTGTATTTCCTCTATTGTTATCTGGAATGCCTGGTTTAAGACTTTTTTATAGTTTTTTAGGCTACTGTTTACTGTTAAATCACTTAATAGGTATATTCCATTGTTGTTTTGTTTTATGCATCCTTTTATTTCAGCTTGTTTTATATAAATATTTTTTTCATCAAACATTTTTATCTACTTCCAACTTTTTTTATGTTTACTATAACATTCTCTGCATATTTTTCCATAGCAGAGTTTACCACATATTCTACATTCTCGGTCTTTTTTTGGTGGCATATCTATCGGTTCTTTTTGATTTTAGGGTGTCTGCAGGTGTTTGTTTGGTTTCTACCTCTGCCACCTTGCATTAGTCCTTTTCTGCTTCCATCTTTTCTTCCAAATCCTTTTCTAGGCATATTTTGTTTTCACCTCCTTGTTTTGTTGGTGAGGAGAGGAGGTGGGATTGCATTTTGTCATGCGAGGTAATAAAATGTCAGCTATTGGGTCGTGGTGAGATGACTGTTCCAAAAAACCACCGACTTTGCCCACCTCCAATGTAATTACAAGTAGCCATGCCAAAAGATGAATATATAGTTGTTTCAAGGAGGAAACACGATATATATAACTCATTCGGAGAGAATGGGATGTGTGGGCTACTTGTAGATTACTCTTATTCATGTTGTTTCTTTTTCTCCTTTCTTTTTTGTCTTTCTTCATAGTATTGGTCTAATTTGTTTGCATCTAAGTAACGGAAATAATTCTCAAGTCTTTTAAAGATTTTATCATCTTTCTTTGTATAGTTTCTTTTATGCTCCCAACAGGTCATTGTTTCTCCCTCTTGTCATATACTGCTGTTCCTGTTTCATATTTTATCATTTGCATATCACAAAAGTTTTTGTTAAGTTCTTTAAAATGTTGTGCTGTTTTAATATCTGGTGTTATGATACTAAAAGTGTAGCCACCTGCTTTAGATTGGACTATACCTCCTATTTTAATCATATTTTCTCCTCATAGTTACATATTTTTATTTCATTCAGAAACATAGGATAAACAGGTGTTTTACTTATTTTATTACCCTGTTTAAAAGTGTGTTTCTGTTTTACCTCTATTATTATTCCTTTCATTCTCCTCACCTCGTTTTTCCCTGTTCCAATAGGGGTTTTTACATTTTGGGCATACTACTGGATTGTCTGTTCTTGGTATCCATATATACCCACATCTTTTACATTTATATTTTGGTAACATTTACGGATGGTAATATATTAAGAGTTTATAAGTTTTTTGTTTTTTGACGGTGTTTTTTCATTTTCATAATTTCCTTCATCTTGTTATTGATAAGTTCAAGATATTTCTTCCTCTTAGCTATATACCAGTTATAAGGTTCTGTTGGGATATAACAACTATAATGGTCTTGATAATCAACCCATACCCTATATTTACGGTCATCAGGATAATAATTAAAACGGTAACACCTAGCAAGTCTATCCCATGTTTTATTACCATCCTGGTCAAAAAGCACCTGTATCTTGTAATCATCATAATCCTTCAGAAACTTCAAAAGATTCCTCCTAGTAGGACAAGTCATAATAAGACCAGTAATAGCAGTCCTAATAGTATCAAACATTCCCTTGAGTAATATAACCTCATGTAAATCTATGAAAAACTTGTAACTATTGAAATGAACAGTTGCATCATCAAGACAGATAACAGGTGTGATATAATCATTGTGGATATTGTTTTCTATGAGGTCTATCAAATCTTTAGGTTGAAATATGATATGTTCAAGTGCCATCCTGTATGCATCATATTCATCTAATCCCTCAGTTATCTGATATACCTTAGCCATGACCTTATAGGCATAAGTGCTTTTACCCATCCCTCGTTCACCTACGACAACGAAACCTGCAAAACCATTTGGGTGTCTACGCAGTATCTTCTGAACTGTTCCACTATTCCAATCATCTAACTTTTTGTAATTCATTTTTATCCCCTATGTTGTTTATTATATGTATATAATGTATTTTTGTATATTGTAGAAAAAAAATAATAATCTAACTATAACTCTTGATATATTTAGTATGATAGATAAGATTATTTTCCTCTAACAAAATACTGATATGTTCTAACAATTTGTCATAGTTTTTTTTACCCAGGTCAGACCTGCTGAATGTTATATCGTTATCCTTTTTGAACTGTTTAGCATTATCCCTGAGCTGTCTAGGTAACATAAGTAAAAGAGTGTCTATACTTCTTTCATAGTTCTCAAGGTCATTCACACTACTAAACTGAGCTATACGACCTATCTGCTGTAACAAGATAGATTCATAGTCTATCTTATGTTGGAATCTTGACTGTATATCAAAATCGTTATCAATAGATTTCATGTTCTTTACTTAGTTTATCATAGAAGTTGATATATGCCTTGGCATAACTCTCCGCTATACCTGTTTCCTCTCCAACCTCTGTGATTGCATCCTTATATGCCTGGTTAAGTGTGTTTATTTTTTTCTTGAGTTCATTGTCATACTTGGTTTCAAATTCTTTAATTGTTTTCTCAAGAGCATTATCATGTATCCTTAGTTTGATGTTTTTAAGGACATTAACAGCTTGTTCATATTCCCCCTGGTCTATCAGGTCATGGGCTATATCTATTCTTTCAGCTATGAACTCTTTACTCATCTTTTTTTTCCTCCTTCATCTGTTGATGTCTTTTATGGTCGTCTAGGTTGTCTGGTTGTCCATCCATGTGCCAGGTGGCATATACATCTGTTGGGTAATATGCTATCATTATTTCTCCTCCAAGATGATAATTATTAATATTGATACTTTTAGAAGTAATAGGGATGTATGCTGTG
>Ga0272441_10010854_pt1 | contig 13656 bp, 11 predicted proteins | sample SSMProp6N_FD_193582 | JGI IMG/M metagenome (GOLD analysis project Ga0272441, IMG submission 193582) | Marine sediment archaeal communities from Little Sippewissett salt marsh, Falmouth, MA, United States - SSM-Prop-6N | ecosystem: Environmental > Aquatic > Marine > Wetlands > Sediment ... | reverse complement strand
ACCTACTACAGAAAATCTCTCGTAAGTCCCACTGGACCCGCTGCTTCTGTAGATGCTCCCCGATTTGCAGGCGTCTTCAGCACCGTCACGCACTAACGCCCCTACGCCACACCGTCCTTACGCCCGACCAAGCAACCTACTGTACCATCACCCCCCCATTCCACAATCGTATGCCCCTCTCATCCCTCCAGGGCCGATGAGCTAGAGCATTCTGTCGTACCGAGGCATCCCAATGCGGAGAGCTTCGCATTCCGACGACCCATTTCCACCCCTCGCCCGCAATACTCGCGGCCGCAAACACTGTGCCGCGATGTAGGGGCGTCCGCTCCTCCGCCCCTCATTGTAGCACAATTATGCGCTTCCGTGCAGTCCCAGTACCCAAAACACCTACCGCAGTGACATATTAAACAGCTTACACGCGTTCAACGCCGGTATTAAGCAGGCATAGTAACGTAGCGTGCTGCTGCATGGGCTTTATATCGCAGTCTACTGCGCCTCTTGCGCATTACGGCGGGCCTTAGTACGCTACATAACAGCGTATCTACTCTCTAGCGCAATAGACTTGACAACCTTGCGCCGCGTGGTATACTGATAACAGGATCGGGTTATGGGACGTGCAGGGAGGTAGGCCTCGAAGTTTAGGAGCTGAGATCACATGTTGGCCAAGCCGCTGGGACTGCTGTGCGTACAGGGTTTCGTAGCCTACATTGACCTCTCGTGGTTTGTCGCCTCGTGGGTCATCGCCAACGCAGCCGTCGTTCTGGCCGTCTGTATCCTGCTCCGGCGGTACCCGGCTGACGGAAGTCGCTGAGCAACGGCTTGCACACTTCGGCGCAAGCACGGACCACTCAGCGAGACAACCGGTCATAGATATGCAGGCCTTGACCAAAACAGCACAGGTAAGCCGATGAAGAGATACGTGGTGCCAAGCCCGTGATCGACCGTAGACCCGTGTGGAGGAAAAATCGCCATGGTCGTCGGCAAAAAGGAGGTCGAGCAGGAACTGCGCAGGCGAATTCGCTGGGGCTATCATCCCTACTATGGCAAGGAGTCAGCAGAGGATCACGATGCGAACTGGCTTGTGCTCAGTGAAACCGAATTCGACCGGATCGTAAAAGAGGAGACACGCAGCACGGTCGACGGTCCGATGATCTGCCAGTGCTGAGCAGGTCGCTCACGCTCAATGTAGGCGTGCATCCGTCTGGAAGTGGCGAGCGTTACCGTCTTCGCCCGGGCTCTGAGACATATCCGACCTGAACCACCCGTGCACAAACTGCCAACGACCCGGGTTGCCAGCACCCTAAGGCACCCGATGTCGCCCGTATCAGTTGGTTTATTCGAGCAAACCTTTGCAGCCGATGAACATTTCCCGGGGCTGGCCCGCCCAACATATTCGCCCTACCTGACCTGTCGGGCATCGCTGCTGGCTTGATACTCGGCCGAACAATTGCGAGAATCCGCCCTACGATAATAACCTTGATCGTCCAAAGACGGAGTTTTCACATGGCGCGAACGAAGCAGGCGAAGTCCCGCAGGCAGGCCGCCAAACCCTCGTCCCGACGGCGACAGACTCCTAAGACGCCTGGTCAGATCCAAAAGCTCGTACAGCAGGTCGCCCGGCCCAAAGGCGCCGACGGTTTCGAAGCAGCAGCCGACACGCTGGTGACCAGAGCGAGCGGCTCTGCCAAACAACGAAAACTGGTCCTGAACGAGCTGTCGGATCTCATCAGCCGGAAGGAGCCGCTTCTATATCGTCCCACTCCCGACGGCCTCAAGCCCGGCCAGCAACAGGAATACAACAGGATGATCGACGCCGCCACCGGGATACAGGCCGCCGCCCGATGTGCCCTGCGCATTGTCGGCCCCGACAGCTTCCTCGACGACCCTCACTGGCGGGGGTTACTCGACAGATCACGGATGCTCGACCGCCTCGGGCGCTGGCACATACACGTGCAGACCATGTGGGAGCGCGCCGAGCGGGCCGCCCTCGCCTTCAAGAAGCGGCATACTCGCGCGAGGATACAAGAGGTAAGGTTCTACGGACTCGGCGGAAGCGCCGCGCCACACGACATCGCGCGAGAGATCATCGCGAACGCCCGCAGATCGTCAACGCCCATCCGCGTCGTACGTGCCGACAGTCCGCACACGGACGATGTCGGCGCGGGCACACTGGCGATCCTGGCAAGCTTTTCGGGCAATACGGAAGAAACGCTCAACTGCCTGCGTCTCGTCAAGCGCCGCACCAAACTGCTTGCCGCCATCGCCAGCGGTGGCGAGTTGGGAAGGATCGCGCGAAAAGCCAAGATGCCGTTTATTCAGCTACCGGACGATCCGAAACACGCCGCCTATGTCTTCCAACCAAGAGAGAGCGTTTGCCTCCAAGCCACGTCCGCGCTCGTGTTCCTGGCCACACTGGGTCTCAACCCCGGATCGCGCGGGGCGTTCACCATGCGGTACCTGAACCAGAACCGCATCACGAAAAAACTCCAGGCGTGGCGATCTCGCTTCGGCCCGGAGATACCCACTGGTCGGAACCCGGCGAAACAGCTTGCGTGGTTCGCACTGCACGGGGCATCCCCCGGGATCGAAACTCCCCAGGACGCCTCCGGGTTGCGTTTGCTCACTCCCTACCTCATCGCCGACTGCAACCTACAAGCGGTTATGCACGAAGCTGCCACGCAGTTCAGAGAGCGGGCGAAGGTAAATGTCGTCGAGGGTGTGGCACCCGAAGATCTGCACAACGCGGTCGAGTCGATCCGCGCCCACGTCGAGGCGGCCAGAGCGCGAAAGCGGCGGGTACCCTTCACGTTTATCTTCTTCGAATCGGCCGACGACGAGCCACGCATTCAGCAGCGGCTTCAAGTGACGCGGGACCTAATCCTCAAAAACAAAGCCGACCTCGCGGTCGTCCGCGCCGAGGGAAACGACCCTGTCGAGCGTGCCCTGTTTTTGACCTATTTCATGGCACACGTGACCACATACGCAGCGCTGCTCCATGGCGCCGATCCGCTACCCGTCCCCACCATGAGCTGGCTGAAAAACGTGATGGCCGCCATCCCTCGCTCGACCGCCGGAAAACCCTCGGGCACTTCGCCTAGGAGCGAATGTCTCACCATCCACGCTGCGGCCAGGGCCAGGCGCCCCAGGCGCGGGTGAACGTGCTGCTTCCGACACGCGCCGTCTCGCGCGGATCGACACCAAACTTGTCTCCTCGCCCCCTGTTCCCTCAGATAGAGCGCTTTCACACGCCATGACCGCAGCACGAGACCATGCTATGATGGGCATGGAGCAGCGACAGGCACGGCCGACCGGAAGGAGCAAGCTCATTTATGGGATGGCAAGATCGCCCCTACGCCCACGATGACTACGACGACCCACCCCAACGTCCGCACTACCGAGGCTCGGGGGCGGGCGGGGTAAGCGTCACCACCGTCATTATTATCGCCAACATCATCGTCTTTGCACTCATGTTCTATGCCGGCCGAGACATCTCCAACTGGATTTTGAACTTCGGCATCATGCAGGGCGCTGCGGTGCTCCACGGGCAGCTTTGGCGATTGCTGACAGCCACGTATATGCACGCCGGCCTGACCCACCTGTTTATCAACATGCTCTTTCTCTACTTTCTGGGCCCGGCCCTGGAGCGAGTATGGGGGCGACGGCAGTTCCTGCTCGTGTACACCCTGGCGGGAGTTGCCGGCAACGTCTTGCTGACGGCCGCGAGCCTGGTCGGTTTCATCAGCCCGCTCCAGTACGGTCTTGGTGCCTCCGGCAGCGTGCTGGCGCTGCTGGGCGCTGCGGCTGTGCTCTTTCCCGAGGCAGAGGTCTATGTGTACTTCCTCTTCCCGGTGCGAATACGAACCTGCGTCATCTTCTACGCCATCTGGTACGTGTATAACGTCTGGCAGAGAGGCGATAACTACGGGGGCGACCTTTGCCATCTAGCCGGACTGGCGGTCGGAGTCTGGTGGGCCTACTCGGGAGGGTTCTCGCTTTCGGGCCGACACCGCACGAAGGTAGACCCGGCATCGGCCGCCCGGCATCTTGCGTCAGTATTAGGAGGGCCTCCAAAGAGATCGGATCAGGACGCTCGCCGCCCAGGCGTCCCCCCCGAGCAGCGTCATGCCGACGCCGAAACCGTCGACCGCATCCTGGCCAAGATCCACGAGCACGGCGTGGACAGTCTTACACCCGACGAGAAGAACGTCCTGGCCCAAGCCAGTCGACGCCGTCAAGCCCAGCAACACCCCGAAGACACCGACGACGCACCGTGACGGCCTATCGACCGTCGCGCCGTGCAACACTCACCCAGGCCGCCTCACGTCACGACAGGTGAGAACGTTTGCCGGTACGCCTCCAACGCGGACGGAAACGGACCCAGCGCCCGCTCGAGAATGCCCAGCGAGCAGGCAATCGTCAGCCCGTAGTTCGTGATGGGCACGCCGGCACGCCGGCATCGCATAATCCGCGACAAGACCGCGCGACGATTGTGCACACATGCCCCACAGTGCACCACGAGCTTGTAGCCGTCCAGATCATCCGGGAAGTCGTGGCCCTGCACATGCTCGAATTGCAGGCGACCGCCGACGTACTGCGTCAGCCAGTGAGGGATCTTGACCCGGCCGATGTCGTCGCCGATCGGATGATGCGAACACGCCTCGGCCACCAGAATCCGATCGCCAGGGGCCAGACGCTCGACGGCGGCCGTCCCGCGAGCGAATTCGCCAAGATCGCCCTTGTATCGCGCAAAGAGGATGGAAAACGATGTCAGCGGTACGTCGATGGGCGTATCGTCAGCCACCTTCAGAAACGCCTGCGAATCGGTCACCACCAGCGCCGGGGGACGATTCAGACGTGCCAACGCAACGGGCAGCTCGCGATCCTTGACGACCATGCAATACGCGTCATGGTCGAGCAGATCCCGTATCGACTGCACCTGCGGGAGTATCAGGCGGCCCTTCGGCGCCTCCAGATCGATCGGCACGACCAGAACCACCAACTCACCGGGCGGCACGAGATCGCCCACAATGGCGGGCGCGTTGACGAACTCCTCTGGAGCTGCTCGGATCAGCGCCTCGCGCAAATCCAACACGCCTTCGCCGCGCAGGGCCACGGCCCGCACGATCGGAACGCCCAGTTGATCCAGACTCGCCAAGACGGCCGGCTTGGGCTCACATAGATCGCCCTTGTTGAATACGACGATGACCGGCATCTCGCGACCGCGCAACTCGGCCAGAATGCTCTCTTCAAAATCACCCCATTCCTCAGCCACGACCAGAACGCCCACGTCCGTGCGATCGAACACCTGTCGTGTCCGCTGCACGCGCATCGCGCCCAGCGCGCCCACGTCGTCGATTCCCGCAGTGTCGATAAACAACACCGGTCCGATCGGCAGCATCTCCATGGGTTTCTCGACCGGGTCGGTGGTCGTGCCCGCTGCATCGGACACGATGGACACGTCCTGGCGCGTGACCGCATTGAGCAAGGCCGACTTACCCACGTTCCGCCGGCCAAACAGGCCGATATGCAATCGCATTCCTTTCGGTGCGGTTCTCATGCTTCCTCCACTCCATTCACGGTAGACCAGGGCTTGGACGCGTCACACTCGTCCGCCAAGTCCCTTCCCAAACGACAGAGCCTCATCGTGCAGGTGTCACTCAAAAGTACAGATCTCGCTGGTCGCTTGTGCGTATCCGGTCGAGACGTCGCACCAGTTCAGCCTTATGCTCGCCGTCCGGCAGCTTGCCCAACTCATCGCGAACCAGGCGCTCGCCGGCCTGACGCGTCTCGGCCGACGCGTAATCGACCAGATACTCCATAAGAGTCGTCAACGCATTCGGGGTGCAAAACCGCTTGATGAACCCCGGAATGGCGAACTCCATGAAGTGCTCGCCCGTCCGGCCCAATCGGTAACACGCCGTGCAGAAGCTCGGGACGTAGCCGTCACAGATCAACTCGCGCATCACCACGTCGAGACTGCGGACGTCGCCAAGCGAGAACTGCTGCTGCTGGACGCACTGCGCGTCGCCCGATTCGGTGTAGCCGCCGATCTCGATTCGACTGCCCGCGTCAATCTGCGATACCCCGAAGTCCATCACCTCGCGTCGCAGCGCCGACTCCTCCCGAGCGGTAAGAATCAGACCCGTATAAGGAACCGCAACGCGGAGGGTCGCGATCAAACGCTTGAAATCGTAATCGCCGACCAGATGCCGCCCGTCCACGTCCACACCGGACGCCCGGCGCAGCCGCGGAAAGCTGATCGTGTGCGGCCCGACACCATAGCGGCTCTGGAGATGCAGAGCGTGGGAGACCAACCCCAGCACCTCAAACCGCCAATCGTACAGACCGAACAGTGCGCCGAGGCCGATATCGTCGCAGCCGGCCTCCATGGCGCGACTCAAAGCGTCCAGCCGGTACAGGTAGTCTGCCTTGCGGGTGCCCGGGGGATGCCACCGGGCATACGTGTCGTGATGGTAGGTCTCCTGGAACACCTGATACGTGCCGATACCGGCTTCGTGCACGATGCGGTATCCCTCGTGATCGAGCGGGGCGGCGTTGATGTTTACCCGCCGAATCTCGCCGTGGCCGACCTTCGTGGCATAGACCGTCCGGACGCAATCGGCGATAAACTCCGCGTCATAGCGAGGGTGCTCACCGAAGACCAGAATCAGTCGCTTATGTCCTTTCTCTTCGAGCGCCTCGATCTGAGCGCGAAGCTCCGCACCAGACAACGTCCGACGGCGAACCGATGTGTTGGTTGCGCGAAACGTGCAGTACCTGCAATCGTTCACGCAGAGGTTGCCAATGTACAGAGGAGCAAAGAGCACGATCCGGTTTCCATACACCTCTCGCTTCAGTCGACGCGCCGTCTCGAACACGGCCTCCACCTGGTCCGGATCGTCGGCCGCCAACAGCGTCGCCGTCTCTTCGACGGTCAACGCCTGCTTGGCAAGGCTCTTGGCCAGGATATCGTGGACACGCGCCGGCTCGGGTGAGTCACCCTCGAGCAGGCCGATCAGACGCGCGTCGTCGACGAAGTCGATCGCGCCGGAACTCAGCGACATGTCCGCCATCACACTCACAGCAACACCTCCTGCCCCATCCTGCCCAATGCCGCCGCACGAGCCAGATAGCTCGGCGAATCACCACGCCCGATCCCGACGTGCCGCCCGATGGCCGCTATACGCTGGCGAATCCGCGTGTCCCCGTCGTGCCACGCCTCGCCCACGCACGCCTTGCCGGGATACAGGTCGTACAACCTGCGGTAGCACGCCGGCGTCAGGTTCGGCATAACCACGTTGGCCCCGCACAAAAGACCTCGCTCGTAGCCGTCTGCGTTGTCGGCCGCCGCCAGCGCGGTGGTGCTCGGGACATTCGACTGCGGGCACACCAGCCTGGTTAGGGCAATGACCTTGCAGGCCATCTCTGCGCTGTTCGGCACCTGCCGATCGCCCGAAGTGTGCAGCGGGTGCTGGTCCTGTCCCAGCGGCGTACTCACGTGCGGCCGGTAGGGGCCGACCCCGATCATGTCCAGAGACATCACACCGAACAGCTCGATATCCGCCGCCAGATCTTCGTACGTCTGGCCGGGAATGCCGATCATCACCCCACTGCCGACCTCATAGCCGAGCCCGCGCAGACGCCCAAGCATGGCAATGCGATCGCTGCGCTCGCCGGGCAGGCTCGGATGGATGCGTTCGTAGAGCCCCCGGTTGGACGTCTCGAACCTCAGCAGGTAGCGATCGGCCCCGGCGTCTCGCCATTTCGCCAGAGCCTCGTCGCCGTACTCACCCACGCTTAGCGTCACCGCCAGCGACGTCCCGCGCTTGATGGCGGCCACGACCCCAGCCAGCCAGTCGGTGTCGAGTGCCGGGTCCTGCCCCGACTGGAGTACCACCGTGCCGTACCCCAGCGCCGCCGCCCGGTCGGCACAGCGGCGGATTTCGTCAGCCGTCATGCGATAGCGACGCAACGACACATGTCCCGCACGCAGCCCACAGTAAAGGCACGACCGCACGCAGTGATTGGAGAACTCGATAAGACCGCGCAGATGCACCTGCTCGCCCACGTGCCTACGGCGAACCTCATCCGCCCGCCGCCACAGGTCGCGCAGGCGCTGCTCATCCGTCTCGCACAGCCAGTCGAGAAGCTCACTTCGATCCATCGTCACTGCCTTCAACGGCCTGAGCCGACTTGAGTACGACCGAAAACGTGCTTCCCACATCCGGTGCGCTCTCAGCCGTGACCCGACCGCCGTACATGTGCGCCAGCTTCCTGACAATGGACAAACCCAGACCGCTTCCGAGAATGTCACGCGTCTTGTCGTTCTTGATCCGCACGAAATCCTCAAACAGCCGCGACGATTCCTCCTCCGTCATCCCGATCCCCGTGTCTCTCACACGGATCGTCACATCTCCGTCACCGCCCCGGAGCGATACGACCACCTTTCCGCCTTCGCGGTTGTATTTGATCGCGTTGGAGATCAGATTATTGAAGATGACCTCCACCTCACCCCGATCGGCCGTCAGGACGGTGCCCTTATCAGCATCGAGCGCGAAGGTAACGCCCTGCCTGGCCGCCTCGGCCGCAAACGTTTCGACGCTGACGGCCGCCACCTCGCCCACGTCCAGGGCCGTCAACTCACGCTTCCTCCTGCCCGACTCAATTCGCGTCAGATCGAGAAGGTCGAAGATCATCTTGCGCATGCCCTCCAGACGAACCAACGCCCGGTCGAGCATCTCGCCGTAAACGGTCTCATCGTCGCCCGCGCTGCGATCTCGTATGGTAGTCAGATACCCTTCGATCGCGTTGAGCGGGGCCTTCAACTCGTGCGCAAGAACCGAGATGAACTCGAAGCGCGCCTGGCGCTTCTCCCGCGCCAGCTTGCGGGCCTGGCGCGCCAGGATGATGTTTGCCGCCGCCTTCTCGACGACCACCTTCAACTCGTCGGGTGTAAACGGCTTGGCCAGAAAGTCGAACGCGCCTTTTTTGATCGCGCTGATCGCCGTGTCCAACGACGCGTAGGCGGTCATCATCACCGTGGCCATCGGTCCCCGCTGCCCGTCGATCTGTTTCAAGACGTCCAATCCGTCGATCCCGGGAAGCTTGTAGTCGAGCAGCAGAATGTCCGGTGCATCCGCCCGAATCACATCCAGCGCCCGCTCGCCCGTCTCCGCCTGGTCGACTCGCAGGCTCACCTGCTCGCCGATCTCGGGCACCGTGACGACGTGACCCCTCAGCGCACGAGCCACTCCCAGACGCATACCCGGCTCGTCGTCCACAACCAGCACCCGAAGGGTTTCCATGGCTACGCACCTCGCATCAGCCGCTCCATCTCACGCTGAAGCTGCTCAAATCGGATCGGTTTGTCCAACACGACGTCGGCTTTCACCCAGGAGCGTTCCTCGTCGGTCTCCGCATCGAACTCCATTCCTGTCTCGCTGGTCAATCCGGTAACCAGGATCACGGGCACCGTAGGGTCGCGCTTCTTGATATGGTGGCAGACGACGAACCCGCTGTCCGGATGTTCCATCATCAGATCGACAACGGCCAGGTCCGGCATCCGCTTCTCGAGCACCTCGAGCGCATTCTGCTGCCCGTCGGCCGTAGTCACCTCGTAGCCGGACGCCTCCAGGCGTATCCGCAACTGTAGCAGATAGTCCGAATCGTCATCCACGACCAAAATGGTCTTGTCCTTCGCGGTCACGACTGACTACCTCGACAAGATGTTTTCGATCTCGCCGGCCAGATCCGCCGGCGCCACAGGCTTGTCCAGAAACTTCAGCACCGGCAACCACGTTTCGTCCGGCTCGAAACGAAACGGCACACCCGTCGCTTCGTGAATGCCCGACAGCACGATCATCGGCACCTCCGGCAGCCTCTGATGGATCTCGCGGGCCAGGTCGAAACCCGCCGTCTGCGACTCCATCATCACGTCGACCACAGCTAACTCCGGCTGGGTCGTCTTCAGCAACTCGCGGGCCTCCTCGGCTGTATTGGCACAAACCACACTATGCCCGCGATGCTCCAAGACACGTCGGTTCATCTGCACCAGGTCCACGTCATCATCAACCAGCAGAATCGTTGCCATGGGAGTTGTCCTTTCACACAACCTCAGCTTGCTCGTCCCGCTCGTGGGATACTTACGGTAAACGTCGTGCCCGTCGATCCGATCGACGGATCGGCGTTGGATTCAACTTCAATGTCCCCATAGTGCATCTTCACGATGCCGTACGTAACAGCCAGACCCAGGCCGGTGCCCTTGCCGATCGGCTTGGTGGTGAAGAACGGATCGAAAATCCGTTTGACATTGCCCGGCGGAATTCCCAAACCGGTGTCCGACACGATGAATAATACCCGTCCGTCATCACCAGTGACCCGTATGGTCAGATCACCACCTTCCGGCATCGCAGCCACGGCGTTGCTGATCAGATTGGTCAACACCTGGGTGAACTGGTCGGCATCCAACTCGGCGTGCGCGTCGGCCACGTCACACACGAGCCCGGCGTGGATTCCATCCGGCAGGCGTGAGTCCGCAAGGGCCTGCTCCACCAGCTCACAAACATTCGTCCGCTTCCGCCGCACCTCCTTCTGCCTGGCAAAGTCCAGAAGGCCTGCGACGATCTTCTTGCAGCGGTCGGCCTGGCTGGCGATCATGGACAAATCCCCCCGCAAGGCCGAATCTCGATCGCACTCGTCCAGCAACAGATGCGCGTACATCAGCACCACACCCAGTGGGTTGTTCACCTCGTGAGCGATACCGGCCGCCAGTTGCCCCATGCTGGCCAGCTTCTCCGACTGCATCAGCGCTTCGCGGGCGCTGACCAGCTCGGCCACCGTCGTGCGAAGCTGTTCGATGGTATAGGGCAGGCACATCTCGCTCTCGGCCAGACCCTTGTAGATGGCGATTGCATGTTCCCGACAGGTGTCGTACCCGCACGCCCCACAGTTCAACTCATCCTCGCTCTTGAACTTGCCCAGCCTCGCAAGGATGCGCTTCAACTCATCCTCGTCGGGCACGGGAACGCGTTGATCGTTGGGCGTGAACCGACGGTGCAGATCGAGGTCGTCCAGCGAATCCAGCGACGCCTGCCAGCGAGCCCGGTCGAACCCCTCCATTCGCGCCCGCACGTACCGGCTGACGTGCGACCGTCGGCTGAACAGCGGGCTGTGGTTGGATACCCCGGGACCCATGATGCAGCCGTGGCAGGCCAGCACCTCGAGAAGTCGGGCGTCGAGATCACCGGCCTTGAACTGGCTCAATGCTTCCACAAAGCCTGTACGCCCGTCGGCGGCTACCACCTCGCCCGCCAGCAGATCTTCCGGAATGTCGGCGGCCTGAAGCAGGCCGCGGCTTATCGATAGCAAAGCCCCCGTCCCTGCGTGCGGCGGATCAAACTCGGCGGGCTCTACCCCGGAAGGCTCGACCCCGTGGCGCTCGAACATCGACCGAAGCTCGACGAACGTCAGGCCCGCGTCCACCTCGCCGGGCACGTTCTCACTGGCCACTTCGCCTTTCTTGGCTATGCACGGCCCGACGAACACGATCTTCAGATCATCGCCGTGGATCCGGTGCAACGCCCTTGCGGTCGCCACCATGGGTGACACAATCGGCGCAAGTGACTCCACCAACTCCGGCTGGTATCGCTCCACGTATGCGACCACCGCCGGACAACTCGTCGCCACATAGCGCCGGCCGTTCGTCTTTTCCAGCAACTGCCGATACGCCCGCGCGATCAGGTCCGCGCCGAACGCCACCTCGTGCACCATGTCAAACCCCAGCGCACGGACCATGCCCAGCAATTGCCCGTAATGGCATTCGGTGAACTCGGCTGGAAAGCTCGGCGCCAGAATGGCCGTCACCCGAGCCTCACCGTGAATCAACCTCTCGGCGTCGTCTATCGAGCTCAGAACCGCCTTCGCCCCTTGACTGCACACGCGTACGCAGTTGCCACACCCGATGCATCGCTCGGGGATCACCTCGGCCTGGCCCTCGGCGATGCGAATCGCCTTGGCCGGACACTCCCGCACACACGTGTAGCAAACACGGCAACGCTCGCGAATCGTCGTCACCAGCGGTATGGACTCGGCATATCTCATCGACCCGCCACCTCAGTGCACGACCGCCCGTTCGGCATAACGTGTGTGCAATAGCTCGTGCGACTTGCTGCCCAGCGGCTGACCGAGAAATTCGTCATACAGCCGCCGTACCGCCGCGTTCCCGTGCGCCGTTCGCACAGGCTCGTCCCGATCGATGCGATAGAGAGCCTGCATCCGCTTGCGCACCGCATCCGGGTCCACGCCAAACAATTGCCCCCCGCCACCCACACAGCCGCCCGGACACGTCATCACCTCGATGAAGTCCAGGCGATCCAGGCCCGCCTGCAATCGCTTCAGCAGCCGCCCGGCATTGGCCAGTCCGCTGACCGCGGCTACCGCCAACTCACGCCCCTCAATGTCAATAGTCGCCCGCTTGACGCCTTCGAGGCCGCGAACGGCCTGCACCTCCAACTTCGGTGCCTCCTTGCCGGTCAGCAGATAAAACGCCGTCCGGATGGCCGACTCCATCACACCGCCGCTGGCGCCGAAAAGCTTGCCGGCCGTGCTGCGATCACCGAACGGGGTGTCGGCCGGCTCCGGATCCAGACGCCTTTGGTCGATACCGTAAAGCCGAATCAGACGGGCCAGCTCCCGCGTCGTCAGAACCGCGTCCACGTCGGCCACCCCGCGGCGCGCCATCTCCGGGCGCTCCGCCTCATACTTCTTGGCGGTACACGGCATCACCGCAACACTGAAGATCTTCTCGGGGGCCAGACCCTCGCGCTCGGCGAAGTACGTCTTGATCACGGCGCCAAGCATCTGCTGCGGGCTCTTGCACGTCGAGAGATTCGCTATGAACTCCGGGTGGAACTGCTCCACAAAGCTCACCCACCCGGGCGAACAACTCGTCATCATCGGCAGCGGTCCGCCGCGATCGAGTCGCTGCACCAGCTCCGACGCCTCCTCCATAATGGTCAGGTCGGCCGCGAAACTCGTCTCAAATACCCGGTCGAATCCCAAGGCGCGCAGGGCTGCGGCCATCACGCCGCAGGTGTCGGTGCCCGCTTCGAACCCGAACTCCTCGGCCAACGTCACCGACATGGCCGGGGCATGCTGAACCACCACGAATCGGTCGGGATCGCGGAGTGCATCGACGACCCGTTTCGCGTGACTGTGCTCTCGCAGCGCGCCGGTCGGGCAGGCCATAATGCACTGACCGCACCGGATACAACTCGAAACATTCAACCCCTGACCGAAGACCGTGCCCACACGCGTGCCGCTGCCCCGGCCGATGAAGTCGATCGCCGAAACGCTCTGCACCTCCTCGCACACGCGTACACAGCGGCCGCACAGAATGCACTTGGCCGGGTCGCGCACGATCGCCGGGTCCGACAAATCGACGTGGTAGTCGCTGCGCTGTCCGACGTACCGGCGCTGGCGGACCCCCAGCTCTTCGGCGAGCCGCTGCAATTCGCAGTTGCCGCCCCGAATGCAGTAATTGCAGTCGTCAGGATGTGACGCCAGTAGCAACTCGACCACCGTCTTGCGCGCCCGCATCACACGTGGCGAGTGCGTCTGAATCCGCATCCCCTCCGTCACCGGAAAGGCACAACTCGG
>Ga0272441_10010853_pt1 | contig 13657 bp, 7 predicted proteins | sample SSMProp6N_FD_193582 | JGI IMG/M metagenome (GOLD analysis project Ga0272441, IMG submission 193582) | Marine sediment archaeal communities from Little Sippewissett salt marsh, Falmouth, MA, United States - SSM-Prop-6N | ecosystem: Environmental > Aquatic > Marine > Wetlands > Sediment ... | reverse complement strand
CTGTACTGGGGTCAATGCCGTAGAGGTAGATGCCTCCGTCGAGATAGGACGAACGGCCCGCCGCGAAGTACACCACGTTGTCCTTCACCAGCACGCTGCCGTGCACCGGCCACGCCGACTCGACCTGACCGAACGCGCACACGCGCCGTTGCTCAGGGGCGGCACGAAACCGCCACACCAACGCCCCGTCCGTCGAACGCAGGCAATAGGCGTACCCGTCCGCCGAACCAAACAGCACGAGGCTGCCGTAAACGGCGGGTGGCGAGTCCACCCTGCCGCCGGCCGTGTAGCCCCACCGGACCTGTCCGTCCCCGGCATCGAGGCACCAGACGGTATGCGCATCGACCTCGGCCACGTATAGACTGCCGTCGGCGACGACGGGCTGCGTGATTCGTCCGCCCAGTTCGGCCTGCCAGCGGCGCTCGACCTGCCTTGGTGCGGGTGCGGTTGTCGAGCCGCTGCGCCGTGCGTCGTGCCGAAGCGTGGGCCAATCGTGTGCCGCGGAAGGCCGCGCCTGCGCATCGTCGATTTCGCCGTAGGCAGGGCCACGTTCGAGCCGTGCTGTCTGCGGAACCTTCCCGCCGCTTGGTTCGCTCGCGGACGCCAGTGCGTTGAACCCGTTCAGCTTGACGCCCGGATAGCAGAAGCACTGGTGCGGGGGCATGTAGAGGAGCCCGTTGCACGGCATGAAGCCGAGCTTGCACGGCGCGCGAAGCCAATCCTGGCGCATATGGTTGTCGGATTTCACGTCGATGAACTCGACGCCGCGCTTGGGCCACAACAGGTAGCGCTCGGTCGCTTTGCTACGATAACACCGGAAATGGTGGCCAGAACTGATCAGATTGGCGACGTCGATCTCTCTCTTGGCCTCGCCTGTCAAAGGGTCATACCCGATCCGCCGCGCTCCGGGCCACACCAGCCCATCCGCGACGAAGAGGTCCGGCGGATTGCTGACGCCTGGCCCTTTTGCCCCGCTGTCCACCCACAGCTTCTCGCCCGTTTCCATCGAGAACGCTTCCAGCTTCTTGTGCCCTACGAACAGCACGACGCCCTCGTAGGCGACAAGGGTGTTGCCTGCGGTCCAGAGATTGCCGGCCGCGCCGCCACTCGGGGCCCGCCATACGTCGTCGCCCGTCTTCACGTCGAGGCAGACGACCTCCTTGCCGTTGTGGTACACGACGCGACCGCCACCGACCGCCAAAGACAGCGGCAGGATTCTGTCGGCGGGCTTCTGCCAGAGCACATCCCCGGCCTCCGCATTCAGCGCCACGATCGCTTCCGCCGCGGACTCGCCCCGGCGGCGCCGTGCGTTGGCATCCGCGTGTCGATTCACGTGCAGCACCAAGATGCCCTCGTGGCACAGGATCTCCTCGGTGCCCTCAGTCTCCTCGATGTCGCGCAGGGTCTCGCCTGTGGCCGCATCGAGCACCGAGACCGGCGCCCGGTAGCCAAGCGTCGCGTACACCCGGTCGCCATCGGCGACCAATCGCCGGGGCAGTACGCTGGGCGAATGCGTGCGCTGCCCGCGAAGGGCCGTCCAGTCCTTGCCCTCGAGTTCGTCGCGCTTCCATTCCCGCCAGCCCCACTGGGGCACCGGGCGTTTCCAGAGCAGCACGCCGCTGAAGGCATCGCGGGCCACCAGGACCCATTGCGCCGGGAGTCGCTCGTCCGTTATGCCGGTGAGCCCTTCGTCGAGGATGTAGAACAGGCGGCCGCGGGCGGACACCAATGCGCTGACGCTCGAGTCGATCTCGTGGCTCCTGCAATAGCGCGGACCGGCCACCCACTGCATGCGTGTCGGCGGTCCCACGCGCAGGTCCTTGGCCACGGCGTTGCCCGTCGCGTCATGCAAGTAGTGGGTCCACTCATCGATCTCGTGTGGCCACGGCTTGACCGTTTTCGTCCAGGTGCCGTCACTCTTGAGGTAGGCGACGCCCAGGGGCGCGAGTACGCGCATGACCTCATCCCTGGCAACGCTGCCCAGATTCTCAGAGACCACCAGATTGACCAGGTTGTCGGCGTACGGCAGGCGGGCGCACGTCCACTGCTCGACCGACACCGGCCCATACAGCCCCAGGGAACGGATGCGCTCGCGCGCGGCTTGGACCTTGTCTGCATCCGTGTCCAGGCCATGCACCACGTAGCGGTCATTGGCGCGCAGTGCGGCCGTCAGCGCCCCATCGCCGCAGCCGACGTGCACCACCAGGCCCCCAGCCACCCCCGCATCCGCTAGAACGCGCCGCGCCTCTTTCTTGGCTGACCTGGGCGTCTCACCTGACCAGACGCCGCGCGTGGCGCATGCCGCCATCACGGCCAAAGCAAGAGCCGCCGCAATGCTTCTCCAGTTTCTTAGGCGGGCCATCACAAAAACCTCCTCTGCTCATTACACCCCAGCCGCACGCTGTCTTGGCAGCGTTCAGTATACTACACAGTCCGCGCTCTCGCCGCCCACTACCGCGGCCGCTATCTCCAGGCCGAGACGCGACGGAGCACCCACGCGACTTCGTCCGCGCTCTGGACCCCACCGCGAGCCAAAAAGAAAAGGCAGACTACACCTGTTACAATACCGACGGATGCAAGGGGCTCAGGTTTCTGGCTTCACGCTTGACAATCCTAAGGGTGAAAGGTGAAGACGATGCTGGTGTATGTAGATACGTCGGTGTTTGGCGGGGCGTTTGACAAGGGATTTGAGCAGGCCTCTGGAGCGTTCTTTGAGCGGGTTCGGGGTGGGGCGTTTGAAGTGGCGGTTTCCGCGCTGGTGTTGGATGAGCTTGAGCGAGCGCCGGTGCAGGTGAGGGAGCTGTTCACTGAATTGGAGCCGTTGCTTGTGCGCGTGGACATCGTCGAAGCGGCGTATGCTCTCCAGCAGGCCTACTTGGAGGCGCGCGTGGTCGGCCGGAAATGGGAAACGGACGCCTTGCACGTTGCAACCGCCACCGTGAGCGGATGCCGGGCCATCGTCAGTTGGAACTTCAAACATATTGTGAACTTCAGACGGATCCCATTGTATAATGGAGTCAACCAGATGCAGGGTTACGGTCCGATTGCGATTCACACTCCCCCGGAGGTGGTCTTCGATGAAGAAGAGTAAGAAGAGCTTTGATTGCGTGGAAATGATGCACGAGGGCGCGTTACTTATCCACGAAGAATTGAAGGGCAAGACGCGCGAGGAACAACTCGCCTATTGGCGCGAGCGCAACGAGGAGGCCCGCAAGAAGCATCCCCGGCTGCGCGAACTGGCCCGCACAAACGCCGCTGCCAAGTGAAGGACAGCGGGCATATCTGTCGTGGGGGCTATCGCCAGGCCGACACGCGACGCAGCACCCCCGCGGCTTCGTCTTCGCTCTGAACGCCCACCGCCAGCCACACGCCCTCGGGTTTGAGATTGGCGATAATCGTGTCCAGTTCGTCCAACCCAATGTGTACTTGAATGCCTTTTCCGGCGTCCTGGCAGCGGCGGTACACGTGGAGCCAATCGGACGCCCGGCCGTTGCCCGCGCCGTACACCCACTGGATGGCGTTCAACTCGGGGATCTCGAGCAGGCTGTCGAGATGACGCAGCGCGCCCGGTCCGTCGAGATGATAAATGGACGCCTCCATGTGCCGGCATTCCTCGACAATGCCCGGCAGGAACACGTCGTCAAACATCGCCTTCGAGATCATGCACGAGAAGTCGTTCGACGGTACGTACCATTTCCGGGTTGACACGATGCCCGGCCAGCTTGTGATCGCCTGACCCGCGGCCTTGAATTTGTCGTAGTAGAGATCGAAGACCTCGAAGTAGGCCTGGTTGACCCGATTGAGCAGGCGCTTGATGTCGTCAACGACCTCGAGCATGTCCAGGCTCAACTGCGCCGGGTCGCGGAATGCGGCAATAGCATCGCCGCCGGGATGAATGTCGCTGATGCCCACGTAGTACGTCCCGCGTCCGGCCTCGAGCAGGGCGTCGGTCATCTCGAGCAGCTTGAGCCAATAGAAGTTGTCCTTCGAAAGGACCAGTTCATCCGCCTTGGCCCAATCGGTCAGGCAGGGGATGCCCCAGGACGAGTCGGCCGTGTAGTCCATTTCCATGCCAAAGAACGCGCTGAAAAGTTCCGGCCCGAGGTTGGGCCACGCGCTCGGCAAGGCGTCCCCCAGGAACGCCGTGTTTCTTGCACTCGCGAGCGCGGCCTGCACGACCCGCTCGGTATCCATCCATCGGTCGCGCTGCGATGCATACGGTTTCTCTTGAGGCCAGGGGTAGTCGGGATTGGGCTTGGGCAGGGCCATATGCACGACGGGCCGGTCAAGGACGGCACAGTCCCAAAACGCGTCCTGCCGTGCAAGCCGCTGTTCCCAGTCTTCAATATGTTCGATGGACATCATGGGGATTGAGCGATTGAGCGATTGAGCGATTGAGAGATTGGGAGATTGAGAGATTGAGGGATTGAGAGATTGGGGGATTGCAGGTTGAGGGTCAGCAATGGTATGCGGGGAGACCGTGTATTTGTGACGGTGTGTGCTTGGTTTGGCTTAGGAGGCCGGATTGGTCCTCGGCATTGAAGGTTGGGTGATGAGAACATGGACTGTCTTCAATGGGTTTTCAATGATTCAATCACTCAATCACTCAATCGCTCAATTTCCGATACGCGTACACCATGAAGACAATGAAGGCGGCAATCAGGGGGACCGTGATTAGGAGCGTGGGCAGGTCGAAAACGCCCAGGTTCCAGGGCCCCACACTCATATCCACTTCCATGCCGCCTGCCTGGCCGGAAGAGAACAGCCAGCCGATGCTGCTGCCGAGAAAACCGTGTACGAAGCCCAAGGCAATCAGGTTGCGGTTCCGGTCTTCCATGAACACCCAGGAAAGGAACGTGCCCAGGATCCAGGTGGCCCCTACCAACAACCAACTGTTGATGTGAATGAGCCCGAAGAACAGGCCGTTCAACACCGAAACCCACAGACGCTTCCGCCAGCGTTTGGCGGGGTCCCTCGAGGGGGCGAACCCCTTGCGAAACCGCGTCCCGAAATACGAACTGAACAGCAGTTGTTGCAGGGCTCCCCAGAAGACGTAGCCAAGCACATCGAGCGCGAACTTCGAGGCCTGGAAATCGCTGAAGGCCTTCGGGCCGATCTGGAACAGCGCCAAGCCATACATCAGGATTCCCAATAGCGCGGCAATCTTCAGCGCGGTGAGAAACGCCGACAGGAAATTGTCGTAGCGCAGAACGCAGGTCGTCAGGAACGTCGCCAATACCAGGAGGAACAGCGTGATGAGGATCTTGCCGCCGACGGTCGCCCGCATCGCGAAGGCCGCCTCGCGATTCATGTCAAAGAAGAAGTCGGCCACCTCGTCCCACTTGATGTAGCCGATTGTGGTCAGGATGGCGATCAAGGTTAACACGACCGTCGGAAGTACCACGCGGGCGCCAACTCCGCCGTCCCGCACGAGACGCCACAGCGCCACGGGATTGCCCAAGCCCCATTGCGCCAGCGTGTCTTTATTGATGCGGGGGCTCACGAAGAGGATGTAGAGCACACTGACGGCGAACACAACATGGCTGATGGTGTCAACGATCTTGATCTCGAGCAGAACGCCGAAGGGGTAGGCAAAAAGCCACAGCACTACGAGGAGCAACGTCATCACCGCAAACGGCTCGATGACGTTGAACCTGCGGGACTTGCCCTCCTGCTCAAGTTCCCCACAGGTATTGGGAATCGTACGCACCCAGGGCTTTTCAGGCATGGCTTCAGATCCGTTTCATTTCAGTCGGGCTGAGGTTTCCCACAAACAACGGCCGGGATTCTATCACAGCAAATGCGCCGATGACAGCACGGCCGTTGAATCTGGCCGATAGTCTTAGTCACTACATTGGCGCTTTCCAACACCCCCCTTGAAAACAAATTCCTAACAAGGCGTCTTGAAGAACACCGCCGAGGTGCCCGTGACACATTGTCCCACAGACGCTGAGCGCTTATTCGGAGGGGTTGACGGACCAGTCGCTGAATTGCGCGGGCCCGCCGTCGGTTCGGAAGCCGAGCAGGCCTTCGCGGTCGTTGTTCGCCTGGGTGACGTAGCATTCCTCGGACCGAAGCAGCTCTGTGCCTTCGGCATCCAGGACGCGCACACGCACGCGGTCGTTCACGACGATCCCTTCGAGTACATAAGCCGCGCCGGGTTGCCAGGCGAAATCGTCCTTTTGCCAAAGGGTCCGGTCCTCGAGCGTGCGCAGCACGGCGCCCTTTTCGAGGCGGCACTCAAAGCCCTCGCTCAGGTCAGGGCTGACTTGAAACAGCAAGGCCACGGCCTGGGTTTTCTCACCGGGCGCAACGCGGCATCGAAACACGGCCCGGGCGCCGCGTGCCCCGAGGCACAGGAGCGTGCCGGTTCCGGATTCGGCCGTTTGCTCGAGCGCATTCTTCGTGTCGTCTACCCAGCGCCACATGCCGTCGAACATGCGCCAGCCCTCACCCAAAGGCGACGCTTGGCCCGCCGCGACAATGCGCGCTACTTTTGCGCGCGTTTGCTCTGAGAAATCGTGGAACTGCGCGGTTCCCTTCCAAGTTTGAAACCCGACGAACCCGGTTTGGGCCTTTTCCTCGTCAGTCAAAGCGAACTTGGGGCTCGCGGCAATCACGGTCTCCCCGTCGGCCTCGAGCATTCGGGCGGACACCTTTCCTTTCTTGATGGTCCCCTCGAGCACGTATTCCGTGTCGTAATGCCACTTCCCTTGCGGCCCGCTCCACACGCCGTTGAGCGGAAGGCGGTACAGCATCAGACAGCCGTCGCCGTACGTCCCGCCCAGCCAGAGCAGGAAGCCGCGTTCGAGTTCCCGGCCTGCGAGCATCACCATGCCCGACCCGCCCGCGCCTTTGTCCACCTGCACGCGGCATTGCCATGTGCCTTCACTGCCGCCGAGCGTGGTGTTGAGGGCGGTGGAGCGCTCGACCGGCGCGCCTTGCCTGATGGCATTCTTGTCCGCGGACGTCCATCGCCAATCCCCGTCGCCGACAATGACCCACGTCCCGGTATCGTCGTTCGCCAACCGCATCTTGGTCGGGGAATTGGGCACGATAGGGGAGAGGGGCGTCTCGGCCCGTTCCCACCCGTAGAACCGCGCCTGGCTCGAATCGGTATGAAGCGCCAACACGTCCTTAGCCGTGGGTTGAGCGTCCGCCACTTCGATCCAGTCGCTTTGTGCGAGGAGCGTCTCCCGGTCCCACCCGAACATCTGCACGCGGACGCGCCCCGGTTCGACGACGCCCTCGACGAGGTACGGGGTGTAATAGGCCCAGGGCGCGTACCGGTCTTCCCACAGCAGGTTGTTGGCCGCATCGCGCAAGACCACGCCGCCTGCGTCCGACCCGCCGAGGGTAAGCAGAAACCCGCGCGACAGTTCAGGCGCGGCCCAGAACCAGATCCCGGCCTGGTTCATCTCGAGCGCGGGCTCGACAAAACAGCGCCACGCGCGGCCTTCGCCTTTCAACGCCAGGTTAACGGCGCTCGTGGCGCCCTCGGCCTTCCCCTGCCGCAGCATCGGCGGGACACCGTCCGTCACGTGCCAGTCCCCCTCGCGAACAACACGCCATTGCGGACCCAGCGGCTCGGCGCCGCCCGTTGCGACAAGGCAGAAGATGGCCAACGCGGTCAACAGCGAGTGCTTCATCATAAGGAACTCCTCCCCGGATCATGCATTGCCAAAGCGGCGTCCGGTTTCAGGCCGGGTCAAACTGCGGGATGTCCAGTTGCTCGCCGCCCTTCAGGGAGGACTCGTGCGCCACGATTCCGGGTACGCAGAAGGCCAGCGCTTCGTACAGATCGATAGCGGGCTCGCGGTCCTCGACGAGCGCCATCACAAACTCGTTGGTGATGAACGGGTGCGACTTCCCGTGGCCGCTGTCGTACCGCATTTTCGGCGGCACCATGTGCCAGTAGTCCGGCCGCGCGCGGAACATCTTGCGCCCGGCCTGGAGGAAAAACGGTTGCCCGGCCCAGCCCGGCATGAAGAGCGCCCCCTTTGTGCCAAACCACTGCGCGCGCTCGCCGTGCGCGTTGATGTTCCAGGCCACGTTGCACCGGAACGGGTGGCCCGTGTCCGTAATGAACATGCCCATGCCGTTCTGGAATGGGTTGTCGTAGTCGTTGTCCTTGAGGGCGGGTTCCGCCGGGTCCGCATCGCCCACGCACGACACCTTGACGAGCCGCTCCCGGGTCGCGCCAACCAGGTGGGCGGTCGAGTGCGTCGGGTAGAACATCGGCGGCAGGCCGTACCGCCACGTGCGCTTGCCGTCGCGCCACGAAAGCCCGTCCGTGTTGAACCCGATGCCCGGATGATAGTACTCGGACTCGCAGTACACGATGGGCCCGAGCGTGCCGTCCTGCACGAGCCGCCGCATCGTGATCGTTTCCCAATGGTAGTAGCTCGTCTCAGCGCTCATGTAACGCAGCCCGGTGCGTTCTTTGACCTCTTTCATGCGGGCCGCTTCCTCGAGCGAGAAGCAGGCCGGACACGCGCTGATCACGTGTTTGCCGTGTTCCATGCAATCGACCACGTGGCGCGCATGGTCCGGCGCGCCTGTAAACACGGCCACGGCATCGATCTTCGGATCGAGGATCAACTTCTCGAGCGACTCGTACGGCTTCTCGCACGCATAGGTCTTCATGAGCAGATCCCGGCGTTCGGGGATGAGGTCGCTCACGGCCTCGACGATGCAGTTCGGGTGCTGGTGCCAGTGGAACGATCGACCAAAGCCCCCGCCCACAATCCCTATCCGCATCTGTTTGTCCGACGTCTGTTCCCAGACCGGTCCGTCCGCAATGACCTGGTCCTCGGCTTCTGCAAAAAGAGGCGCCATAGCGGCCAGCGCACCTGTCGCCGCCACGCTTGTTCGCAAGAATCCGCGGCGCGACAAACCCTCCGATTCGCCCGGTCCATTCCGTAACTCGTCTCCTGCGCTCATGAAGTGTCTCCTTCGGGTTCGTCTCCTGAAGCCGTGTGGTGTAGAGGCAGTGCCATGCGCTGGCCTATGCCCTCGCCTGGGAGAAAACAGTATCCCCGTTCTCTGAATACATGGCCCGCAAGAGTATGATCTGCTGGACGCGCCGAGTCAAGGGATGGGTCGCCTCAAATAAGGCAAGCACGGTGGGGCGAGCGTCCTCGCGAGCGGGGCGTTTGCGTGCTCAGAACAAACCCAAGACGGCTCGCGAGGACGCTCGCCCCACCATGCCTTGCCCCCCACCGCAAGACGAAGACCCGGCTGGCGAGGGCACTCGGCCTATCAATGCCTTACTTGACCGAGGTTGCGCGGCTTGCCCAGAATGGGCCGAGAAGCGCGTTTGCGCCGAGATTCTAGAAGAACGGAGGGGTTCCCGGATGGTCGCTCTACTATCTCTCGCTTTGTTGACGCCTCTCGCCGCAGTCGCGGCAGAAACGAGCGTCAACCTGCTGTCGTTTAACAGCCTCGATGGCGTTAATCAAACCTACCTCACGGAGCCGGCGCGGCGGCTCGAAATCGTCAACGGCAAGGACGAAAGCACCGATGGCGACGGCGCCATGCTGTTCGGCGGGCACGCGCCCACCGCGGACGGCAGCAAGTACTTCGGCGTGATGGTCCCGCTCGCAGAGCCGGTGGACGTCCGCGACCGGGCATTGAGCTTCGATGCCCGCACGCCAACGCCCGAGGGCGTAACGGCGTTCTACGTCCGGTTCTACAATCGGGGCGAGACGAACCCGGCCTGGAGCTTCAGCTCCTGGGGCAGCCCTCTCAAGGAACAGTGGCGCACCTTCACGGTACAACGCGGTCTGTGTGCAGACGGTCTTGCGTGGGAAGGGGCGCGCGTCGAAGATCGCGTCGCGAGTATGATCGACCGGGTCGAATTCATCATCGGCACGCGCGACAATGACGTCGAGATGCTCGCCGTCATCGATAACCTGCGGATGGCGCCAAGCCGGCCTGGCATTCAGGACTTGACCGAGCCGAAGAAACTCGTGCGCGACACCGCCGTGGTGGTCGACGGCAGCCCTGCGGCCGTGGTGCTGCATCCGGACTCGGATGCCGGGCGCGCGGCGGCCGGGTCGATCGTCGCGATGATTCGCGAAAAGACCGGCGTCGAGATTCCCGCGCACGCCGCCACCGAAGAAGACCGCCAGCCGGATCGGACCGCGTTCGTCATCGGCAACGTTCGCACGAATCCGGCCATGCTGCTCCTGTACGCGCGACACATGACGCCGGTGGACGCCATCTGCCCGGGTGGGGGAGGGGCACTGGTTCACACGGTGTTTGACCCGTTCGGCAAGGGCGTCAACGGAATCGTGGTCGGGGCTTCAGACGCCGAGGGCCTTGGCAAGGCGGTCGCGATCCTCAAGAGCGTTGTCGACAAGCAGCCCGGCGGCAAGAGTCTCCTGCTGCCGCGAATGTTCGAGCGCGCATACGGCGAGCGTTTCTTGGGCAAGTACGCCTGGGCCGCTGACGAGCCGGCCCCAGACCGCCTCGAGAAGGGCCTTGCCGAGGGCCAGGCCGCGCTTGATGAAGGAAAGCATACGTCCATTGCGGGCGTGCTGGCCAACGTGGCGCTGCGGTATCAACTGACCGGCCACGGCGTCGAGGCCAAGCTCTTTGTGAAGCTTTGGGATCTGTATCGGCAGAGCGCCGTCGCCGACCCGCGCAAGTTCGGCGGCCCCTGGGGTTTTGACAGCGACTTCCCGTCCAGCAAAGTCGTCCCGGGCTGGCGCAACATCGAGTATGATCCATCCCTGACCGACGCGGAACGCTTGGCCACAACCAAGGCCATGGGGCGCTGGCTGGCCGAGGCGGTGGTGCCGAGTTGCGCGGGCGCCGCAAGCAGCAGCCACGTGCCGCACAATCACCAGACCTTCCCCGCCCTCGGCACGCTGTTCGCCGGGCTCTACTTCACCGAGGGATTCGCCGCGGCCGAAGGCGAACGCTGGCTGCGGATTGCCGACGCGATCTTCCGAAGGCAGGCGACCCACTTCAAACCTTATGAAGATTGCAACGGGTATCAGTGGCTGACCAACGGCCACCTCATCCACTACTGCCTTGCCCGACCGGATTTCGCGTTCTTCGAAAACGGCAACGCACAGAAGACCATCGACTACTGCATCGGCTGCATGGACAACCTCGGGTATCAGGTCCCCTATGGCGACACCGGGTCATGGAAATGCTGGGACACCGAGACCGTGTGCCTGGACGCCTTCGCCTTCGTCACCGGCGACCCCGCGGCCGCGTGGGCCGCGCACTGGAAGCACCAGAACAAGAATAGCCTTGCGCTCTACGGCTTCCAGGGCGCCGAACCCGGCGAGGCGCCGGCCAAGTACAACGGGGTCCGGGTCTGGCCGCTCGAACCCCAGTACTATCACACCCACGGTGCCGGCAGTCGCCCGGATCTCGAGGATTGTTTCGACAAGGTCTCCTTCCGCGATGGCGTGGACCCCAAGGCGGCCTATCTGCTGCTCGACGGACTTAGCAACGGCGGGCACAAGCATTTCGACGGCAACAGCATTCCGCGGATCACCCAATTCGGCCGCATCTGGCTGGCCGACAACGACTACTATAAAAGCGCCGTCAAGTACCACAATTCCATGCTGGTTTTCCGAGATGGCGAGTCCGCCCAGATTCCCGCATACGTCGAACTTCTGGGCGCGGGCGAAACAGCGCGCTGCGGTTTCAGCCGGACACGCCTCGATGATTACGCGAGGGTCGATTGGGAACGGAGCGTTCTCTGGCTCAAAGAACGGCAAGCGTTTGTGGTGCTCGACAAGCTCACCGCCCTTGAAGCCAACGAGTATCAGTTCCGATTGCTCTGGCACGGCATGGGCCAGGCTACGCTCCGCGACGAGGGGCTGCTCCTCGAACAGGAGGGGCCAAGCATGTGGATTCAGGTCGGGCCGGGCCCCGAACTCGAGTTGACCGACGACACCGCGCTCGGCGGCAACTGGAACGGCTATGCCCACGCCGAACCCGTGGTGCGCTCCCTGAGCGCCATCGCAACGGTCCGCCTCGAACAAGGCGATTCCTACCTTTTCGCCTCGGCCCTCCATGGCGCTGCGGAAGGCAGCCCCGCGCCGTGGCAGATGCACTTCGCGGCCGCCAACGATACTGTCGTGCTGGACACAGACTCGGGCAGACTCGCGATTGGTCCGGCCGCATGCCGCATCCCGACGTCGCGCGGCGAACTCCGCACCGACGCCCAGATCGTTGTGGCGGATGCGCGCGGTTTCTCCCTACTCCACGCGACCCAGGCCGGGGCCGGTGACTTCACGTATCATGACTCCGCCCAGTTCGAATGCGTGGACGTCGAAGAGCCCGACATGCAGGACCCCCTCGCGGCCATTCAGACCCGTCCCCCGGTGCCAAACCTCAGCGCTGAAGAAACTGCGCCGCCGCACCCGATCCTCTGGCGCATGACCCTTCCCGCAAAGGAGGAGGCCGAGGGCGCAGTCTGCACCATTACGCGACTGGCAACCGCGCGGCTCGACGGCTCAGATCGCCCGCCTACGCTGTTGGCCGCCACCCAGCAAGGTTTTCTTTTCGCCGTCACTGCCGACGGCACTGTCCGCTGGAAAAGGGACGTGACTTCCCAGATCAACGACGTGACCGCCGATGACCTCAACGGCGACGGCAAGGATGAGATCGTCGCCGGAACACAAGACCATCACGTGCGCGTGCTGGACGCCGCGGGCAAGGAGCTTTGGAAACGCGCCATCGACTACTACCGCAGGCCGCCCTACGTCAACGTCGTCAGGACAGGCGACCTCGACGGCGATGGCAAGCCCGAAGTCGTCATTGGCGGCGAGAACTGGCGGTTCTACGCATTCAAGGCCGACGGCACGGAGCTTTGGAACTACGAGAGCGTCCATCCCTCGCGGTCCGGCGCGGTCGCGGACCTTGACGGCGACGGCAAAGCCGAGGTCATCTGCGGCACGCACTATTACTACATGACCGCGCTCAACCCTGACGGAACCAGCCGCTGGAAGCGAAACTTCGGCCCAATCTGCTACGCGCTGACCACCGGCTCGTTCGACGGCGACAACACACGCGGCGTCGTCTGCGGCGCGGGCGACGGATGCGTCCACTACTTCGCCCACGACGGCGAGGTCCGCATGCGCTATGACACCGGCGACGAGGTCAAGCACGTGCTCGCAGCCGACCTCGATGGCGATGGCAAGGACGAGATCATCGCAGGCTCCCTGAGCCGTAGCGTCTACTGTTTTGGACCCGACGCTCAGCGGCGCTGGCGCGTCGACCTCGGCGCCGCGGTCTCCGCTCTCGCAGTGGCCCAACACGACGAGGCGCGCTGCGTCATCGCGGCTACCGCGGCCGGAAGACTGGTCACCCTCAGCAAGGACGGCGCCGTCCTCGCGTCCTCGCAGCTAAGCGACGGGATACGCCACCTGGCAATTCTCGGCGGGCAAGTCATCGCCGCCACGTCCCAAGGCGAACTCGTCGCTGCGAAAACAAGCCCATAGGTATGCCGGATCCGTACCGCAGGCGTCTCGCCTGCATTCTCCCGGTTTGGAGGCGAGACGCCTGCGCTACGATTCAGAATGCAGGCGACACGCCTGCGCTAGTGCGCCTGTGGGTGCACGTTGTCAGAGAGGTGCAAGTCCTCTTCAGGTACGCACTCTCCGGCCTGTAACCGACCGTAACTGCGTCG
>Ga0272441_10010852_pt1 | contig 13660 bp, 11 predicted proteins | sample SSMProp6N_FD_193582 | JGI IMG/M metagenome (GOLD analysis project Ga0272441, IMG submission 193582) | Marine sediment archaeal communities from Little Sippewissett salt marsh, Falmouth, MA, United States - SSM-Prop-6N | ecosystem: Environmental > Aquatic > Marine > Wetlands > Sediment ... | reverse complement strand
TGATTCCCGCAATCCAGCGCATTGAGGGGCCTCGGTTCCGGAATCGCTTCACACTTGTCCGCCGCCGGTGCGGCGGGCGATAATGATGCCACATTTGAGGCGGTGAAGCACGTGGATCGTACGCGAAACGATCGCACCGATGTGCGAGAACTCCCCAGAAACATCGAAGCCGAACAAGTTGTCCTCGGAGCCGCGATGCTCGAACCGGATCGCACGGTCCCGATTCTTGTGGACAAACTGGTTCCAGATCACTTCTACGAACGACGTCACCGCGTCATCTTCCGCACGATCCGCGACATGTTCCTTCGCGATGAACCCGCCGACATTGTCTTGCTGGCAAACCGCCTCGAGGAAACGGGGGACATGGAGCGGGCCGGTGGGCGGATGTATCTCAACGAGCTATTGGATCGGACGACCACGACGGCGAGCCTGGCCTACTACGCGGATATCGTTCGGCGAAAGGCCACGTTGCGGGCGCTGATCGACGCGGGAGCGAGGATCTCGGAATACGGATTCGACGAAGTCAGCGAGACGGATGAGATCCTCGACAAGGCGGAAGAAGCCATCTTTAGAATCTCGAGCAACAACGCCGGGGGAACGTACTTCCTGATCAGTGACTTCCTCTACGAGCACATCGACACCCTCGAGAAGCTCCACCGTGATCCGGACAAGCATACGATCACCGGTTTCTCCACGGGGATTCCCGATCTCGATGACATGACGGCGGGGATGCAGAAGTCCGATCTGGTCATTGTCGCCGGCCGACCCGGGACCGGAAAGACGAGCCTTCTACTTGCCTTTGCCCGCCACATGGCCATCCGCGACGGCGCACGCGTCGCGTTCTTCTCGCTGGAAATGCGAAAGGAGCATCTGCTGGAACGCCTGCTCTGTGGCGAAGGGAAGATCAGCCTCCATCAGTTGCGTGGCGGATACGTTCCCAGCGAGAAGTGGCGAGATCTGGCACATGCCGCCGGAAAGCTGCAGAAAGCGACGGTGATCGTGGACGATACGCCAGGCGTCTCGATCCTCGAGGTGAGGGCAAGGGCGCGCCGAATGGCGGCCCAGCATGGGTTGGACGTTGTCATGCTGGACTACCTTCAGTTGGTGGAAGGCGGGATCCGCGCGGACCGGCGAGAACAGGAGGTCGCCTACATCTCGCGGTCGCTCAAACGGCTGGCTCGAGAGCTGAACGTGTGCGTCATTGCCGCGTCACAGCTGAATCGATCTCCGGAAGCGCGAACCGAGAAGCGGCCACGGCTGGCCGATCTCCGCGAATCCGGGGCGATCGAGCAAGATGCGGACATCGTCATGTTCATCTACCGAGAAGACTATCACCGGCAGCAGGACGAAGGAGGAGTCAGCGGTCCCGGCGACACGTCGGCGCCCTCGGAACTCATCATTGCCAAACAGCGCAACGGACCAGTGGGGAACGTCGAAATCACGTTCCACAAGGCCTATGCAAGCTACTATCCCGTGACGTATGCGGAGTGATGCGACGCGAGTTCGCCGGTCCACGTGCCGACGGCTTGTCCGCAGCCTATAATCGGCGGCAACAGCAGCAACAACCTAAGGGGGAAGTCATGAGCTATCCGACCGAATGTCGCTACACGAAGGATCACGAATGGTTCAAGTTGGAGGGGAAGCGTGCGCGCATCGGCATCACGGAACACGCACAGGCCGAGCTGGGGGACATTGTGTTTGTCGAGCTGCCTGCAGTGGGAACGAGCGTTCAGAAAGGCGATAACGTCGCCACCGTCGAATCGGTGAAAGCCGTCGGTGACGTATTCTCCCCCGCATCCGGTACCGTCGTCGAGGTCAACGGTGCACTCGAGGACGCACCGGAGACGATCAACGGTTCGCCACACGGAGACGGTTGGATTCTCGTTCTTGACGTCGACGATCCCGAAGAACTCGGCGATGCCCTGGACGCGGCTGCCTACGAGGCGTTCCTCGCAGAAGGATAGGCTCGATGCGCTACATCCCCAACACGTCGGAGGATCGGCGCGAGATGCTTGCGGCCGTCGGCATTCCTTCCATCGAAGCGTTGTTTGCCGACATTCCCGAACAGGTGCGGAGCAAGTTCGAACCGCTGGGTTTGGCCCCGCGGTCAGAGATGGAGGTCGCCGCCGCGCTGGCAACGCTGGCAGGACGGAATCGCCCGAACAACGGGATCTGTCTCCTCGGAGGTGGGATCTACGACCACTACGTGCCGAGCGTCGTACGTCATCTCCTCGCTCGTTCGGAGTTCTTCACGGCATACACGCCGTACCAGCCGGAAGTCAGCCAGGGTACGCTGACGGGAATGTTCGAGTTCCAAACCTACGTCTGCGAACTCACGGGCATGGAGATTGCCAACGCGTCGATGTACGACGGCGCCACCGCGCTTGCAGAGGCCGTGTTGATGGCGGAGCGGATTCGAGGACGAGGAATGGTGGCGGTCTCGGGGGCGTTGTTCGCTCCCCTGCGCCGCGTCGTCGATACGTACAGCTGGGCGGCCGGAATCGAACTCCGCGAGATCCCCTTTGGTGAGGACGGCACGCTCGATGCTGCCGGAATCCCCGACGGTGCGTCCGCCGTCGTCGTTCAGTCCCCCAATGCGTTCGGCTTGCTCGAGCCGCTCGATGGGCTGAAAGACCGCATCGGGGATGCGCTGTTGATCGTCTCCGTTCATCCCCTGTCTCTCGCTCTCGTCGAGCCGCCGGGTGCATTGGGCGCGGACATTGTCGTTGGCGAAGGCCAGTCCCTCGGGTTGTCCATGGGATTCGGCGGTCCGCTGTTGGGGCTGTTCGCGACGCGGAATGAACATCTGCGACAGATGCCGGGCCGCGTGTCGGGCCGCACGGTCGATGCGGACGGGCACGTGGGGTATACCATGGCCGCTCAAACGCGGGAGCAGCACATTCGCCGCCACCGCGCGACGTCCAACATCTGCACCAATTCCGCGCTCTGCGCGTTGGCGGCGACCGTGTATCTCGCGACCGCCGGCGCCGCAGGCCTTCGAGAGGTCGCGACGCTGAACGTCGAGAAGGCGAACTACCTCGCCGACGGCATCGCTGCGCTCGATGGCTTCGAGCGGGCGTTTGCCGGACCCATCTTCAATGAGTTTGTCGTGAAGACTCGCGAGGATGCCTCGGAGGTTCACGAACGGCTGCACCGTGCCGGATTCGCGGTCGAGGCGCCGGACCGATTGCGGCAATGGGGCTTGGGGAACGCACTACGGTTCGCGGTCACCGAGACGCGGACGCGCGAGCAACTCGACCGATTGCTCGAGGTCCTGGGAGGCGTTCGATGACGACGATCTTCGATTGCAGATGTGGCGAACGTGTTGGAGGGCTGTTCCCTCCGTTGGATGTTCCGGAACGTGGCGTGGATCAGTTGCTGAGCGAACGGTTCGTCCGCAGCGCGCCGTTGCGCATGCCGAACTTGTCGGAACCTCAAGTCGCGCGGCACTACACACGGCTCTCCAAGATGAACTTCGGCGTCGATGACGGATTCTATCCGCTGGGAAGCTGCACGATGAAGTACAACCCGAAGCTGAACGAAGAGGTGGCCGCCCTGCCCGGATTCGCCAATCTTCATCCACAGAGCGATCCCTCCGCTTGCCAAGGGGCGTTGGAACTGCTGTTCGAGCTCACCGGTTTCCTCCGCGGCATCGCCGGGATGGCGGATGTTTCTCTCCAACCGGTTGCCGGTGCGCATGGCGAAATGACCGGGATGTTCCTGTTCAAGAAGCACTTCGAGACGCGGGGTGACCGGCGCCGAACGAGAGTCCTGTTGCCGGACACGGCGCACGGAACCAATCCTGCGTCGGCGGCGATGGCAGGTTTTTCCGTCACAGAGATTGCTTCGGACCCGCTCGGAATGGTCGATCTGAATGCGCTGGACGCCGCGTTGGACGATACGGTTGCCGGCATCATGTTGACCGTGCCGAACACGCTGGGCATCTTCGAGACGAACATCCTCCGCGTAACAGAGAAGGTCCACCAGGCCGGAGGTCTGTGCTACTTCGACGGCGCGAACCTGAACTCGTTCCTCGGCAAGGCACGTCCTGGAGACATGGGCGCGGACGTCTTCCACTTCAACTTGCACAAGACGATGTCGACGCCGCACGGCGGCGGCGGTCCGGGAGCGGGGCCGATTGCGGTTTCCGACGTGCTCGTCGACTACCTTCCGGTTCCGCGCGTCGTTCGTAGGGGCGAGGTGTTCTCACTCGACTGGGACCATCCGCAATCCGTGGGATGCGTCCACTCGTTCTTCGGGAATTTCCTCGTTGCTGCCAAAGCGTTCGCCTACATCCTTCAATTGGGCGATGACGGACTGCGTGCGGTCGCGGAGAACGCCGTGCTGAACGCGAACTACCTGCAGCAGCGACTGAAGAAGACGGTTCCGCTTCCCTACGATAGCTTGTGCAAGCACGAATTCGTGCTGTCCGGGAAGGGAATCGCCGAGGAGATCTCCACCCTCGACATCGCCAAGCGGATGATCGACTATGGCGTCCACCCGCCGACGGTGTACTTCCCTTTGACGGTTCGTGAAGCTCTGATGATCGAGCCGACCGAAACCGAGAGCAAGGCAACGCTCGATCGGTTTGCGCAGATCGTGGAAACCATCGTCGATGAGGCGAGGCAGCATCCCGAGCTGCTCCACGACGCACCGCACAACGCACCCGTGCGCCGCCTGGATCAAACGCAGGCGGCGAAACACCCGGTGTTGACGTACCCGTTCTCGGACTCCGTGTCCGCCGAATAGCGTCGCGCGTCGTCAGCTGGACGGTACGAGTCGCGTGAGGAGCGCCTCCATGCGATCGGCAACCGCGGCGCACTGCTCGGCATCCTCCGCCTCGACCATGATCCGCAGCAACGGTTGGGTGCCCGAAGGGCGCAGCACGATGCGGCCGCCCGCGCCCAGTTCTTCTTCCGCGGACTGCAGGGCATCACGCACGCGCGCGTCGGCGGCGAGTTCGGACGGACTCGAACACGGTACGTTGCGCGCACACTGCGGGTACTGCGGAATCTCCCGTGCCAGCGTCGGCAGATCCGTCCCGCGATGCAGCGCGACTTCCAGCAGTTTCGCGGCAGTGAGGATGCCGTCCCCGGTCGGCGAGTGATCGTTGAAGATGATGTGACCCGATGCTTCGCCGCCGATCTGGATCCCTTCCTCCGTCATTCGATGAGAGACGTAGCGGTCTCCGACGGGTGTCCGGTGCATGGCGATTCCTCGTTTCGCCAACCAGGTCTCCAGCCCTCGGTTGCTCAGAATGGTGGCAACGATTGCGGCGGGCGAGAGGAGACCTTGCTCGGACAGGTACGATGCCGCGATGCCCATCATCCGATCTCCGTCGATCACATCTCCTTCAGGGGCGACCAACAGGACTCGATCTCCGTCTCCATCGAATGCGATGCCCAGCGTCGCATGGTGTGCCCGGGTGGCTTTCGCCAGGGGTTGGAGGTGCGTCGCGCCACAGTCGACATTGATGCGTGTGCCGTCAGGTTCGGCATGAATCGGGATCACCGTGGCTCCAAGGTGCCGGAAGACGTGAGGTGCAATCGCGCCGGTGGCGCCGTACGCGCAGTCCAGAACGAGTCTCATTCCGGAGAAGTCGACACGGTCTACGTCGATGATACCGCTGATGAAAGCGGCATATCTCGTGGCCGCGGCCTCGACGGCGGACACGGTTCCAATCCTCCGAGACGGAGCGGGAAGAGGCTCCGCCAGTGCGGATTCAATTCGGTTCTCGAGCGACTCGGGCAGCTTCATGCCGTCTCGGTCGAACAGTTTGATGCCGTTGTCCTCCGGCGGATTGTGCGACGCGGAGATGACGATCCCCAAATCGGCTCGCTCATCCTTGATCAAATAGGAGATGGCAGGCGTTGGAATCACGCCGGCAAGGCCGACATCGATTCCCGACGACGTCAGCCCCGCGGACAGCGAGGACTCCAGCATCGGCCCACTGACTCTCGTGTCACGTCCGATGATGACGCGCCCTCCCTGCGGGACCAGTGTCATCGCGATGGCGCGTGCGAGAGACAGGGCGAGCTCGGGCGTGAGGACATGATTGGCTCGGCCGCGTACCCCATCCGTGCCGAACAGTGCCGTCATAGCTAGAATCTCCATCCTTTGCGGATGGAGACGATTAGGCAGAAGAGAGTCACCGTGCGTTCCATCGGCCGGAGTCTATCGAATCGGATGGCGGATTGCGAGCTACGGAACCATCTCCCGGACGACGTCCCCGACCGCGGGTTCGAAGCTCGACTGCTGGATGCCGAACGAGACGCGCTCTCGAACCTCCGAGATGACGAGCGTACCTCGGACGGAAAGGGTATCGTAGCTGAGGATCTCCAACGATTGGGGGTCGACGACCAAGTTGGCTACCTCGACCACCTGGAAGATGTCACCGGCGACGACGCCGGACGATGCGCCCAGGTTGATCGCCACCCGGCCGTCCGGCAGGACCGCCGCAACCTGGCCCTCCGCGGAGGAAAGCGGGGTTGCAGCGAAGGTTGCGTCGTCACGAAGTGCGGTTAGCGCAGGAGCCGCGGCTTGCAGCGCCTCCAGTAAACCCGCGGTGAGGTCGTCGGCGGCATGATTCAGCGCGCCACCCACCACGGTGTCCTCGAACGCGGCCGTGCCGACCGTGAGTTCGATCACCGGCGGGGACGTGAGCGAGATCCCTGGACGGATCTGAAAACCGACCTCGGCGACGTACGTCGTGCCGTCCCAGACCTTGGCGGCGTAGACGCCCGTACTCATTTGCATCCCCGACGCATTCAACTGATCCCAGTACCAGATCCCGCAACTGCCGCTCCCGACGTACTGCCACCCCAGCCATTCCACGAACGCACCGACGGCCGTCACGACCTCGATGCTGAACCACCGGGGTGCCCCCGCGTTGTGGTAGGCAAACGGAACGGACTCTCCGGCGTTGTACCATGACCTTGCTGTTTGGAGCCCGCCGCCACAGATGTCTTCTTCGTCGTCCGATACGGATGACAGCAATCCGCCCAGGTTGACCGAGAAGCCTGTCGCCCCTTCGTCATGTCCCTCTCCGGGCACGACACTGAGGACCTCTGCGGAGTCGACGTCGATCAGCTTCGCGGACAGTTGTACGTCAACGTCGGCTCCGCTGAGGGAAAGGAATCCCAATTGAAGCGAGGACTCGACGACGTGAACGCCGGTGACGGCTCCGGTAACCAGCGCATCGGCGCCGAGCAAACGACCGGCTTGAGCGACATCCTCCATCTGCGCCGGATTCAGCCCGCGTTCTTGCATGATCGCTTCCAGTTCGGTTCGCTGCAGAACACGCACGCCGGATCCGGCCAGCCGATCGGACACCTTGTCCGCTACGCCCACGCCGAGGTTCAGGAAGCCCGAGAACGTGAGATCCTCGAAGGGTGCGACAACCACTTTGAGAGGGCTCAGGATGGCTGCGCTCTCCGGGCTGAGCTGGACTGCTATCAGTATCGACTTGACGTTGTTGGTCTCGTCGGACTCTTCGATCCGTTCGACCGCGGGATCGACCTCGACGACGAGGGTGTGAGGTCCGACAACCGCTTCCCATTCCAGCGACATGCGAACCGATCCGCCCGAGGAAAGAGGATCGACGAACGGGCGAACGGCGATTTCCTCACCATCCACCCGCACGTGGACGGAAAATGGATCGGACGTTGCACTCGCACCGAGATTGGATACGACGACGTTGATCTCAACCTGTTGTCCGGCGACCGGGTTTCCCGGCCGAAGGTCAAAGGCGGAGATCGTCAGATCAGGTAGTGCGTGAGTACCGATCGCCGTGCTGCCCAACAGCAGCAACACGATGCTAAGGATTGTCCGTCGCCGCATGATCTTCTCCTTTGAGGAATGCACCCGAGGTACACGAATCCTCCCAGGAAGTTTCACTCTGAGTCTACCCGATTCCGCTGCACGTCAAGCACTTCCGCGACCTGCGAACCTCGGCCATCCACTCCTACAGCTCCTCCCAATTCCGGCCCCGGCTGATCTTCGTCGTCAATCGAACACGAAGCTCGTACACGTTCTCCATCCCGGCTTGGATCATCTCGATCGCGGATTTCGCGCGGTCTTCCGGAACCTCGAACACCAACTCGTCGTGGATCTGCAGGAGCATCTTGACCGTCGGATGCTCACGTCGAATCCGCTCGTCGATGTGAAGCATCGCCAGTTTGATCAAGTCGGCGGCGCTCCCCTGGATCGGCGTGTTTACGGCATTGCGACGGTCGAAGTTGCGCTGCTGTACGTTTCTCGATGTAAGGTTGGGAAGTGGGCGCCGGCGCCCCAACAGGGTTTCCGCGTACCCCTTGGTCTTCGCGGTCTCGATCATTCGGTCGAGCGTCTCCCGAGCCCGTGGATAGGCGGAGAAGAAACGGTCGATGTACGCCTTGGCCTCCGACTGCGGAATGCCCAACTCACGTCCGAGTCCGAACGGGCTGATGCCATAGAGGATCCCGAAATTGATGCGCTTGGCGGCGTTTCGCAATGCCTCAGGCACATCGTTCTCCGGGAGGCCGAACACATGGCTCGCGGTCAAGCGATGGAGATCGATCCCCTCCTCGAACGCACGAAGCAAGGCCTCATCCCCGGAGAAATGCGCCAGCAGTCGGAGTTCGATCTGTGAATAGTCGGCCGCAATCAGCAACGATTCTGGTGGAGCGATGAACGCACTGCGGATTCTGCCCCCGATTTCCGTTCGCGTCGGGATGTTCTGGAGGTTCGGGTCCGACGAGGACAGTCGTCCGGTGGCGGTGGACGTCTGGTGAAACGTCGAGTGAATCCGGCCCGTTTGCGGATGGATACACTTGGGAAGCTGTTCGATGTACGTCGTGAGCAGCTTCCTCAGCTCCCGGTGTGCCATCAACTTGCCGGGCAGCGGGTGAAGCTCGGCAAGCTTCCCCAGCACCTGCGCAGACGTGGACGGGCCCGTCTTGGTCCTCGCGAGCACCGGCAAGCCGAGTCGTTCGAACAGAATCTCGGACACCTGCTTGGGGGAGTTGGGGTTGAACGGCTCCCCGGCGATGTCGAACAGATCTGCCTCGAGGATCTCGAGCTCCTTACGGATCTCGTTTCCCTGATCGTCCAAGACCTGTGGGTCGAGTAGGATGCCGTTGGCCTCCATGCGCGCGAGCACCGGAATCAGGGGCACTTCGACATCGCGGAACAACGTCATCACGCCCCGGGATTCGAGCGAGGCGAGCAACGGCTTGCGCAATCGTTGAACGATCTCGGCATCTTCTGCCGCATAGACAGTCGCGCGATCGATCGGTACTTCCGAAAACGCCCCGTCTTTGCCCGCGACCTCCTCGTAGCTCAGCATCGTGACTCCCAGAATCGATGCGGCGATGCGCTCCAGATTGTGACGCCTCTCCTCGGGTTGCGTCAGGTGGGACGCAATCATCGCGTCGAAGGAGACTGCGATCGGATTCAGTCCGTAGCGGCGCAGCACGATCAGATCGTACTTGATGTTCTGGCCGGCCAAGGAGACCGTTTCGGACTCCAGGAACGGACGGAGGCCGTCGAGCACCTCATTCAGCGGCAACTGCACAGGTGCGTCCAACGTATCATGACCGACAGGAACGTAGAATCCATGCAGCGGCTCGACGGACAGGGCGATGCCGACGATTTCGGCGCGGTGAGGATCGCGGTCGGTGGTCTCGAGATCGATCGACAGCACGTCGCACGCTCCGATCCGCTGAAGCAAACGGTCGAACGCCTCGCGCGTCAAAACGGGAACGTACTCGACATCGGGCGGTGGAGCAGACGACGTTTCCGCAGACGCCGCATCCAGTCCGAGTTCCGTCAACGCGCTGGCGAACCCGAGTGCTGCGAATCGTGAGGCCAGCGCCTCGTCGTCGATTCCGTGCAAACGACACGCTTCTCGAACGTCTCCGACCTCCACGTCTCGCTTCAGCCGGATCAGGTCGCGGGCGCGCCGCGCCGTGTCGGCATGCGCCGACAGGTTCTCCGCCACGCGCCGATTGGACACATCGTCTGCGGACGAGAGGACGGCATCCAGCGAGTCGAATTGCTGAAGCAGCTTCCGTGCCGTTTTCTCGCCGACCGACGGAACTCCAGGCACGTTGTCCGAAGTGTCTCCCACCAAGGCAAGCAGATCGACAATACGATTCGGAGGCACACCGTACCTGGACTCGACGCCGTACGCATCGAGGACCTGTTGGGATGCGTCTGCGCCTCGTCCGGCCGGACGCAGCAACGAAACATGCTCATCGACCAACTGGGCAAGGTCTTTGTCAGAGGACGCGATCAACGTGCGAATGCCGTGCGCCGATGCTTGCGTTGCCAGCGTCGCGAGGACGTCGTCCGCCTCGACGCCGTCGACGCGGAAGGTGGGGATCCCCAGGTCGCCGAGGAGTTCGAGAATCACGGGAATCTGTGCTCGCAAATCGTCGGGCATCGGGCTGCGATTGGCCTTGTACTCGGCATAGATCTCATTGCGGAACGTCGGCCCGGGCGCGTCGAAGACGACCGCCATTCGCTCGCACGGGAACGATCGCATCATGGCAATCATCGCGCGCCAGAATCCGAAAACCGCGCCGACGGGCTCGCCCGCGGACGAACTAAGGTCGGGCATCCCGTAGTACGCGCGATAGGCGAGGGAGTGCCCGTCGATCAACAGCAGCTTGTCCGGATCCGGTGGCGAGGGAAACCCGAGCCGCTGTTCATACGTAGTCGCCGTCACGTGGATTCACCCCTCGTTCTTCCAATAGATAGCAAAGCGCCAGTGCCAATCCGTCCGCCATGTCGTCAGGTCGCGGGATCTCCGTCAGGTTGAGGAGCCGCTTGACCATTGCCTGGACCTGAGCCTTGTTGGCCTTGCCGTAGCCGGTGATCCGCTTCTTGACTTGCAGCGGCGTGTAGCCCCGCACTGCAACGCCGCTGGACGCCATCAGGAGCACCCCGCGAGCTTCCGACGTCCGCATCGCAGTGCGCGCATTGGTCGCGAAGAACACCTCTTCGATCGCGACGCCGACCGGTGCGTACTCCTCGATCAGCGCCCGAGCTTCTCGATGCAGAAGATGCAGGCGATCCGCTCGCGGCGTTCCCTTCTCCGTGCGAATGACACCTCCGGCGACCGCCTCCCATCGTCCCTCGACTTCACGAACGATGCCGTATCCGGTGGTCGCAAGACCCGGATCGAACCCGATGGCGGTTCGCCCCTCACTCAAGACAGGTAGTCCCGTAACGTACGCCGATCGTCGTTCGTCTCGGGACAGACGTGATCGGGATCGTCATTGAGGTTCGCGCCACAGTGGGGACACAGGCCACGGCAATCCGGGCGGCAAACGACACGGGGCTCACGCGCGGTTTCGATCAATTCACGTGCGGTGGGATACGGATCGACCCAATCGGCGCCCGGGGTGATCGACAGCTCGAACGGTTCCGCGACATGCACGTCCTGCTCGACGGTGATCAGGCAGCGACGACATGGCTGAGTGACATGAGCATCGAGTTCGACCTCCAGATACAACGTCGAGAGCTGGGCGAATGCCTCGCCGATCACGTGAATCTCGACAATCCGCCAATTCACGTCCGCCGTCGCCTCCTCGGGAGGCGTCATCACGAAGTCGAGAGGGAATCGGCGCCCCGGCGCGGCGACGAATGGACGGATATCCAGTTTCACGATCTCAGGCGAACGGCCACATCGGCGGTTCGCCGCCCCTCCTTCACATCGTGTACGCGAATGATGCTCGCGCCTTGCAGGATCGCGGCCGTATTGGCGGCAACCGTGCCCACCAGTCGCTTTTCCACGGGAACGTCGAGGATCGCACCCAGGAAGGATTTCCGCGAAAGCCCAACCAGAATAGGGTAACCGGAGTCGCAAAGGATGGAAAGATTGCGAAGAAGTGCCAGGTTGTGATCCAGCGACTTGCCGAAGCCGATGCCTGGATCGAGGATGATTCGATCCTGCGCGATGCCGGCTCCGATCGCCACATCAGCCCGGGACAGAAGGAAGTTGCGAACCTCGTGAACGACATCGGTGTAGCGGGGGGCTCGCTGCATCGTTTCCGGCGTCCCTTGCATGTGCATCAGGATCGCACCTGCGCCTGCACCGGCAATAACGTCTGCCATCTCCGGATCGAATCGAAGCGCGCTGATGTCATTGATCCACGTGGCTCCCTCTTCGAGCGCTGCGGACGCAACGCACGCTTTCGTCGTGTCGACCGACATGGAAACGTCGGTCTCGGAGCGAAGGCCGCGAATGACCGGGAGGGTTCGCTCCATCTCGATCTCGGCGGACACGGGTTCGGCGCCGGGGCGACTCGATTCGCCTCCGACGTCGAGGATGTCCGCCCCGGCCGCCACCATTCCCAGCCCGGCTTCGATCGCACGGGCGGCAGTTGTCGATCGGCTGCCCGCATAGAAAGAGTCCGGGGTTACGTTGAGGACACCCATCACGAGGACGCGGTCCGATGAAATGTCGAAGCTTCTGGCGCTTGTCATCGAGGCACAGTATATCACGCCCGGAAAGCTCGATCAGAAAGGGGATTTGACGTAGACGAGGTGGCTTTCTAAAATGACGCGGAGTTCAGACAGGGGTGATTACGATCGCGAATGTATTGTTGACTGAAACGATAGACCGGTTGGGCCACGTCGGGGAGGTCGTCTCCGTCGCGGACGGCTACGCGCGCAACTACCTGTTCCCTCGTGGGCTTGCCATCGAGCCGACGGAGCACAACATTGCGCAGTACGCCAAGGCGCGCGCCGCTCATGAAGCCGAAATGATGAAGCGCGAGGAGAAAGCACGTCTGCTTCGCGACAAGCTGGCGGATCAGATGCTGACGTTCGCGCGCAAAGCGGACAACGAGCATCTGTTCGGATCGGTCAGCGCGAAAGACATCGTCGCGAAGATCGAGGAGATGACCGGGGAACATATCGAAGCGTCGCGCGTTCACATGGAAGGCCCGATCGAAACGCTCGGTCCTCATGCGGCCACCGTCGCGTTGTACAAGGACATCACCGTGGACATCCGCATCCAGGTCGACGAGGAGGGTGCGAAGGAGGAATAGCGCGCATGGGCGCCCGGGGGGTTGGGGGATTGCTCGTCATCCTCTGGATGGCTTGCTCGGTCGCTGTCGTTGCGCAGACGGGGCTCCTCTATCTCAACGAGGAGCCCATTTCGTTGGCCGAACCGGTTCGCGTTGACGGATCGACCACACAGGTTCCGCTCGTTTCCTTCGCCACCGCTCTCGGGCTGGACGTGTCGCTTCGTGATGGAGAGATCGTGTTGCGAGGAGCGGGATTCCGCTTTGCGCTCGACGAGCGTGCATTCACCATGTTCGACGGAGTTGCCTACGTAGCGCTCGATTGGTTGTTGGAACTCGTTGACGGAGCATGTCATCGAGTTGGCGGCAACCTGTACGTGGAAACGCCGCAAGTGAGCATCACGGGCATCGAGGCGACCTCCGAGTCCGTGACGCTTCGGCTCAGTCAGTTCACCGGGTATACGCTGACAAGGGACGAGCAGGGGCTGTCGGACACTCTCGCTCTCACGTGGCCGAACTGCACGTTGGCGACCGACACGCAGCAGATCCGACTCGGCGAGTCCCACATTCAACAGGTGCGCATGGTTGGGACGCGGGACGGCGTCAGTGTGTCGATCCAAGTCGAGTCGGGAACGCAGCTTGCCGTC
>Ga0272441_10010851_pt1 | contig 13661 bp, 11 predicted proteins | sample SSMProp6N_FD_193582 | JGI IMG/M metagenome (GOLD analysis project Ga0272441, IMG submission 193582) | Marine sediment archaeal communities from Little Sippewissett salt marsh, Falmouth, MA, United States - SSM-Prop-6N | ecosystem: Environmental > Aquatic > Marine > Wetlands > Sediment ... | reverse complement strand
GATCGGCCCGCACGTGACGCGGATCGCCCCCGCCCCGGCCGGGGCGGACGCGCCCGACGGCCCGCTGGCCTTCGGCGTGCCCATCGAGCCGGGTCCCGCCAGCCGGTACGAGCAGGTCGCCCCGCTGCACGCGCTCGTGCTGCGGGGTCCGGCCGGGTACGACCGCGTGGCGCTCTACGCCGCTCCCGACGCCGCCGAGCCGCTGCTGACCGTCCGCGTCGGCGAGTGGTCCGACTGGATCGTCCACGCGTTCGCCGCCGACGGGCAGGCCGTCCGCGGGTCCCTCCGCGCGAAGCTGCTGATCCTCGAGCCCGACGCGAGCAAGGTCCACTTCTACCTCAGCGAGATCTACTGCCAGGACGACTTCGCCCGCCCCGGCTCGCTCTGCCCCCGGCTGATCGAGCGCTGCGGGCCGTTCGTCACCCAGTGCTCGCGGCAGCAGGTCGTCCAGGGCGGGGCGTCCGACATCGCCACGTACATGGACGAGCAGCGGCATCTCGCCGGCTGGTGGCGTGACGCGGCCGGGGCGGTGCTCACCGAGGAGGACTGGGACCTGTTCATGTTGAAGTGGCACGGGCCGGACTGGACCAACCACCTGACGATGTACATGATCGACTCGCGCCACCCGATGTACGAGCCCGACCGGGCCGAGGAGGGCTGGGCCCTGTGGGACGAGCTGATGGGCTGGGGCGACGAGATCGTCGCCCGCGCCCTGGACGCCGCCGGGCCGGACACGCTCGTGGCGCTCGTGTCCGATCACGGCGGGGGGACGGAGCTGCCCGGTCTCGGCGGGCCGCGCGACCCGAACGCGATCCTCGAAGAGCACGGCTGGCTGGTGCGGAACGCCGACGGCGGGATCGATTGGTCGAGGACCGTCGCCTACGGGCGGACGCACTACGTGTTCCTGAACGTCGAGGGGCGCGATCCCGAGGGCACGGTCCGGCCGGGAAGTCAGTACACCCACCTCCGCGAGGAGATCATCGACGCCCTGCTGAGCTGGACCGGCCCGTTCGGGCGACACGGCTACCGCGCGGTGCTGCCGATCGAGGACGCCGGGCGGCTGGGCGTCGGCGGGGAGCGCGTCGGCGACCTCTTCCTGCTGCCCGCGCCGCCGCACCCGAAGGCAACGCTGAACCGCGGCGACTTCTCCGTCGAGCAGACCGGCACGTGGGACTGGCCCCGCATGAACACCGGCATCCACCTGGACGACTCGTACTTCATCCTCGCCGGCCCGGGCGTCAAGCGGGGCTACCGCCGCCCCCGCCCCACGCTGATTACTTCCGTCGCGCCCACGCTGGCCGCCGCCTGGGGCATCCCCGTTCCGAAAGACGCCGACGGCAGCGTGCTGTCCGACTTCCTGGAGTGACGCGGCGGGGCCGTGTCTTCATTGACCCGTTGACTCGGGAACCGGTTACCTGGTAAGAGGACCATCCCCGCGGAGCCGTGCTCTCCGCAAGCGAGTCAACGAATCCACGAGTCAACGAGTCAGCGACAGCGAGGTACCTCGTGACGACTACGATCATTCCCGAAGGCTACCGCGTCCGCATGGACGTGGTGGAGACCGAACGGTCCATCAAGTTCGTCAAGGACCGCTTCGAGCGCGACCTGGCGCGGCGGCTGAACCTGCACCGCATCACCGCGCCGCTGTTCGTGCGGTCCGACAGCGGGATCAACGACAACCTCAACGGGATCGAGCGCCCGGTCGAGTTCCGCGTCGGGGCCGACGGCGACCGCCTCTGCCAGATCGTCCAGTCGCTGGCGAAGTGGAAGCGGCTGGCGCTGTGGGAGTACCACTTCAAGGTCGGCGAGGGGATCTACACGGACATGAACGCCCTCCGCCCCGACGAGGCCGAGTTGGACAACCTCCACTCGATCTACGTCGACCAGTGGGACTGGGAGCGCGTCATCCGCCCGGAGGACCGCACGCTGGACTATCTCCAGGGCGTCGTGCGGAGCATTTACGCGGCCCTGAAGGACACGGAGGCCGAGGTCGCCGGCGAATTCCCCTCGCTCGAGCCCTTCCTTCCGGACGAGATCGCCTTCGTCCACACCGAGGAGCTCGCGGCCCGGTGGCCCGATCTTCTGCCCCGCGACCGCGAGGCCGAGGCGTGCAAGGAGCACGGCGCGGTATTTGTCATCGGCATCGGGGGCGAGCTGCCCGGCGGCGGCATTCACGACGGCCGGGCCCCGGACTACGACGACTGGATCACCCCGACCGGCCCGAACACGCGGGGCCTCAACGGGGACATCTTCGTCTGGTACCCGCTGCTGGGTGTGCCCTTCGAGCTGTCGTCGATGGGCATCCGCGTCAACGCCGAGACGATGGTTCAGCAGTTGGAGATTCGCGGCTGTCCCGAGCGGGCCGAGCTGCCGTGGCACAAGCTGCTGCTGGACGGCAGCCTGCCCCAGACGATCGGGGGCGGCATCGGCCAGAGCCGCCTCAGCATGCTCCTGCTCCAGCGTGCCCACGTCGGCGAGGTCCAGGTCAGCATCTGGCCCCAAGACGTTCGGGACACCTGCCGCAAGGCGGGCATCCCCCTGCTGTAGCCGTCTCCGTTGGTCTGAAACGTCGCTCGTTCGGAGACAGAAGGGGATAGGCGAGGGAGGGGCTCAAACGCCGCGCACCCGCCGGACGCGGCGGCCGAGGCGGCAGGTGAGCTCGTAGGGGATGGTCCCGTAGAGGCGGGCGAGGGATTCGATGCTGTGCGGGGCGTCGGGGTCGGGGGAGTAGATCTCCACTTCGTCTCCGACGGCGGCGTCGGGGAGGTCGGTGAGATCGAGGATGGTCTGGTCCATGGAGACGCGCCCGCGGACGGGGACGTCCCGGCCGCCGATGCGCATGGTGGCGCGGTTGGATAGCTCGCGGGGGTAGCCGTCGGCATAGCCGACCGGCACGAGGCCGACGGGCGTGTCTGCGGTGAAGGTGAAGGTCAGCCCGTAGCCGCAGCGGTCGCCGGCGCGGAGCGTCTTTCGTTCGATCAGCGGGGCGGTCAGGCGCAGCGCGGGGCGGAGGGGGAGCTTGGTGAGCATCTCGTCGGAGGGTTGGTAGCCGTACAGGGCGATGCCGGGGCGGACCATATCGAGGCGTGCCTCGGGCAGGTCGATGGCGGCGGCGGAGTTGGCGGCGTGGAGGACCAGTCCCTCGCGCCCGCAGACCTGTTCGACGACGGCGCCGAAACGGGCCAGTTGCTCGCGGGCGGGGGCCTTGTCGGCCTCGTCGGCGGTGGCGAGGTGCGTGTACAGGCCCGTCAGCCGCAGGCCGGGCTCGGCGCGGACCTGCTCGATCAGTCTCGGCGCCGCGGCCGGCAGGACGCCGCGGCGGCCCATGCCGGTGTCGACCTTCACGTGGACCCGCGCCTCGACGCCGCGCCGCCGCGCCGCCGCCCCGACGGCGGACACTTCCGCCGGCGAGACGAGCGTCATCGTGACGTCGCGGCGGATCAGCTCGCCCCGCGTCTCGCTGCCCGCATCGCCTGCACACGGCGGGAGGAACAGCAGCACGGGCTTGCGGCAGCCCAGCTCGCGGAGCTGGATCGCCTCGGCGGGGGTGGCGACAGCGAAGGCGTCGGCGGCCTCGGTCAGCACGTCCAGCAGGACGTCCAGGCCGTGACCGTAGCCGTCGGCCTTGACGACCGCGCAGAGCTTGACGCCCTCGCCGATCCGCTCGCGCAGCAGCGCCAGGTTGTGCCGAACCGCCCCCGTCGAGATCTCCGCCGTCAGGTAAGTGTGCATGAGGTGACGTGTGTGGCGTCCAGCCTACGGAATCGCCAGCCCGGGCCAGGTCGCGGCGTGTCTGCGAAGGTCGGGCAACATGGCGGCGACCACGTCGGCGTGCCGGGCGGCGACGTTGCTCGCCTCGTGTGGGTCCGTGCGATGGTCGTACAGCTCGACGGTGGGTTTGCCCTTGGCGTGGGCGGTCAGGCGGTAGCGGTCCGTCCGCATCGTCACGCCGCTGCCCCAGTAGCCGAACGTGCGGTCCTTCGTCGCGGCGGCGGGGTCGGCAAGCACGGCCGCGAAGCTCTTGCCGTCCACCGCCTTCGGCACGTCCAGGCCGCACAGCTCGGCCAGCGTGGGGTAGATGTCGATCGCCTCGACCAGCGCGTCGGTCGGCGTCCCGGGCCGGGCCATCTTCGGCGTGCGGACCATCAGCACGCTCCGCAGGGCCCACTCGAACTTCGTGTGCTTGCCCCAGATCGCATGGTCGCCGAGGTGCCAGCCGTGGTCGCCCCAGATCACCACGATGGTGTTGTCCGCCAGGCCGAGGCGGTCCACGGCGGCCAGCACCTTGCCCACCTGGGCGTCCACATAACTGACGGCCGCGAAGTACCCGTGCCGCAGGCGCCGCTGCGTGGCCGGGTCGGTCCGCAGCCTGCCGGGCAGGTTGTAGCGTTTGTTGAAGCACTCGCCGCTGGCGTGCCAGCTTCCGGGGTTGATGTTTTCCGGTTTGTCGGGCACGGGCGACATGGGGATTTGCCGTCGGTCGTAGAGGTCCCAGTACTTCTTGGGCGCGGTGAAGGGCAGGTGCGGCTTGAAGAACCCCACGCCGAGGAAGAACGGCTTGCCCGCGGCCTTCAGCTCGGCGAGCCGGGCGACGGCGTCGCGGGCGGTGAGCCCGTCGGGGTAGCCCATGTCGTCCACGTCGGCGCACTCGGTGGCGGTGGCCTTGGGGTTGTAGGTCCGGCACGAGCCGTCGGCGTAGCCGAAGAAGGCGTTCCAGGCCGTCTTCCACTTGCCCTTGGGGCCGGTGGCCTCGTCCCAGGCGAAGGGGATCTCCTCCCGCCCGTCGCCCTGGCCCGTATAGGAGTAGACGTGCCCGTCCGGCTGGTGGCTGATCTTGCCGAGCGCGACCGTCGTATACCCGTTGCGCCGCAGCAGTTCGGGCAGTGTCTGCGGGGCGGCGGTCCGCTGGCGGGACAGCGTGCCAAACGCCCCGTTGCCTAACCGTCCGCGCGATTTCGGCCGCTGGCCGGTCAGCAGGGCGCAGCGCGATGCCCCGCAGGTGGGCATGGCCACGTACTGCCGCCGGAACAGCCGCGATGTGGCGGCGAAACGGTCGAAGTTCGGCGTGACCATGTACTTCTCACCGTAGCAGGCCAGTTGCGGGCGCAGGTCGTCCACGGCGATCAGCAGGACGTTCGGGCGGGGCCTGGGTCGCGCCGCGCCGCCCTCCGCCGCCCGGAGTCCCCGTGTGCTCGCCGCCGCCAACCCCAGGCCCGCCTGGCGCAAAAGCTCTCGTCTCGTGAGGCGCTGCATCGTTTTCCGCTCCGTCTCCGTGGCCGTGCGTTTACACTTGGCGAATGCTACCGGCCAAAAGGGGAACGTGTCAACGCGGGCGACGAGGCCCTTGGCCGGCCGGCGTCCATCGGGATAAAATGACGACATCACGGAAGAAGGACCCCTCACCATGAGAACGCCGGCTTCGCTCGCCCTGCGGATCGCATGCCTCCTTTCCCTCGTCGGCTGTGGGCGGGGCCAACCGGCCGGGAGGTCCGGCCCGGCCTCGCGGGCGGCGACGAGGCCCGCGGCGGCAGGCTGGACACCCCTGTTCCCGGCCGACAGCCTGGCCGGCTGGCGGGTCAGCCACTGGTCGGACCTCCGCCTGCCGCAGCAGGTGGAGGGGCAGGCGTGGAAGGCCGAGGGCGACGTGCTCTACGGGCTTGGCAAGCGGACGTGGCTGTACTCCCAGGCCGAGTACGGCGACTTCGAGATGACGTTCGAGGTCCGCATCTCCCAGGGCGCCAACGGCGGGGTGGGGCTGCGGTTCCCGCCGGCGGGGGACCCGGCCTACACGGGCATGGAGCTGCAGGTGGTGGACCACGAGGTCTACTACCGCGGCCGCTCCAGGCCCGAGCAGCGGACCGCGTCGATCTACGACGAGATCGCCGCCGACGCCGCGCCCAGCCCCGTGGACGCCTGGACGGCCTGGCGCATCACGCTTCTCGGCCGGCGGGTCACGATTGCCGTCGACGGCCGGGTCGTCCTGGACGCCGACCTGTCCGCCGAGACCCAGGCCCGTCAGCAGAAGGGCCCCGCCCTGGCCGAGCGTCCCCTCCGGGGCCGGATCGGCTTCCAGAACCTCAACGGCCAGATCACGTTTCGTAAGTTAAGGATTCGCAGGAGGTAAGGGTCCTAAGAAGGCGCACGCCTCCCCCGGCTTGCCAGGCGTCGGGTGCTGGTTGTCGAATGGGGGATTCTCCCGCTCCACGGCGGCGTCTGGCTGGGGTCTCTGTACCCACTTCACGCTGTGTAGCCCGGTCGCTGGAGCCCTTTTGCGCGGAAAAAGAGCATTGTAAGTCTTAGTTTTACGAGTCTCTAGGGGACTTCGGCCTCCTCGTGTCGGCCGGGGGTGCCTTGCGCTGGCCCGCAATGTGCAAAGAATCAAGCGAGAGTGCCGATACGGAGTGAGGGCAGGTGTGATGGTTACGGTGGCTGAGCAGACCAAGGAAATCGTGGTGGTTCTCGCGAACGGCTCACTCACCCGGCCGCTGTCGTCCTGGGCAGACCGGCACGCGGGGTGGTCTGTCCGCTTGGTGGACAGCGGGGACAAGGCAGCGGTGCTGGGCGCCCTGCTGCATGCGGATTTCTGCCTGATCGAGGCGACGGAATGCCCAGAGCGGGCGCTGACCATTCTGAACGCCGCCGCGGAGCTTCTGGACGGCAGGAGTATCGCCGTGTACACGGAAGTCGCCCGCCAGGAAGTCGAGGCGGCCGCCCGGAGGAACTGGGGCCTGTACACCTTCGGGCCGATGACCGACGACGAGTGGGACGCTTTCCTGCCGGGGGGCAACCACGAGCCGCCCCCGTTCTGGGCGTAGCCTCCGCGCTAGGTCCTGTGCGGGACGAGCCCGTCTCGCCCCGGGCCCTGCCCAAGAGGGCCGGTGCGCCTCCCAAGACCCCTCCCGGCGAATCTCCCCGGGCCCCCACGGTGAGAAGCGGGCAGGCAGCCCGGGCTCAACCTGGGCCCGCGACGCGCCGATAGTCCTTGGCGAGAGATTCGGCCCTGTGGTAGAATCCGTGGCTCGCCACGCGGCGCGGGCCGGGTGGGCAAAAGGACAACCCCTGAGAAGACGGTGAGAGCGATGAGTTGGCACACGGCCATCATGGGCGCGACGGGCGCGGTGGGGACCGAGTTCCTCAAGCTGCTGGAGGAGCGCGACTTCCCGCTCAAGAGCCTCAAGCTGCTGGCGTCGCACCGCTCGGCGGGCAGGAAGCTGCCGTTTGCGGGCGAGGAACTGGTGGTCGAGGAGCTGGGCGAGGACAGTTTCGAGGGCGTCGAGCTGGTGCTCGCCTCGGCGGGAGGGAGCCTGTCGCAGAAGTACGCGCCCCTCGCCGTGCGGGCCGGGGCCGTCGTGGTGGACAACACCTCCGCGTTCCGCATGGACCCCGACGTGCCGCTGGTGGTCCCGGAGGTCAACCCCGGCGACATCGAGGCGCACCGGGGCATCATCGCCAACCCGAACTGCTCGACGATCATCATGAACGTGCCGGTCTGGCCGCTGCACCAGGCGAACCCGATCCGGCGCATCGTCCTGAGCACGTACCAGGCCGTCAGCGGCGCCGGCGCGCCGGCGATGGCCGAGCTGGAGGCTGCCACGCGGGCGTACCTCGCCGGCGAAGCGTTCACGCCCACCGAGCTGCCCCAGCCCAGCGCGTTCAACGTGTGGAGCCACGGCAGCGAGATCGGCCCCGACGGCTACAACCTCGAGGAACGCAAGACCTGGCGGGAGACGCGGAAGATCTTCCACTGCGAGGACATCGCCATCACGGCCACGTGCGTCCGCGTGCCGGTCCTGCGGGCCCACACCGAGTCGATCAACCTCGAGTTCTCCGAGCCGATGCCCGAGGAGGCCGTCCGCGAGGTCCTCTCCGGCGCGCCGGGCGTGAAGATCGTCGACGACCGCGAGCGGAACTACTTCCCCATGCCGATCGACGCCTCGCGCCAGGACGACATCCTCGTCGGGCGCATCCGCCGGGACGTCTCCGTCCCCGACGAGCGGGGCATCTGCCTGCTGGTCAGCGGCGACCAGATCCGCAAAGGCGCCGCCCTCAACGCCGTCCAGATCGCCGAGAAGCTGTAGGCGAGGTGCACGCGGCACTCGCAGAGACGGGCTGAGCCCTCAAGGCTCGGGCCGGTGGAGGTCCTGCCCGATGGCTGCCAGAACTGCTTGCGCAGTCCCAACGGCGGTCTCGGCCTCCGCAGGCGTTGCCTCGTCCCAATCCCCGGGATACCGCGACTCCACCGCCCACTCAGTCAACGTCGGCAAGTCGAGGGCAGCCGCCCGGATGACCCAAGCGTCTCCTCAATGACTTGCGGGTCGCTCATAGACTACCATCCCCTCGCGCAGGGCGGGCCGGAGCACCGTGCCGACCAGATGGCCGCGACGCTCGATCTCATCGGGCGTGGTGACGATGACGTCCTTGGGGACGGGAAACCGGTCGAGGCAGCGGCGGATCTGCACGGCCGCCCGGCGCTTGCTCTCGACCGACGGCAATACGACCAGGAAGTCGACGTCGCTATCCTCGTCGGCGTCGCCTCGCGCCTGCGAACCGAACAGGACGATCCGAATCGGCTGAAACCCGTCGACGATCGCCGCCACCATCTTGTCGATCCATTCCCGTGCTGCCATGGCCCCCCAATTATCGCGCGGAAGCCGGCCGGCTGCAAGAAGCACCGGCGCCCTTTGCCTGCGGCGACGAAGGCGGTATCGTAGCCGCCGCGATGGACACCAAACCGCCCCGACGGAACATCAAGCTCGTGATCGCCTACAACGGCGCGGCCTACCACGGCTGGCAACGCCAGGCCGAGGGGATCGACACCGTCCAGCAGCGCGTCGAGGCCGCGGCCGAACGCATTCTGCGACACAAGGTCGTCGTCTTCGGCGCGGGGCGGACCGACGCGGGCGTTCACGCCGCCGGGCAGGTGGCCAACCTCTACACGACCAGTCTGTCCGTGCCGCTTCGCGGCCTGCGGCGGGCGATGAACTCGCGCCTGCCGCGGGACGTCGCCGTCGTCTCGGCCGCCGAGGTCCCCGAGCACTTCCACGCCTCCCGGTCGGCGGTGGGCAAGACGTACCGCTACCGGGTCTACGTCTCGCCCGTCCGTCCGGCCGCGCTGGCGGGGCAGGTCTACCATTACTGGAGAATGCTGGACGTCGAGGCGATGCGGCAGGCGGGCCTGCGGCTGCTGGGGGCGCACGACTTCCTCGGCTTCGCGACCTCCGCCGAGCAGCGGGACTACACCGTCCGGACGGTCTACCGCTGCGACGTGTCCTCGGCGGGCGAGTCGATCGACATCACCGTCCAGGGCGACGGGTTCCTCTACAACATGGTGCGGAACATCGTCGGCACGCTGATCGAGATCGGCCGGGGACGCTGGGCCCCGGACCGCATCGACCGCATCCTCGCCAGCCGCGACCGTCGCGACGGCGGCCCGACCGCTCCCCCCGACGGCCTGACCCTCGTCTGCGTGCACTACCGCCCCGAAGACCTTGGCCTGTGAGGTCGGGGCCGCAGGTCCGGGACGATGCCGAGTGCCGCGGGGCGAATTGTGAATGATGCATCGTGAAGTGAAGAGCCGGGGCAAGCCGCGCGGGAAGGGGGACATCCGCCGAAGCCCGACACCCAGCAGCCGACACGCAACAGCCAACGAACGGCAGGATGCCGGCACGATTCGGGGATCCCATGTGTCGATTTCGTGTCAGCTACGCACGAATCACCTGCGACACATCAACCTATAAATGTTGGTTCAAAAATGGCTTATGTCGCACACAGTTGTGTCGTCTCCCTTCCGGGTGACACACGTCCCCCGCGGGACATCGCGGCGACGGCGAAAACCAGAATACTCCGCGCGTGGGTTCGACCGGCCGGATAACCGAGGATCGACAAGCCAACAACAACCGAGGATGAGCACGATTCCGGGTCCTTTCTCCCTACTCCCTAACTCAAACTGACCGATCTTCGAGGCCCGGAGGGCCGGAAGGCAATAGACGGGGGCGCAAGCCCCCGGTAACACTTACGCCGCCGGCTATTGCCTTCCGCCGCTCCGCGGCTTCGGGAAACCGGTCAGTTTGAGTCCCTAAGAAGCGAAGCGCCCCCTATATATAGGGACACTCCGAGCCCCCCAATGGGTAACGAATCCGGACGGATTTCGCGTTTTTCTTCGGGCTCTTCACATGCAGCGCGATGGAGCAGAGGCAGCTCCTGGGGCTCATACCCACGAGGTCCCCGGTTCGAATCCCGCCCCCGCTACTGCAGGGCAACCTGGAGTATTGACACTTCGGGCGAAGCCGGAGCACGGCTACTTTGGGGTCAAGACGATCCTACGGGACGTCTCGATCTTGCCGTACAGGTCCTTCGTGTCGCAGGTCACCGTTGCCGTGAAGGTCTCACTCTCGCCGGGAATCGCCAGGTCCTTCGGTACTCGCCACGAGTACTTGTACAAGCCGCCTCAGCAGAAGGGCAGCTTGCCCGTGGCCACCTGTTTCCCGGATGAATTCCTGATCACGAACGTCGGATTGAGGGCGATGCTGCAACTGGTTGTCGTGTACTTCCTGCCTTGTGAGTAGGTGTAGGTTCTCTTGCTGACCTTTCGCGTAGCATCCCACACGCTCACCTGGAGGTCGAGTTCGGGATCGACAATCACGGCCGTGAACGGCACGCTACTGCCCGGCTTGAACCTCTTTGTCGGCCTGGGGCTCGTCAGCCGCAGCTCGCCCTTGGCCGAGAAGTTGATCGTAGACGGCTTGTCCTTGCGGATCTTGACGTCGAAAGCCGGTGGTCCGTTCGGCCGAAGGCTCACGTGCACGTTGCCGAAACTACCATACAGGTACTTGGGGGCGTAATCGCCCACGGGAATCCTCCTCTGGGCGGGGTCTTCAGCCGGGACCGGATAGTAGTAGTTCCCCAACGGCACCATTCCGTCTTTCGAAATGAGCACGCCGCCGTTCACCATCGGTTTGTCGATGTCCCGGCCGCCGGCGCCGATTTGCAGCACGCCCACATTGTCGCCACACGGCGTGACCGTCAACTTGTCGCCGGTCGGCGTGGCCGAGATCTTGTAGTACTTCCCGTCGACCGTGCGGACCGAGCCCAGGTGCATCTCGTAGGACTGAATCCGGTGCTTCGGATTGTCGGCGGCCGTCAACAGCAGCAAGGTATCCGGCCTGTCGAAAGCCTGCGTGGTCGTGCCCAGTCGCGCCAGCAACGCCGTGTACCGCCGACCGCTGATCTCGATCTCGCCCTTCCGGGCGACGGCTGAGGCGGGGTAGGGACCGATCACGGCGCGCAGCTTCGGCTCGGAAGCGGGCGACACCTTCTCCATGTCGAATACGGCCTCTTTCTCCGATTCCGTATCCCTATCCGGCCTCTTGCTTCTGGGAGGCGGCTCCACCGGGCGGCCGGTTGTCGTCGGATCGTCCGGCTTGCCAGCCGTCGTGCTTGGACTGCCCTGCTGTGTCGCGTCGGCCTTGCCGTCCTTCTTGGCGACAATCTCGATCTCGACCGGGTTGCTGACGACCTTGAAGGACCCGACCGGCGCGTTCCTGGCGGCCACCACCGTGAAGCCCACGCGGAGCGTGTGCTTGCCGGGCGCAAGCTCGCCGAGTGTACCCGGCGCGGCCTTCCACGGCGCGTGGGCCTTCTGAGGAGCGGCGGACCACCACGACCGGTCCAGACTGATGGCAATGTCCTCGTGCCGGCCGCCGGGAGTAAGAGGACTTAGCACTATGAGCCCGAGACCGATCGGCCGGCGGTACCACCGCCCGTCCACTTCCAGTTCACAGCCGTTGGGTATCGTGGTGACAGACAGATTCCGCTTGCCTTGATTGCGGACGTCGGCCTGGAGGCGGACAACCGTGCCCTGTTTCCACTTCCGTTGCTTCGCCCGCAGCCGGACCTGTACGCCCTCGACCGCCTTGCCCCAGGCCGTCTCCCCAGCCGGCGCGCGGTCACCTGGCTTGGGGGCCGGGGCCTGGACGGTCGGCTTGGCAGGCGTCGCGCCTGCTTTGCCTTGCTGTGTCGCGTCGGCCTTTCCATCGTTCTTGGCGACGATCTCGATCTCGACGGGGTTGCTGACGGGCTTGAGAGGTTTGCCCGAGGGGCCCTTGGCGGCCGTCACCGCGAAAGCCACGCGGATGGTGTGTTTGCCGGGCGTGAGGTCCCCGAGTTTCTCCGGCCCAGCCTTCCACGGCGCGCGGGCCTTCCGGGGAGCGGCGAACAGCCACGACCGGCTCCAGACGACGGCGATGTCGTCGTACCGGCGACCGGGCGGAAGGGGCTTCGGTGGGCCTATCGTCCCGGCGTACATCGGCTGGAGATACCACCGCCCGTCCACTTCCAGTTCGAGACCGTGGTCCCGTGTGCGGACAAGCAGATTCCGCTTGCCTTGATTGCGGACGTCGGCCGAGAGGCGGATACTCGCGCCCTGTTCCCACTTCCGTTGCTTCGCCCGCAGCCGGACCTGCACCCCGTCGACCGCCTCGCCCCACGCGGCCTCCCCGGCTGACGTACCCCGCGCAGCCGGTCTGACTGTTCCAGCGAGATCCTCACGCCGCAGGGCTGGCCGCTCTGTTCGGAAGGTCCCGCCTTTGTCGCCGGGGGCCACTGCCGCGGCGGGGCTCTTCGTCTGCCTGTCCGCCCCCCGTGCATTGGGCGTCGCGCTCCCCTTACGGAGCACTCCTCGTGTTCCTGCGGCAACAGCCTCCGGCGTCACGGCCAATCCCAGCCCACTGTATTCCGTACCTGCGCCCTTCGTGCCGAGCGTCGGTGGATCGATATTCTCCGGCGACTGGGGCACCGCGGCCACTTTGTCCGCCGCGCCGGAATCCGGCGCCTCCGTTTGCGGCAGCATTTGCGGCAGGACAGCCAGCAGCGCAAGCACACAGGCGGCAGCCATCGACAGACGCCAGTGTTGTCGAAGGCGCCGCGACAGCGTCCGCAACGGAGAGTCCGCCGGTTGCCCTGTAGGCGCCGCGACGTTGCCGGTCGCCGTGGCCGGTGGCGCGGACGGGCGCTCGACCGCGGACGGGGCGATGGCAGCCAGGGCGTCGCCGAGGATTCGCTCGTCCTGCTCAGCGGTTGTGCCGAGCCGCACCTGCTTGAGGAAGTCTTCCAACTCTCTGTCGGTTGTCATGATTCAGTGCCTTTCGCAGTGCGATCAGGGCATAGCGATAGCGCGATCTCGCCGTGTTGGCGGGGATGGCCAGCAGCCGGGCGACCTCGCGAAAAGTAAACTGCCCGTGAATACGAAGCGCGACGACCTCGCGCTGCTCGCTCGGCAATTTCGTCAGGGCCGCCACCGCCCGGGCGGTCTCCTCGGCGACTTCAGCCGCCGTGGCCGGGTTGCCGGAGACTCCGATCTCCAGGATCCCGGCCGGGTCCTGCCGCACACGCCGTCGCCGGAGCAGGTCTCGGGCTCGGTTGGCGCAGCTCGTCAGCAGATAGCCCTTCAGACTGCCGTTGAGCGTCAGTCGGCCGATCCGCCGGGCCAGGGAGACGAAGACATCGTGCAGGACGTCTTCGCCCGCCTGCCGGTCGCCCAGCATCAGGCCCGCCAGCGTCAGTAGATCGTCCTTGTATGCCAGGTAGATCCGCGCGAACGCCCGCCTGTCGCCTCCTGCCGCGGCCGCCAGCAGAGAGGCATCGTCCGATTTGTCTTGCACTCA
>Ga0272441_10010850_pt1 | contig 13663 bp, 7 predicted proteins | sample SSMProp6N_FD_193582 | JGI IMG/M metagenome (GOLD analysis project Ga0272441, IMG submission 193582) | Marine sediment archaeal communities from Little Sippewissett salt marsh, Falmouth, MA, United States - SSM-Prop-6N | ecosystem: Environmental > Aquatic > Marine > Wetlands > Sediment ... | reverse complement strand
CCGCACGTTGAAGAATACGTACTGCTCGCCGGGATACTCGCAGATGCCGAACATCGTGTTGGGCGTCTCGCCCTGGTCGTTCCACTGGAACCGCCCGCCGAGGGCCATCGCGCGGACCGGGTGCTTCAGCTCCTTGTTCAGCGCCCACTGGGCCACGTCGAGCTGGTGCGTGCCCTGGTTGTTCATGTCGCCGTTGCCCGTCTTCCAGAACCAGTGCCAATCGTAGTGCACGTAGTTGGCGTGGTACTGGTCGATCACCGCCGGGCCGCGCCACAGGTTCCAGTCCAGGTTGTCGGGCGGGTCGCCGGGCGTCTCGTTCCCGATGCTGCCGCGGGGCTTGCAGCAGTAGCCGTAGGAGATCTTCAGCTTGCCGAACTTACCGTCCTGGATGGCCTTGATCATGCGGGCCCGCCCGCTGCTGCTGCGCTGCTGCGTGCCGTGCTGGATGATCACGCCGTACTTCTTGAAGGCCTCCGCGGCGACCCGGCCCTCGTAGATGTCGTGGCTGGCGGGCTTCTCGACGTAGCAGTGCTTCTTGGCCTGGGCCGCCCAGATCGCCATCAGCGAGTGCCAGTGGTTCGGCGTGGCGACGCTGATCGCGTCGACGTTCTTGTCGTCCAGCACCCTCCGCACGTCCGTGACGCCCTTGGGCTCGTAGACGGGCTTGATCTTGTCGTAGACGACCCTGGGCTTCCTCTTCTTGTCCGGGTCGCCCGGCTCGGTGGGGACGGTCTGCCCGGCCTTCCGCATCTGGGCCACCGTCACGTCCTTGAGCTTGCGGACGACGTCGGCCGTTCTACGCTCAAGGACCTTCTTGTCCGGATCGACCAGGTAGGCGATCTCGACGTTCTTCTGCCCGATGAAGCCCCCGATGTGACTGCCGCCCCGCCCGTGGAGCCCGCAGACGGCGATGCGGAAGCGGTCGTTCGCCCCCAGGATCATGCCCGAGGACTTCGTGCCACTGAGGAAGACCGACGCCCCGGCGGCGGCCATCGAGCCCTTCAGGAAACCACGTCTCGTGATGCGCGACATGCTTGTCTCTCCACCTAGTTGCTGTTGATCGCCCTATCGACGCGTTTGCCGGGTAGGCGCGAGCCCGGCGACGCCCTCTGGTCTACCGCTCCGGCCCGACCGATGCAAGCGCCGCGAAGAAGCAACGCACACGCCCGTTGCATCGAGCCGACCGGGCCACTAGGTTTAACCGCGATTCCAGCATAAGGTATCAGGGATGATCCGAATTGGTGTGATCGGCGCCGGGCCGAACGGAACCGGCAACGCGAAGAAGCTCGCGGCCGACGGGAAGCGGGCGCGGATCGTCGCGGTGGCGGACATCGACCCCGCCGCGGGGCGTAAGCTCGCCGCCGCCCACGACGCGCGCTGCGTGGCCGACTGCCGCGACCTGCTCGATGACGTGGATAAGCCTATTCAAAGAAGACCTTCTTCTTTGTGGTCTCTGTCCTTCGGCCGGGAGGCTCAGGACCTCGAACGGCGGCCTCTGCGGTTTCTCCGTGATCCGGGCGAGGCGTTCGTTTGTCCGTAGGGAAGAGCACAATGCGCAGCGAGACGCCCGAGTTCATCTGGTCCGACGCGACGGGCGAGGGCTACAACCGGTGGGTCCTGTTCCGCCGCGAGGTCCACCTGCCCGCCGAGCCCCGCGCGGGAACGATCCGCATCTTCGCCGACACGCGCTACCGCCTGCTCGTCAACGGGCGGATCGTCTGCCACGGCCCGGCGCGGTTCTACGCGGCCCGGCCGGAATACGACACGGTGGACGTCGCGCCGTACCTCCGCGCGGGGGCCAACGCCGTCGCCGTCGTGGTCAACAGCTACGGGCGGGTGAGCTTCCACAGCGAAAAGAGCCTCGGCGGGCTGTGGGTCTCGGGCGAGCTGACGGACGCGGCGGGCACGGTGGTCCCGCTCGCGTCGGATGCCTCCTGGCGGGCCCTGCCCTCGCCGGCGCATCGGTCGGACACGCCGATCCTGTCGTTCGCCCTCGGGCCCGGCGAGATGCTCGACGCCCGCGACCTGCCCGCCGGCTGGGCGGAGGCGGGCTTCGACGACACCGCCTGGCCGCCGGCCGTGACGCGCGACCGGGCGGACCACTGGGGCAAGCTCGTGCCCCGGTCGATCCCGCTTTTGGACGAGCGGGAGGTCCTGCCCCGCCGGCGGATCGGCACGTGGGCGGCCCGGCCGGTGGCGGACGAGAAAGTCTACTCGCTGATCGTGACGCTGCCCGGCGAGGGCCCGCTGCGCCCGGACGGCACGGCCTGCGTGATGACGTACGTCCACTCCCCGCGGGCCCAGCGGGTCACGCTCGGCACGTGGTGGGGGAAGCACTGGCTCAACGGGCGGGCGCTGGAGCCGGTCCCGCGCGACGACCTGGCCCGCCGCCAGGACCTCCCGGTCGACCTGAACGAGGGATGGAACGCCCTGGCCGTCCGCGAGGCCGTCCGCAACGGGTGGTGGGCCTTCTACCTCGCCGTGCCCGCCGACGCGGGGCTGTCGCTCAGCGCGGAGAAAGAGATCGGCTCGCCCCACACGTTCCTCGTCGGCGGCCCGTGGGAGGGCGAGGCCGCCGCCGCGGCCGACGGCCTGGACCGACCGATCGCCGCTCCGGAAGACCTGCCCGCCGAGCTGGGCCCGTGGCGTCCCTGGCCGCGGGACCGCTCCGCCGACGCGCCCTGCCAGGAACGCGCGTGGAAGACGTTTGAGCCGATCTCCGACGGGACGTCCCCGGCCGTGAACGTCCCCGCCCTGGCCGAGCGCATCGGTGATGCTGCACTCAGTCTGCTGTTCGACTTCGGCGGGGAGGTGCTGGGCCGGCCCCGGCTGGACTTCACCGCCGCCGCGGGCACCGTCGTCGACGTGACGTACACCGAGCGCCTCTGCCCGGACGGCACGGCCGACGTGCACTACCGCTACTTCGTGGACCTGGCCGACCGCACCGTCGCCCGCGCCGGCCCCCAGACGTGGCACACGTTCCATCCGAAGGGCTTCCGTTACCTGGAGGTGCTGGTGCGGGGGGACCTGTCGGCGTTCGAGCTGCACCGCGTGGCCGCGACGCGGGCGAGCTACCCCGTGGAAGCGGTCGGCCGCTTCGCGTGCTCCGACCCGGTGCTGAACGAGGCCTGGGCCCTCGGCCGGGCCGCCCTCCACGCGTGCATGGAGGACGCCTTCCTCGACTGCCCCCACCGCGAGCGCGGGCTGTACAGCGGGGACTTCCTGGTGCAGTTCTTCGGCAACCTGGCGGCGTACGGCGACACGCGGCTGTTTCGGCGGTGCATCGAGCTGTTCCTGCTGGGCCAGGACGACCGGGGGATGATCCGCCCGGGCGCCCACGGCCTGGAGGCGGGGCGGCACCCGGACTACACGGCGATCCTCCCGCAGGCGCTCTGGGCGTACGGGTCGCGAACGGGGGACACGGCGTTCCTGCGGGAGTGCCTGCCGCGGTTGCGGAAGCTCGTCGCCGGGCTGGACGCGCTGCGGGCCGGCGCGGTCCTGCTGGACGCCACGGGGATGAGCCCGTACGTGGACCTGTCTTACATGGACCGGGACGGCGTCAACTGCGCGGTGAACTGCTTCGTTCAGCGCGGCTTCTTCGACGCGGCGCGGGTGCTCGATCTCTGCGGCGAGGCGGACGAGGCGGCCGCGTGGCGGGCCCGGGCCGACGAACTGGCCGACGCGATCCGCACGGCGTTCTGGGACGAGCCGCGGGGCGCGTTCACCGACCGCCGCCCGGCCGACGTGCCGGACACGGAGCCGTCCGTTCCCGCCAACTGCCTGCCGCTGCTGTACGACATCGCGTCGGAGGACCAGGCGCCGCGGGCGCTCGAATGGCTGGCCGACGCGATGGCCCGCAACTTCCGCGTGCCGGACCCGGCCGAGAACCGCGACTGCAACGTCACGTCGTACTTCTCGTTCTACGCGCTGGGAGCGCTGTACCACTGCGGGCGCGTCGAGGAGGCCGAGGCGTTCCTGCGGACCGGCTGGGGGCGGATGCTCGACGCGGGGGCGTGGACGACGTGGGAGTACTTCGCCGACCCGCGCGGCGCCAGCCGCTGCCACGCCTGGTCCTGCTCGCCGACGCATTACCTCTCGTCGCGGGTCCTCGGCGTCCGCTTCCCCGAGCCGGGCAACCCGAACGTGGTGGCCGTCTGGCCCCAGCCGGGAACGCTCCAGTGGGCCGCGGGCGTGTACCCGCACCCCGCCGGGCCGATCCGCGTGCGGTGGGAGGTGCGGGGCGGCAAGGTCCTGCTGACGTGCGAAGCGCCTCACGGCGTGGAGATCGTATCCCAGCCGTGAGGCCGGGCCGAAAGGACGGGTCAACGCATGGAGAGCAAACGAATCCGACTGGTCTGCCGCATGGACGACGCCGGCTCCTGCCGCAGCGCGAACGAGGCGATCGAGAACGTGCTCCGCACGGGATACGCCCGCTGCGTGTCGGTGATGGCGTGCTGTCCGTTCTTCGACGAGGCGGCCGAGATGCTGCGGCGGAACCCCGAGGCGTGCATCGGCGCGCACCTGACGATCAACGCCGAATGGGACGACGTGAAGTGGTCCCCCGTCCTGCCCGCCGAGGCCGTGCCCTCCCTGGTGGACGCCGACGGCATGCTCCTGCCGACCCCCCGCGCGACCCACGAGCGGGGCGCCGACCCCGACGAGGTCCTCGCCGAGACGGCCGCCCAGCTCGCGAAGCTGCGCGCCGCCGGCCTGCCCGTGCGGTACGTGGACACGCACATGGGCTTCGCCTGGCTGCCGGGCGTGGAAGAGCGGCTGGAGGCGCTGGCCCGGCGGCAGCGCGTGCTTCGCAGCGACGGCGACCGCCTGCAAAGGCTGCCCGACGTCGAAGGGTCGTACGAGGACGTCGGCGAGCGGCTCGTCGCGCGCCTCGCGGCGGCCGAGCCGGGCGATTACCTGCTGGTGGGCCACCCGGGCTACGACCGGCCGGACATGAGGGCCTTCCGCCACGCGGGCCTCGATCCGGGGCAGGTCGCCCGGGACCGCGTGCGGCAGCGCCTCCAGTTCCAGTCGCCGAAGGTCGCCCGGTACGCCGCGGACCACGGCGTCGAGTTCGCCACCTATGCCGACGTGCTGACGCTCGACGAGAGCACGGGAGAAACGCGATGACCCGCCTGGGGCTGATCGGCGCGGGCGACCATTCCCGCGGCCAGCACGGCCCGGCGCTGAAGCACCTGGCCGCCGCCGACGGGGACGTGGACCTCGCCGCCGTCTGCGACCTCGACCGGGCGAGGGCCGAACGCTGCGCGGCCGAATTCGGCTTCGCGCGGGTCTACACGGATTCCTGCGCGATGCTGGACGGGGAGTCGTTGGACGGGCTGATCGCCGTCACGCCGATCGAGGCGACCCGGGCGGTCGCCGGGGCGCTGCTGACGACGGGCATCCCGCTGCTGGTGGAGAAGCCGCCGGGCGCCGACAGCGCGGAGGCCGGCGAGCTGCTCGAGATCGCCCGCGCTCACGACGCCCCGCACATGGTCTCGTTCAATCGCCGCTTCGCGCCGGGCGTGACGCGGGCGAGGCAGTGGCTGGAGGACCGCGCGATGGGCCGGCCGGTGGAGCTGGCCGTGGCGCGGCTGTTCCGCGTGGCGCGGCGGGACGCGGACTTCGTGACGGGCACGGCCATCCACGCGGTGGATACCGTCCTGTCGCTGATGCCGCCGGCGGAGGCCGTCGCGGGACGGCGCTGGCAGACGCCCGTCGGCGCCGGCGGCGAGCCGGGACAGGGCTGCGAGGGCCGGGTGGAGTTCGTCGGCGGGAGCACGGCCCTGTTCGCGATCGCCCCCGCGTGCGGGGCGCACGAGGAGACGGTCGAGCTGATCGGCCCGGAGTACGTCGTGCGGATCGACCTCGCCCGCGGCGGCGTGGTCGTTCGCGACCGCGGCGAGACGGTGCTGGGCTACGAAGAGCCGCCCGACGCCCCCGACTGGGTCCGCAACGGCACGCTCGCCGAGACGGAGGCGTTCGTGGCCGCCGTGCGCGGCGAGGGCCCCCTCGGCCCGACGCTGGCCGACGGCTTGATCGCCCTCCGCGTCGCCGAGGCCATGGACGCCGGCGGGAACGGCCCGCGGGCGAGAGAAGCCGAGTGACGGGGGAATCGGCAAGCTCCTTCGGGCCTGCCGGTCCGGCGAACCGGGCCCGCCTCAACCGGTGAAGAGCGCCAGGGGTTCGTACTTCGCGCCGAGGACCGCTTCGCTGTCGAAACCCAGCCAGCTCCCAAGGAGGGTGGCGTAGACGCGGCGGAAGTCGGTGTGGGGCTTGGGGGCGTCCTGGTCGAGGTCGGCGAGGCTGGGGTGCGTGCCGACCAGGCCGGCCCCGACCCGCCCGCCGACGAGGAGCATCGGGGCGGCCGCGCCGTGGCCCGTGCCCTTCCGGCCGTTCTCCGTGAGCGTCCGGCCGAATTCGGAGAACGTGACCAGCGCGACGCGGTCGAGCAGCTTCTCCCGGTCGAGGTCGTCGACGAAGGCGGTCACGGAGTCCGAGAGCTGCTTCAGCAGGGCGGCGTGGTTGTCGCGCTGGGCGGCGTGGTTGTCGAACCCGCCGATCCCGCCGCCGCCCAGCTCGGTGAAGAAGATGCGGATGCCCACGTCGGCCCGGAGGAGCTGGGCGACGGTCCGCAGTTGCCCCGCGAGCACCTGCCGCGGATACCGCCCCGCGCCGGGGGCGTCTCGCAGGACCGCCTGGATCCGTTCGCTCATGGCCCGGGCACCTTGTGCCGCGCGGCGAACGTGCTCGGCCAGGGGACTCGCGTCGTCCCGGCGGGGCGCGTCGGCTGGCCCGCCGGCCGCACGAAGCGTCAGCGCGCCGGCCGAGCGGATCGCGGGCACGACGGCCTTGCGGGCCGTCAGGGCGAAGGGCCGGGCGATGGGACCGACGAAGACGCCGGGCACGCGGCCGGCGTCCGCGGCGGGGGCGGCGTCGACGGCCCGCCCGACCCAGCCGGTGGGGCATTGCGGGGCGCCCGGGCGCGCCGTGTGCCAGTCGCGCATCGCCCTCTCGTGCGTCCGGTCCGAGCCGGGGTAGCCCACGCCCTGGATCACGGCCAGCCTGCCTTGCTCGCTCAGGCGGGCGAGGCCCTCCAGCTTCGGGTGGAAGCCGACGTGCTCGTTGATCTTATGCACGTCGCGGGCCGTGAGGCGCAGCGTGCGCCGCGCCCGGCCGTACGCGTCGTCCGCGTAGGGGACCACGGTGTTCAGCCCGTCGTTACCGCCGCTGAGCTGCACGACGACCAGGGCCGTGTCTCGCCGGTCCGTCGCCGCCGCGGCCGCCCGGGCCAGGAAGGCCGGCACCGTGCCGGACAGCGACACCGCGGCGGACGCGCCCGCGGCGGACGTCAGAAATTCACGGCGGGACAGTGCCATGTCGATTCTCCGTCCAACGGTTACGCCAGGTGGAACTCCGGCTGTGTGACGGCGGCCAGCGCGAGCTTCCGCAGCGTCTCGGGCAGGTCCGCGCCGGAGGGCACGGTCCGCCGGAGCCTCTCGAACGTCTCCTCGCCGCCGGGCGGAAGCAGCAGCGCCACGAGGAGCCGCCCGGCGGCGTCGGCATGGGTCTGGCCGTTCCGCCGGGCGACCCCCGCGGGATCCACCCGCCCTTCATAGGGGCCTGTGGGAGCGAGAAGAGAGGCCGCCAGATTGCTCCGTCCGATCAGCGTGGCGGGGTTGATCCAGTTCCGCCCCCCGGCCCAGCCGCCGAGCGTGGGCTGGTTGTAGAGGTCCTCGCCCAGCCGGGCCAGGTCGGCCGCCAGCGGCGTCGTGGGCACGTTTGCCTCCAGGGCGCGGACGATCCCGACGGCGTACTCGACCGGGCGCTTGATCCGCCGCCCGATCGCCGTCGGCGAGAAGAACAGGTTGCTCCGCAGCATCGTGCCGACCAGCCGGCCCACGTCGGGGTCCGCGGCGAACGCGCGAACGAGCGGTTCGAGCAGGGCGTCGCCCGGCGCGTCGGCCTCGCTGACGAGCCAGCGGTACAGCCTGCGAACCACGGTCCGCGCGGTGGCCTCGTGCCCGGCCGCGATGCGCACGAGGTCCTCGGCGGCGAGTCGGCCCGTCGTGCCCAGGACGGTCTTCTCGCCATCGTCGTGCTCCCGCTGGAAGTACCGCAGACGCTTGCGGAGGACGAACCAGCCGGTCATCGCGCGGGCCGCGTCGCGGAGGTCTCGCCGCGAATAGTTGCCCGGCCCGACGGTGTAGCGCTCCAGCAACTGCCGGGCGAAGTGCTCGGTGGGGCGGGTCTTGCGGTTGGCCTTCGCGCCGAGCGAGAGGTGCACGGCCGGGTCTCGGGCGACCCGGGCCAGCAGGGCGGGGAACGGCCCCGTCGCGCCGGCCCGCAGCGTCTGCACGTGCCGCTGCATCAGCGAGACGTCGCCGACCCGCGCCGCGCCGACCGCGAAGTAGTCGTGCCAGAACAGCGTCAGCTTCTCGCCCAGCGGGTGGGGCGTCCGGATCATCCGCCGCAGCCACCACGCCCGCAGGGCGGCGACGGACGTGACGGCCCGCTCGTAGTCGTCGTGGGTCCGCTGGAAGGCGGCGAGGTCGCCGGGGGGCTTCAGCAGGCGGTCGATCGTGCGTCGGGGCCCGGCCTTGAGGGCCTGCTGAAGCTGCCCCCACGTCGCGCCGAAGCCCGCGCGGCGGTAGAGGTGGGCGGCCCTGGCCAGGTCCCACGGCCGCCGGGGCGAGGGCTCGTACGCCGCCCAGGCCCGCTCCGGGTCCGGGGGGCGCGGCGAGCCGGCGGGCGGGCGAGGCCGCGAGGCCGTCTGTGCGGCGGCGGGCATCACTTCCCTCCGTTCTGGCCGGACGGCAGGTCGAGCTCCACCCGCAGCGCCGCCTTGGACCGGCTCCCGTCGGCGCCGACCGTCAGCGCCACGCGCGAGACGTGCTTGACGAGGTCGAGCAGCATGCCGATCTCCCCCTCGGCCTGCTGTCGCGTGTGGCCCTTGTCCACCATGTTCTGGCGGAGGAGCGCCTCGCGGTTGGCGTTCAGGATGGAGGCGACCCGGCCGCCCTCGATCTCGATCACGCTGTGCAGCCCGGCCCGCGGGGCGGGCGGACGGGCGGTTTCCCTGGCCAGGGCGTCCATGACGTCCTCGGCCAGGCCGTCCGTCGAGCTGAGGATCAGGTGGTGGCCCGGCATGGCCAGGGCCGGGCGGAAGTTGTAGCGCACGTCCGCGGGCTTCTTCTCCCCGTCGGGCGGCGGGATGAACGCGGCCACCGTGTACTTCGTGCCGCGGTGGACGGGTCGGTCGATGATCAGCCCGGGCTCGGCCTTCTGGCCCCGCGTGAAGTTGACGAGCCCCACCGCCTTTTGCCACGCCTCCTCGACGACGAGGGAGAACTTCTCGGGGTGCTTCAGTTGCAGGACGAGCGCGAACGCGGGCAGTTGCGGGGCGGGCGTGCCGACGGCGGGGTCGTACTTCTGCTCGGCGACGACGAGGCGGATCTTCGGGCCGGTCTCCGCGAAGACCTCCTCGGTCAGGTCGCGCCCGGTGAAGAAGATCCCCATCATGTTCTCGAAGAAGATCAGCCCGCTGGTCCGCTCGGGGAACAGCTCGTCCTTGGCGGCGTAGAAGCCGCGCAGGTCGCGGTGGAGGCTGGCGGCGGCGATCTGCCGCGGCACGGACAGGTTGGCCAGCGCCCCGTCGCCGGGCCCGTCGGGCACGGCGAACCGCGCCGCGCCGGACGCCGAGATCGCCGCGTCGGTGATCGCCTCCAGCGTGAGCGTCGTGTCCTTCACCTTCAGCCCCAGGGCCAGCCAGTTCGACCGGGCCACCGCCTCCAGCAGCGGCGAGGCCAGCACCGACACCAGCGGGTTCTTGTCCCCCGCGAGGACCGGCGCGATCGCGGGTGCGTTCTTCAGCAGCCCGCTGTTGGCGTAGAGCACGGCCGCGGCGTCGGGTCCGGCGGCCCGGACGGCCTGTCGGTAGCCCGGCACGGCCGCGATGCTCCGCGCCTTGCCCCCGTCCCGCATGGCGAGGATGGCATGGAGCGTGTTCGGTCCCGTCGCGATCACCATCCGCTTGCCGAGGATGGCGTGGGCCTCCTTGGGCCCGAGCGTCCAGGTATCCACGCCGTTGACGCGGTTCGGATCGACGGGCTGGCCGCCCGCCAGGATGCCCACAAGCAGGTCGTGCAGGGCCCTGGGGGCCTCGGCGTCGAGGGCGTCGAGGAGGAAGACGTGGCCCTGGTTGGGGCCGACGGCCCACGTCACGCCGCCGCCCGACATCCGGCGGAGGATCGTCTTCCAGTCCGCCTTGAACCGGTTCTCGAAGGCCGCCACGAGGTCCTGGAACTGCTGGAAACCCTCCGTCGCCGCCTGGGCCTTGTACGCGGGCGACGACGCCACCGCCTCGATCAGCGCCGGCCGCAACGCCAGGTCCAGAATGGCCTTCGGGTCGCGAACGTTCAACACGAGGACCGCCTGACGCGGGACCCACTCGGCCGCCGGCGGCAGCGCGCCGCGGGCGGGGACCGTCCAGGAGCCAACCAACGCGGGGAGCACCAACAGGAACGTCATTCTGCGAAGCATGGACACAACCTTCCCTTCTTCGTGCGAGGCACGGGCCTCATCTCGGACTCCGGCGGCCGGAGACGGTCGCAGTGAATTGTCGAGTGCCTTACGGTAACACTACGGCCCGTCCGCCGCGGCGGTTACGGGTTTCTCGGGCGAATCGCCGGGCGGGGAACCTTCCGCGGGCGTGGGAGTCAGAACCCCTAGCGGGCGGAGGGACGTCGCCGTCCCGATCGCTGGCAGGAACAGCACTACGGAGACAGGCAGATGACACGCGGCAAGAGCGTACTGGTCGGGATCGCGACGGCAGTGTGCGTGACGGCGTTGGCGCTGGTGTCCACGGGGTACACGGCCGACGACGCCACGCCGGCCGAGCGGCTCAAGGCGGCCGACAAGCTGTTCGAGGCGAAGAACTACAAGGAGGCGGCCGCGAAGTACGAGGCCGTCGCCGCCGACCTGGCCCGGAGCGATCCGAAGGGCGCGCCGTTCGTCAAGGACTGGCGACACGCCAACCGGCGCGTGGTCCTGTGCAAGCTCCGGCTGCAGCTCTTCGACGACGCGCTCGCCGCCGCCGGGCGGTACGTCGAGCAGACGAAGGGCACGCCGTTCGAGGCCCGCACGGAGCGGCAGCTCGGCAACCTGTACATGCTGATCCCGCACTGGGGGACGCGGGCCGGGGGCACGTTCCACCGCGCGCAGTGGAAGCAGGGCATTCACGTCCGCTCGTACCGGCACGACAAGGCGCGGGCCGTCCAACACCTTGAGCGTGCCCGGGACCTCTACGCCGCCTACGACGCCGACCCCGACCGACTCGCCAAGCTCCCCGAGGACGAGCGCAAGGGGTGGCACGACGAGCGGATCGAGTGCCTCTTCGACCTCGCCGGCGGGTGCAGCCGATTCGGCATCTACGAGAACCAGTGGTTCTTCTGGTGGCAGTATTGGGGCGAGCGGGACGAGTTCCTTGCCGAGACGGCCGGGGAGAACGACTTCGACGAGTATCACAGCATGTGGCACCGTCAGCGGAAGCGCCCGCTCGGCCTGCGGGTCGGCCCCGACGGCAGCCCGATCTTCCCCTCCAAGCCCGACGCCTACCGCCCCGACCTGCCGGACGATCAGAAGATTCTCTACCTTCTCGCCGAGGCCCGCACGCTGGACAAGACCGCCAACCGCAAGTACGAGGCCCTCAGCTACTACCGCCAGGCGATGCTCGCGCGGGCGCGGTTCGGCATGGACCGCCTGAACCAGTGCGCCAACCTGTACTGGTACGGGGGCAAGTACCCGCTCCAGGAGGAGCTCAAGGCGTTCCACCCGTGGGAGTTGGGCGATGCGGAGGCGATCGTCCTGGCCGGCGGGCAGATCCGCAAGGTCACGCTGCCCGAGCGGTTCGACGTGCTGAAGCTCCTGCGGCTGGTCGAGGGCGAGTTCCGCGCCGCCGGCGTCGCCGACGAGGCCCAGTACGCCATCGGCCAGTACCACCAGAGCCGCCAGCAGTACCTCACCGCGCTGGACCAGTACGCCCGGCTCAAGCAACGCCACCCCAAGAGCCGCCGCCTGCCCAACGCCGACACGCAGGTCCAGCGGATCAAGGCCCCGCAGGTTCGGGTCAACCCGGCCGGGGCGCAACTGCCCGGCGAGCCGGCGAGGCTCCAGCTCAGCCACCGCAACGTCTCGAAGGTCTGGTTCGTCGCGCGCGAGCTGGACGCCGAGGGCTTCCTGGAGGAGATCCGCAACGGCGAGATCGACCCGTTCAAGGGCCTGCCCGGCTTCCACTCGCTACGGAACTGGAGCTACCACTTCACCTACGATCACAACCGCAACGATTTCCCCTGGCGGATCGCGCCGAAGTACGTCGGCAAGGAGGTCGCCCGATGGTCTGACGAGGTCAAGGACGACGGCACGCACCGCTACACGCAGGTCACACTCCAGACCAAGCTCAAGGACCGCGGGACGTACTTCGTCTACGCCTATTCCGCCGAGCCCCCGGCCGGCGATGCCGAGAAGACAGGCCGGGACGCGATGGGCGTCGGCAACAGCCGGGCCGTCTTCGTCCTGGCGGACCTGGCGATCGTCGACAAGCTCGCCAAGCCGGGCAACCTGTACTTTATCTGTGACGCCAAGACCGGCGTGCCCGTGCCCGACGCGAAGGTCGACGTGCTGGAGGTCTGGAGCGTCTGGGACGGCAAGACCCGCAAGAGCATATACTACAAGGAGATGCACCACCTCAAGACGGACGCCGACGGCATCGCGATTCTCAGCACCCCCAAGCGAAGCGGCGGCAGCCTGCACGTGCTCGCCCGCAAGGGCGAAGGGAAGGCCAAGCGAATGGCCTGGAGCGGCCTGAGCTATTGGAGCCACTACCATCCCTCCCGCATGCGTGACGGGCTGTTCGCCTACTGCATCACCGATCGCCCGGTCTACCGGCCCGAGCAGACCGTGCGGTTCAAGGTCTGGCTGCGGCAGATGAGCAAGGGCATCCTGTCCAACCAGCCCGACCGCGGCGTGTCGATCACGATCTACGACCCCAAGGGCAACAAGGTGCACTCGGCCTCGAAGAGGGCTGACCAATGGGGCGGTATCGACGGGCAATTCACGCTGGGCGCCGAGCCGCGCCTGGGTGTCTACCGCATCCACATCCACGGGCGAAACTACGCCGGCGGGCAGAACTTCCGCGTCGAGGAGTACAAGAAGCCCGAGTTCGAGGTGACCGTCGAGCCGGGCAAGACGCACACGAAGCTGGGCGACAAGCTCACGGCCGTCATCAAGGCGCAGTACTACTTCGGCGGTCCGGTGACCGACGCGACGGTGAACTACAAGGTCTTCCGGGAGGAGTACACGCACGGCTACCACTTCCCGGGCGAGTGGGACTGGCTGTACGGGGCGGGCTACGGCTGGTGCTGGTACGAGTATCCGTGGTTCGGCTGGTGGGGGCGCGTCCGCTGCTGCTGGCTGCCGCCGAGCTGGTGGTGGGGCTGCTTCGGCCGGGGCGCTCCGAACCCTGTACGGGAGCTGGTCCGGCAGGGCAGCTCGCCCATCGGCGCCGAAGGCGAGTTGAAGGTGGAGATTGACACGAAGCGGGCCCTGCGCGACCACGGCGACCGGGACCACCGCTACGTGATCCAGGCCGAGGTCCGCGATTCCAGCC
>Ga0272441_10010849_pt1 | contig 13663 bp, 5 predicted proteins | sample SSMProp6N_FD_193582 | JGI IMG/M metagenome (GOLD analysis project Ga0272441, IMG submission 193582) | Marine sediment archaeal communities from Little Sippewissett salt marsh, Falmouth, MA, United States - SSM-Prop-6N | ecosystem: Environmental > Aquatic > Marine > Wetlands > Sediment ... | reverse complement strand
ACATCAGCCAAGCCTGCATATGCCAATGCATAGTCAGGATCCTCTGCTATTGCCTTTTGAAAATATTCAATGCTTTTATTGAATCCTTCCATATTTCTCTTTTGCATGTGAAAACGGCCCTGCAGGTATAAATTATATGCTACAGTGTTTTCGGTCTCATTTTCCCTGATCTGCTCCCTGGTTTCGGCTGTTAAGGTTGCTTTCAGTTCCTTTGCTACACTCTGTGCCACCTCTGATTGAATTCTGAAGATATCAGAGATGTGCCTGTCATATATTTCCGACCATAGATGAACATCCGTTCCTGCATCAATAAGCTGGGCTGTTATCCGTACATTATCGCCTATTATTTGCACACTGCCCTCGAGAATCGAAGAGACTCCCAGTTCTTTTGCTATTTCCTTAATGGAAAGATCTGTATCCTTATATCTTTTTGTTGAAGTGTTTGATATGACTTTCAAATCTCCTACTTTGAACAGGTGATTTAAGATTGCTTCCACAATACCATCACTGAAATATTCCTGTTCAGGATCATTGCTCAGATTTGCAAAAGGCAGAACAGCAACAGACTTTTCAATTTGTTCTTGCGGGTTTAATAATTTTGGGATAAAGAGGATACCAAAGATTATTAATAACAATGCGAATACTGATCCTGCAATAATCCCTGTTTTATTTCTTTTCCTGGTCCCGGGCAGGGATTCTGAACCCTCTTGTGATATGTTTTCAGGTTTGTGATCATGTTTCTGTAATGCGGTAAGGATCTCCTTTATTGCATGTGCTACCTTGACTATCTGAAGCTTGTATTTGGTTTTATTCAGATTCTTCTTTTCATCATCATCGGGTGCCAGTGGCTTGTCGATTCCCGGTTCCTTATAAATGAATTCAATACCCCGAAGTATTCCTTCCAGTACGGATTCACATAATTTCTGATCTTCATCTTCCAGGTCATGTATCTGTACCGGAAGCACCCTGCTGGCTACATTACCATTTGGCAGTTTTACTTTTAGTCCAAACTGATCCCTAGAAGCCTGATCGACAAATGCCTTGAATTCATGTTCCCAGGCAAAAGATTTCGGATCGCAATAAGTACGTGATATTATGGGAATAAAGACCAGGCATTTCAACTTCTCCTTCAGGGATTCGTCGACATCATGTGTTTCCAGTAGCCCATCATGAGGATTGATGTCAAAGTAAACGCTGATCTCTTCCTTGAAGGTTGATTCAAGCTCAGTTTTCAGGGATTCAACAAATTCACTCACCCATCCGTCGCCTTTATTGTCTTTCTGGCGGTAGCTGATAAATATATCGTATTCGTATCCGGGTATGAGGCTGGGCATGGCAAGGTTTATGGTTCAATGTGATAAAGTTAGGAAAGATAATCATTCAGGACAAAAAAACCTTACAGGAACCAAAAGTATATTTTAAAATACTCACCACAGATTTCACGGATTAACACGGATTAAATCAGTGTTAACATCCGTGTAACTCCGTGTAATCCGTGGTTAATTTCTTTTATTCTTCCTTTATAGGAAACAGCGCATTAAACAACAATTTATATGTGGCCTGTGTTGATGCCCTGAATTGTGGGTTGAAAGAATAGAGGATGAGCTCTCCCTTTCCTTTTTTGAGCCATATCATGGCAGGCTTTTCTGACAGCAATTCTTCCTTCTCAGCATAGCCACTCATCAATATCTCTTTTTTAGGGAAGACACCTATTACCCTGCGGTCCATATCAAACAATGGGACACTGGTATTGAAAAGCGGATTCCCACGATAGAAGACACCCACCTCTTCGGGCATACCCAGCGTTAAGGGATGATCCTGTTTCAGCTTCATACGTACCAGTGATCCCGGTACAAGCAGCCCGTTTCTCCTGGCCTGGTCAGCAGTATTTGAAAAAGGAAGCATGAATTCTTCCTTTTTATCCTTATCCAGGGTTATCTCCAGCATACCTGTAAACAGATCTGTAGATTGTCCCCATGAGATGACCTTGCCGCCGCCATTTACAAACAACATAAGTTTATCACGTCCTTTTTTCTCCATTCCCTTCTGGTAGTCGGGATGATAGCTGCTCATGGAGGGATTGTCTTCAGATCCGGGCTTGCCGTTCATAAGATAGTTCTTACCTGTACCTGGGAAGATTACAATATCATAGTTTTTCTCAAAGTCTGTCTTCTCAAACTCATCGGGGTGAATTACCGTAAATGGCAGCTTATATGTGTCGAAAAGGTAGCGTGTCCACCCGGCATCCATATCATGGAAGTATGTCTCTACAAGTGCTATCCGTGGCATACTGACAGGTGTCATTTCAAGCGTTCCGGGTTCTTCGATAAAACCTGGTTCAGTATGTGCTTCTTTTACTATGTTGTTAAAGAGTTCCGTATTATCGCCCTGGATGATGAAGCTTCCTTTACCGTAGGTTTTGTCATCAATTTTAGTTTCCAGGTTGAGACGACTGACCTTCAGGCCGTTCTGCATGGCAATAAATGCCGCCTTAAAACTTCCGTTACTGGTAACAGGGAAGATGGCAGGCAATTTATATTCTTCCTTCAGTGGATCATATACACCCGTGAGGGGTTTCAGTAAGGCTTCAAAACCGGTATCACGTGTTTTGATCTCATGTGATACTAGTCCCCTGTGAAGTGGTAACGACCAGCTTGTAACATCATAGGGACGTATAATTTCCCCTCCCGGGGTGAAATGTCTCACCGGGAAATCCTGTTTCTCCATCACCTCTTTTATGAAAGGACGGAATGATTGTGCCAGCGGATATACGATATCGCCTGCTTTAAGATTGATGCCATTCAGAGTATAGTCTTCAGTCAGCTGAAAGGTATTGATTCCATGTTCCTTCATCAGCTCAACCAGTGCTATAAGCTCACTCTGGTCGGCCTGCTGTTGCGGTACAACATAGTAATATGGCGGTTCTGTTTTGCCCTTCTCCACCTCCCTCTTGCACACGTTATTCCTGTATCTTAGGATATCGTCCTTACGGAGTGAAGAGGTTTTTATTGTGGAAATGGTGGATTCTATCTCGAGCTTAACGATATCTCCCAGCCGCCACCATCCTCCAGGCCATGGCATAGGGAAATTGATGCTTTTTTCATATTCACCGAGTCCTTTTCCGACCGACAGTTCATTCGGCTCAATATATACCGGTGTTGCATCTTTTACACTGGCTGCTTCCGTAAGCATGCTTATTACGTTTTTCCACATGCTGGTTCCTGTTGATCCGGGCCAGTAATCATCAAATATTGTTTTTTGTCCCACGCCTGAAATGCCTGCACTGGTTAGGTCGCGAAGCATATTTGTTCCGAATACGGTTGCCCAGCTCCATAGTTCTGCATCTACATTCTCTGCTATGGGATCGGTTGAGGGAGGAACAAAGTAGCGGATATTTGTCGATCCCATCTGGTGTTTCTCGATCATCACCGGCGGGAACCAGTCGAGATTATAAATACGGGCAATGGCTTTTGTGTCTTCCTGCGAGAGTGTGACAAAATCGCGGTTATTATCGTGACCTACATATTTGTGATAGACACGCGGCAGTGAAGCTCCTTCATATTGTGTGCCCTTGTATTTGTTATAGTTCTCTACGACAAAATCCATTCCGTCGGGATTATGGTTGGGCACAGCCATATAGACAACATCGTCGAGGTATTTCTTTATTAACGGGTCATCGGTTGTTACAAGCTGATATGCAATCAGGGGCAATGCCTGGGATGGTGCCACTTCAGTTGAATGCATTGAAAGTGTAGTGAGGAAAAATACCCTGCCCTCTCTGATATATTCTGCTTGTTGTGCTTCCGACAGATCAGGATTCAGTGCCAGTTCCTTGTTTATCTCACGTAGCCTGTCAAGGTTATTGATATTCTCTTCGGATGATATGAAGGCAATATACATCTTCCTGCCCATGGGGCTCTGACCGTTCTCTACCAGCTTCAGCATCGGAGATGCTTTATCGAGCTTTTCGAGGTATTCAATCAGCTGTTCATATGTGAATAGCATGTAGTCGGAGCCCGGAACAAATCCGAAATGTTCCTCGGGTTTGGGGATTTCAGATTGGGCATTTAGTTGCTGTGGAGTTACAAAGACAGCCAGAATGGCAAATGAAATAACTAATGATAACAGGTTTGATTTTTTCATGGTTTATTCTCTTTTGTGCCAGTTAAAATTAATAAAGAGAATTCAAACCATTATAATTATCCGGATAAAATATGTAGTAGGGTCGTTGCATGCAACGACCCTACTACATATTAAAACGACCCTACTACATATTAAATACTATTCCTGCCCTTATAGACCCTAGAAAAACCAAGATCTTCAATGTGTCCTATCCATGTTAGTTTATCGGATGTCGTTCCGGATATAGTTGCCGTAGCATAGTTACCTGCCGAGACAGACATTATAACATCATAGTGTCCGATCTGGGTTGTCATACTGAACCTGAGAGTATAGCTGAGTTTTTTGTAATTTTTGGTAATATGTATCTCTCTTATTGTCCCTTCAGCAGTCACTCCGCCTACACCGTTATATCCCAAACCTGAGCTTGTTCCGGTTTGCAGAACTCCTGTTTCCCCGTCTACCTTTATAAAGTTTATAGTCGGGATAACTGAAATTCTGTCACCCCATTTGGTCTGGAGGAAATCAGCGGCCAGGACGAATCTGTTCGATTTGAAAAGCGAATCGAGGATATTGAAATTTGCCTCCAGCTGTGCTTTTCTTATCGCTTTTCTTTCCTGGCGTGTAAACTCTTTCTCCATATCCTGTGCGGCGGTATTGAATGTATTAAGGATCAAACCGCCTGCCAATAAAAGGCTTACGAATGTATATTTCATTGGTTTCATAATTCACCTCCTGTTTCTTAATATAAAACGTCAAATAATATGCCATTGAAGGAGTGAATGACATGATCATGAAGGGATTTAACTAAATTTAAGATTTTGCGTATTCCGATAGCAGTTCTTTAAACCTCGGATGGGATTTCAGTGGTGCGAACCGGATTTCCATATCAAGCCAGGCAGGAGTTATCCAGCTGGGGATCTTAAGGAGATGTTCAATATGGTCGAGAGCCAGATCATATTCTCCCTGATATATATAATTTATCGCCAGATCCTGTAGGTAAGTAATTCCATAAACGGCATCTTCATTTATTGGTAATAATTCTGTAGCCTTGAGTCCCTCTTCTGTGGCTTTGTCCTTTTCCCCTAAAGCAGCATACCCTATTCCTAGTGCACTGTGGTATCGTGGGTCATCAGGAACCTCAAGCACTTTTTCTTCTAATATTTCCACGGCTTTCAGATAATCAGAACGGGCACGTTCAGTTTCACCCAGATAGTCATAAATAAACGCCCTGAGCATGGATTGCGGGGCAGTCCACATTTTGTGATGCACACCCCAGACTTTTGTTGTGTCAGATAACAATTGCAATGCAGCATCAAAATTACCTTCACCTGTTTCCTGCAGGTAACATACATGATTATACCATTCGTGTGCCGGATCAATATGCTTCAATATTTCCCGTGTCTCATTGCCGGGACCTTTCCACATAAAGTTAATATATACTTTGTAGATATAGGGCCAGTTGCCATTTGGTGCCAGCGCAATGGCCCGGTCGCATACCTCGAGTCCATACTCGTATTGATGTGTACACATCAAACAAAAAGTCATATGTGTAAGAATGGAAACCTCACGTGGATTGGCCTGACTGGCCTTTTCAAGTAAATGAATAGCTTCTTCCCATTTGCCCTGGGGTAAAACAATATCAGCTTTCTCAAGAAGGATTTCCACATCATTGGGCATGCCTTTCTCTGCTATCTCCAGGTGTTCCAGGGCTTTTTTTTCGTCCCTGTAAGCAAATAAATAATAATATCCGAGTGCAAGATGAACCCTGGGTTCTTCAGAATCATACTGTAATGCTTTCTTTGCTGCCTGATCCGCCATTTCAAGACGTGCATCAGAAAGGTCCTGTCTTAAATACCTTAGCCTTGCATGTGCCCTGGCCAGTTCTGCATAAGCCAGGCCAAATGTTGTGTCTGTTTCAACAGCTTCCTGGTATTTTTCTAAAGCCATATACCAGTTGCTGAGTGTAAAGTGAGGCTGACCCGCATAATAGCGGCCCTGAAGATAAGCCTGGTATGCTTCCAGGTTTTCTGTTGGTTGTCTGTCTATTTCTTTTATTTCCTCCGGCGACAAAATAACTTTCAGCTCAGATGCAATTCTCTGTGCAATTTCACTCTGCAGGGAAAAAACCTTGATCTTTTCCTTTGTGTAGTTACCTGCCCAGACGTGTTCATCTGTCATGGCATCGATCAACTGCACCCATATTCTTAATTCAGTCCCTTCACTTTCAATGCTTCCTTCCACCAGGTAATTAGCATTCAGTTCATTTCCTATAACAGCACTGTTTTTATCGGTATTCCGGTAATGGTCGGCAGAGGTTCTTGACCTGACCGAGAAAGCATCAATCTTTTGAAGATGAAAAAGAATTTCCTCCCGTATACCATCGCAGAAATATGCCTGTGCCGTATCAGCACTGAGATTACGAAACGGCAGCACTGCGATAGATCTTTCAACCAGTCCAGTTGTTTTAAACAGCTTCGGGATGAATAAATAACCCAGGATTAAAAGTGCAAGAATGACAAGAGACCAGGAGATGGTTTTCTTATTAAGCCTCCGCGGTGGAGCAGGTTTTGCTGTATATACTTTTTCTTCAGTAAGCCCATCCCCTGAAGAAGGCTTTTTTAATGCGGTTATGATTTCTTTAACCGCATTTGCAACCTTATTGATCTGATCCCGGTAATAAGTACTGTTTAAGTTATCATGGGGATGATCTTCATTTGCCCTTAATGGCCGGTTGACACCTGCTGATTTATAAATAAACTCAATACCGCGTAAATCTCCTCCCAATTCATTTTCCAAAAGATTTTTATCCTCAGTATCAAGGTCATGTATCTTAACAGGTAATATCCTGCTGGCCACATTCCCACTGGTAAGCTTTATGTCTCTCCCGAACTGATCTTCTTTTACCAGTTTATTAAAGGCACAAAACTCATGCTGCCAGGCAAAACTTTTAGGATCGCAATAAGTTTGTGATATGACAGGGATAAAGACAAGGCATTTGAGCTTTTCTTTCAGCGATTCATCAACATTATGTGTTTCAAGGAGCCCGTCATGTGGATTAATATCGAAATAGACACTGATCTCGTCTTTAAAAGTGGCTTCAAGCTCCTTTTTGAGGTTGTCAACAAACTCTGTTACCCAGCCGTCGTATTTGTTGTCTTTCTGGCGGTAAGAGATGAAAATGTCATATTCATATCCGGTGATAAGGCTAGCCATTTTGACGGATTATAATAACAAAGTTAGGAAAGTAATGGATATGAGGCAAATAATTTCAATTTCGGATTGCGGATTTATACATCTGAGATCGAATACTGTAGGGATCGTTGCATGCAACGATCCTACAGCTAATCATCATTTCAGGTTCTCCTCAAACAACCTGAATATCCTCTTATACTCATCGGTCCAGCTTGATGGTTCCACAAAGCCATGGCTTTCCAGTGGGTAAACTGCCAGCTCCCAGTTATCCTTCCCAAGCTCAATGAGCCTCTGGGTTAGCCTGACAATATCCTGGAAATGTACATTATCGTCGATCATGCCATGACACATCAACAGGGCTCCCTCAAGACCTTCTGCATAATATATCGGAGAGCTTCGTACAAAAGCCAGGCTGTCGGCAGCAGGTGTATTAAGGATGTTAGATGTATAACCATGGTTATAATGAGCCCAGTCGGTAACTGACCTGAGTGCAGCACCTGCCTTGAATGTTCCCGGCTTTGTAAACATTGCCATAAGGGTTATAAATCCTCCGTATGATCCGCCATAGATACCTATTCTATCAGGATCCACCTGGCATTGTTCAACAAGGTATCTGGCACCGTCGACCTGGTCGTCAAGGTCCTTGCCACCCATGTGCCTGTATATGGCAGTACGCCAGTCGCGGCCATAACCTGCACTACCGCGGTAGTCTATATCAAGGACAGTATACCCATTGTCAACAAGAAAATTATGGAACATATACTCACGGAAATAGCTGCTCCACCATCTGTGTGCATTCTGAAGATAGCCTGCTCCATGGACAAAAACCACAGCCGGTCCGTTTTCAACAGGATTACCGGGTTTATACAACCTGGCCGGAATCATCTCGCCGTCTGATGCCTTGAATTTGACATATTCAGGTACTCTCCAGTTATATGACATGAATTCATCAGTAGCTGTCTCAGTGATACGTGTGGGAACCGCATTGTTATTTTTCTCAAGGATGAAAAGCTCCCAGGGCTTATTTGCATGTGATACCCTCAGGGCAAAATATCTTTCATCGGGTGATAATTCATATTCAACACCGCCTTCAAGGTTTGTAAGTTGTTTCCTTGTTCCTCCATTAACGGGCATGCTGTAGAGCTCTCTTATGCCCGCATCTGTCTCGTTAGAAATGAAATACCATGTCGACTTGTCATTGGAAAGAGTGGGGTTGTAGATCTCGAATTTACCTGAAGTGAGGGCTTTTTTCTTTCCTTTGGTTATATCAAGGGTATATAAATGGGAATATCCCGATTCCTCCGACTGGAAATAAATCGTGTTATTATCCGGAAGCCAACCTAATTGACCATAGCCTATCCCGGGACCTCCAATCCATGCATCATCATGCTGCCTGTCGAGCAATTTTAGTCCACCGTTTTTAATATCGAGCAGCATGATCCACCTGTCCTTATTGTCCATGGAATAGATATCCAGAACGGCATTTAATCCATTATCAGACCATTCAAGATCACTGATCATTATATCTCTCTTTTCCTTTTCCCCGGCTTTACGTTCCGGATAATCCGACACATAATCCGGCAGATCATCAATACCAGAAATATCGTCTTGTTTAATGCTGTAAATTGTATCTCGTGAAATATCAAGAATTTTCAGATCTCCCGGAATGAAATAATCCTGTCCTACCTTGGTTCTTGAATTGATATCCTCTGTATATCCCGATAGTGTAACATAGGAAGGCACAATAGTCCTGTGCTGATCGGGCATTTCCAGGGTTTGCCATAAGAGGTAGTTCCCATTCGGACTCATAACAGCAGACCTTACCTGGCCTTTTCCGGTATAGATAGCTTTAGGACGGTCAGGTTCCATTGCTTTTGATTCTTTCTTTTCCCGCGTGCTTTCTTTTTCCCTTTCAGACAGTGTTTTAAACAGGTGTAGCTGATTGTAATACAAAGATTTATCATGCTCATTGGAATATGGTTTCTCTTCCTGTTTCTCAGTGCCCGACCTGAAATCTGATAGTTGTTCATAAGTACCTTTCGCAATGTCCCATGAAAAGAGGTTATTGCCGCTGGTGAAGATGATCTTGTCTTCATTCCTGCTGAAGAGCGGATTACTCTCGGCAGCCAGTGTAGATGTAATTTGCTCGACATCTCCGGTCTTTATATCTATCATAAAAATGTCTCCGTTCTTAGCATAGACCATCTTCGATCTGCTGCGATTATAAGTACCGTCAGATGATGGGAGTTTTTTTATCTCTTCACGACTTAGTTTACGGGGAACAGGATTTGCAGCTTCCACAGTATAAAGAGATGGTGTGGAATCAACATCCTGTGTCCATCTGAAATATAGCCTGTCGCCTGATGGTGACCATTGCATTCTATCGGGTGACACACCTGTGAATTTATCACCCTGCATTATTTTTTCTATTGTCAGTGAGCTCTGGGAAAAAACTGAACAGGGCAGAAGGATAATAGCCATGATCAGTACGGTTAGAAATAATGATTTTTTCATTTTTGGGATTTTAAATGATAACAACGGGTAAAAATATAAAATATAGGGGGATTGTTGTATCATTTGTGGTAGGGTCGTTGCATGCAACGACCCTACTATCGATATAATATCATAAATTTGTTATTGTTGAAATAATAATCATAAAAACATTATACAATGAAAACATCAAGAATTTCGGTTAACTGGTTTATTGTCTTAATTGCTGTTGTAGCCGCGTTGCATGCAACGCATTTAAAAGCCCAATACATAAATGATGGCGACATCCGGTACTACAAAGGCAGCTGTACAAGCATTATGGTAGGCAGGCTGGCGACAACCGACGGATCTGTAATTACCTGCCACACTTGCGATGGTTATTACAGGACCTGGGTGGAGATATTCCCTCATACTAAATATGAAAAGGGGACCATGCATGCAGTTTATACAGGTACTCTTGATCCACGAGAAACATCGTACGATATGCGTAATGTTAAAAAGACCGGTGAGATACCTGAGGTTGAAGAGACATACGCATTTCTGAATACAGCTTATCCATGTCTGAATGAAAAACAGCTGGCAATAGGTGAAACGACAATTGGAGGCAGGGAAGAGCTTAGAAATCCTGACGGGATATTTTATATCGAGGAGCTTGAAAAAATTGCTTTGCAGAGATGTGCAACTGCCCGTGAAGCAATCTTACTGATTGGAAAACTTGCAGAAGAATATGGTTATGGCGATTATGGTGAGTGTATCACTATCGCTGATCCTAAGGAAGTCTGGCAGTTTGAAATAACAGGATCAGGGAAGGGCAAACCATCGGCAATATGGTGTGCAGCAAGGATACCTGATGATCATGTAGGTGTTTCAGCCAATATGCCGAGGATATCGACTATCGATTTCGACGATCCGGATATGTTCATGTATAGCACTGATCTTAAGAAGGTCGCTAAAGAGCTGGGCTACTGGGATGGTAAAGAACCACTTAGGTTCTGGAAGGTAATAAGCTCATTTGGAAAGTCATATGGAACCCGTGAGTTTTTTATTTTAAGCCACATGGCTCCATCAATGAATCTCACTGATGATGTTGAGGAACTACCGTTCTCAGTGAAACCTGACAAAAAAGTATCTCCCCGTGATGTTATGAAATATTACAGGGAGACCTATGAAGGGACTGATTTTGATAATACAAAGAATCTGTTAGTGACAGCCAGAAGAAGAGATGAACAGGGCAATACCGTGGAAGAGAAAATCAAATCACCTATGGCAAGTGCCTGGTTGAGTCCTGATCTGCGCAGATTGCTCCATGAGCTGAAACCCGGAATTATCGATTATAAATATACCATAGCACAGAACTGGTGTTCATATTCAGAAGTTATCCAGTGTCGCAGCTGGCTGCCTGATGAGGTAGGCGCCATTGCCTGGTTCTCATTTGACAACCCGGCATTAAGTCCCAGGATACCGATATTTTCAGGAGTCCTGAAGCTGCCGGAATCATTCAGCGTATGTGGCCAGTTTCATTATACACATGATGCTGCTATATGGTCGTTCCGCGAAACAAACAGGCTTGCTGTAATAAAGTGGGGAGACGGAAGGACACTCATCGAACCGGCTGTGATGGAATTTGAAGACAGGGCCTTTGAGGAGTTGCCGATGATAGAAAAGAAGGTAATGGAGCTGGTCAAGGCAGGTAAGAATGACGAAGCAAAACAGTACGTAACTAACTACACAAACAATTTTGCCAATGCTGCAATGAAGAGGTGGGAGGAGATGAAGGTTCCGCTGTGGGAGTCGTTTAGTATGGGGTTCTAGTTGCTGGGTCCTGGGTGCTGGGTGCTGGGTGCTCGTTTGTTTTAATTACAGATCGATCACTCCGCGTTTTTTCATTTCATTGAATTTTTCAATGCTGGCGGCTTGTTTATCAAGTCCCTGCTGGACGAATGCTTTGAATTCAGGTTCATCACGGAGGATATCGAAAAATGGATTTATCACAGTAAATGTATACATTCTAACATTATATTCCTGATTCATTGCTTCTGATAGATATTTAACAGATTTCTCTTTTTCCTCAAGTATGGCGTAGATAGAAGATAGGTTTATATAAGTATAATAATTCTCATTTTCCGCCAATGGACTTTCAAGCGATTTACGATAATTATTTAAAATATTGAGTGCAATATCCTCTTTACCAATTTCATTGTACATATACGCAAGCAAAGTACTGTCCCCGACAAAAAAGCCCCATTGTTCTTCACTAAAATCGCTGAATTCAAGGAATTTATTATAATATATCTCAGCCTCGTCATATTTTCTTTCATACATATTGACATAGAATCTGTACAAGTTGCAAAGCTTATCACAGGCAGAAATATCACATATTGAATCAAGGAATTGTTGTGCCTGGTTTATTTTACCCTGGCCAACTAAACATTCACAATGGCGCTGAATACCTTGGCATCCAACATTTAAACCGATTGCTTTTCTAACGTATTCGTCTGCTTTTTCATAATATCCTGTAGACATTAAACACTCTCCTATGTTAAGATACTCCATAGGAATCAGATCTTGGTTTAAGTCCAGAGTTTTTTGTAAACAGGTTAATCCATTTTCCATATCCTGTATTCGAAAGTAAGCACGAGCCAATTCTATATATGTCCAACTATCATATGGTTGTATCTCTACTGCTTTTTTAAATGACTCTATTGACAGATCTGATTTTCCCATCCAGCTATACCCAATAGCTTTGTATTTATATCCGCTGGCCCGTTCCGGATCAAGTTTAATTATACGGTTTGCATAATACACTGTCGAATCAAGTTTATTCTCTCCCAAATAAATCTCACATTGTAATTCAAGAGCTTCAATGTATCCGGGATCAATTTCAAGTGCCCTGTTAAGTAGATTATGGGCAAGCTGATTATATTTACTGTCAAGGGTTTTCCAGTAATTATTGGTCATCTCATAACCTTTTAACACAAGATCGTAGGCTTCGATATTTTCAGTGGGTTTTGCTTCAATTGACTTTTCTTCTTCCGGTGTGATAACAGCTTTAAGGGCGGATGCCACCTGCCTGGCAATATTACCCTGAAGGGTAAAAATTTCTTCTGTATATTCACCTTCATATTCGTCAGACCAGAGATGGAATCCGGTTTTAGAGTTGATAAGCTGAACTGATATCCGGAATCGATTCCCCATTTTATATACACTGCCTTCCAGGATATTTGCCACACCAAGTTCACCGGCAATTTCTTTACGTGTTTTGGTTGTATTCCTGTAAGGTTCCACCTCTGTCCTCGACATTACCTTAAGGTCTGCGATTTTAACCAGCTGGTTGAGGATTGTCTCCATCATGCCATTACAGAAATATTCATTTTCCGGATCGGGGCTGTCATTTTTGAAAGGAAGAACAGCTATTGACTTTTCAATTTCTTCTTCTTGCCGGAATAATTTTGGCACGAATAAAATACCAAGGATAACCAATATTAATACAATAGCAGATACCGTAATGAGCTTGTTCCTATTCCATTTACCTGGTTTTGGAGTAGCCTGTGCTACTTTTTCTGATTCCTCTACTGGTTTTTTCTCAAACTGTCTTATCCCTGTGATTATTTCCTTTATTGAATTAGCGACTTTATTGATCTGTATCCTGTATTTTGTTTTGTTCAGGTTTTTACTGTCATCATCATCATCGGTCAGTGGCTTGTTAACCCCTGGTTCTTTATAGATAAACTCGATACCTCTCAATACTCCTCCCAGAACAGATTCACATAAATCAATATCTTCATTATCGAGGTCGTGAATCTGTACAGGCAGCACCCTGCTGGCAACATTACCATTAGGTAGTTTAACCTTCAGTCCA
>Ga0272441_10010848_pt1 | contig 13666 bp, 14 predicted proteins | sample SSMProp6N_FD_193582 | JGI IMG/M metagenome (GOLD analysis project Ga0272441, IMG submission 193582) | Marine sediment archaeal communities from Little Sippewissett salt marsh, Falmouth, MA, United States - SSM-Prop-6N | ecosystem: Environmental > Aquatic > Marine > Wetlands > Sediment ... | reverse complement strand
TGGTGCCGAGGGCCGGACTTGAACCAGCGACAACTCGGTCTTCAGCTTCACCCTCAACAACGGCTGCTGTTGAGTCGAGTGCTCTCCCAAACTGAGCTACCTCGGCGCCATTCAGAACATTGACCACTACCTGTTTTTTAAGGTTTTTGAAAAGCCCTGCTCAGGTTAACCACAAAATATTAACCCTTCCAAGAATATGGCTGAATATCCCGGGAAGTGACAAGAAAAAATGAGCAAAGAATGCCCCTTCTGTAGAATAGCATCAGGTGAAGCAGCGGCAAGCATAGTCTACGAAGACAAAAACGTTTTGGCATTCATGGATTTGAGTCCTGCCACAGTTGGTCACACATTGGTTGTTCCCCGTGAACATTGGGAAAACATCTATGCAGTTCCCGAAGAAACATTAACTAAGCTGATAACAGTTGTCAAACGCATATCTGTTGCAGTAAAGAAAACTTTTAGCGCAGACGGAATAACGGTCATCCAAAATAACGGCAGAGCTGCAGGTCAAGCGGTCTTCCATCTTCATTTTCATGTTATACCCGTCAACTCCAACTCTGAAATCAGAAGAGGTCAACATGGACGCGTAGCCTCTGAAAGAACCAGATTAGATGAAACAGCACAAAAAATACGCGAAAACCTCTACTGATTTGGTGGTGGGCTCGCCCGGATTTGAACCGGGGATCTCTTCCGCGTGAGGGAAGCGTCTTTTGGCCTCACAAGGAGTTAACCAACTGGACCACGAGCCCATCTTCAACCCTAAACGATTGCAGGTTTCCTTTATATCTTTTGCAACATGCTCCTTCCTCAATCAAGACTGCATTTTAGGGATCTCAAGAGAAGAAAAAATTCTGTGCTTCAGATTTCCTGCAAAAAACCTGTTTACAACAATGTACCTACTAGTAGGTATTTACTTACGTTAACAGTATTGCTTAAATTCTTAAAGATGCACGCACAACGTAGATTATTATTAATCAATATTTTTGCTTCATAATTTTTTAAGAGTTGAAGTAGGGATGGACATTGTGTGGTTGTTGAATCCGATGTCTGCCTATAGTAATCAAGTTAATCTACACTTTGCACTAAAAAATTCTCTTCGATGTTGGATTATTGAACTTTTGAAATCTAATAAGGCTTTAAGTTCTTCAGAACTGGCTAATCTATTACACATAAATTTAGCTAGATGCTGTTACCATCTTGACAATTTGGGTGTTTTAGTTGAACAAGATAATGAAAATAGATATTTTTTAAGTAATGAAGGACTAAAGGCATCAAAAATACTTAGAACCCATTTTTGGAAATGAACAAAACCGTCTTTGTGCGCACAGCTAGCTTTCTTTTTGCTTTGATATTTGGGATTCATATTTTTTGTTCATAACGGTTTTTAGTAATAAATTAAATTTTTATTATGTCGTGTATATTATGCCCATTAATTTCTTTATTTTCGGATTGTCAAAAAAAGGAAAACAATCCACTTCAACCAAAAATTCAATTGAAACAAATGAAAAAAAATGCCCCCACCACTTTGGATACTTATCTAAACTAAAAAAAGACGATTTGATTCCTGAAGAATGTCTTGTCTACGAAAAAGTACTAAAATGCATCCAAGCCTAAACACACAAATTTTTCCATAAAATTAAATTTTAACCCCAAACCCAAAAACTCAAGAGTAGATATGCATGCCCTTTTTTAAATAAAAATTGGTTGAGTGCCTTTAATATGCTCAGGCAACGGCGGATAAGATTGACATAATTACAAGTGGTAATCCAGTAAGCATAAGTAAAAGTCCTGTTGAAATTTGGTTTTCCCGAAATTCTGCACGCTGCTTTGCCAGTTTTTCGGAAACATAAGCTGTAGAAGGAGCTTTTGTTCCTTGAATTCTGCTTTCGGAATATCCGCCCGCAAGTAATGCTCCTGTTCCAATTATCAAAGCCCCTTCGATAAACAATAAGTTAGTTAAAGTTGTTTTGTCTTCATTTCCAAAAATCCATGCAGCAGTTAACCTAATTTGAGTGCCAAAAAGAAATACTACAATTATGTCAAAAACAAATATCAAAACGCTGACAAATGCTACTACGATTATGGCTTTTTTCCACACTGAGACATTCTTCAATTGCATAAACACAACTGTGCGCGAGTTCATAATCAACTAGAAAGGGTTACGGATTTAACTTTTATGCGCACCCTATCCCTCGAACCCTTTTTTTCTACTGGTAAATTTTAGCCCCAAACCCAATCCAAAAAGTTAAATTCTTTCTGGAAACATAGGCAAGATTGATTGGGGGGTATTTATGACTGAAATTAGTGCCTTAGATGGAAAAACTGTGATAACCAAAGATGCTTTCAATGTCGGTAAAATATCTGAAGCGATCATGGATGACAAATGGAAAATAACTCATATACAAGTCAAATTGACAAAAGAGGCAATCCAAGAACTTGGACTGAAAAAACCATATCTTGGTAACATAACGGTTTGTCTTCCAACTTATTATGTCAGATCAATTGGAGATGTAATTACTCTAAGTCGAAATAGAAGAGAATTAATTGAAATACCTGAATGCAAAATTGAATAAATCGAAGTAAAATGTTTAATTCAGAAACTAGACAAATTAAAACATAGTGAATTTGAAGGGGGTGACGAAAATCGGAGGTATTGACATAGTAAATACTGACATTTTTGTTGAAGATAGAAAAATTGGAAAGGTAAAAGGTGTGATAATAGACCCGGAGAAATGGAATCTGACGCATCTTGAAGTAGAATTAACTAAGGAAGCTGCTACCGAAATACTGGGCGCAACTACAGCTGTTAGGAATAGGTTAGCGGTTTCTGCTCTTCAAAAAGGCAAAGGATGTTGTACTGAAAAAGGCATTATCATAAAAGTTTCCTTAAAACAATTACCCGTCTATCTTCGACCAACATAACGAGGCTATGTTAACAAAAAATTTCAATTTTTTTTCCCATTTTTTGTTTTATTTTTTTACTGTGCGCGCGTATGTGATTTGCATAATTTATGATAACATTAATCTATCATTAACTTTTTTGAGCCTTTTTTACTGTGTTCGGGCTAGCGAGTAAGTGGTGCGCGTGTGCATTTCCTGTGCTATAGTTTATCTCCTTTTGATATTACTGTAATTTTAATCATAGCTGTTTTCAGATGCGTTGGTACTGTACTATGTTTGGTTTCTGATTTTCCTGCAATTTTATCCCACAATGTATCCATGATAGTCTTCATCCGTAATTTCCACCCAAAAATCGTTTGATATTAATTCAATCTGTGAGAAGTAATTTTATAGCTTGTTGAACAAAATCTAAATGGAAAAAAGGGGAGTTTTGCGAAATGGAATTTCTAGTGATGTCACTACCGTGGAACAAACAGCCCTTTCCTTGACTTTCTGTTTGCTCTTAAATCACTCTAAATATAGCAATACATTTAGTATAGTGAATTAAAATCAATTGAATAATGGTGAAATAGTGTGCCAAAAAAATCAAAAAAAGAAAAAGCTGCAGGAAGAGAAAAACATAAACAAGATCTTAGAGCTAAAAAAATTGCAAAGAAAGAAAAGAAAAAAGCGATAGTGTCAAAAAAAATTAATAAAAAATAATCTTAAAAATCGATAGAAACAGCTTTTTTAACAAGCATGGATTTGGGGTTAAAATTTAATCCCCAAACCCAAACATGTTATTGTTCTGTACTGCGATTAAGCTATAGTAGTGAATAATGTGCTGGCAATTTTGCCGTCGGTTCTAAAGAATTGTATGCTGTAATTGTTTCCAGGTGTCCAGTCGACAGTTACCTGCACAGTGTCCAAAATGCCTGCGGGAATCTTATATTCACCAGAAGTAAGTTCCCAATTACCAGTTTGTGTTACATCATTAAACTGCACTTGCACAAATTCTCCATCGAGGGTTCCAGAGTTAACGAAAGAGACGACTATCATGTCATCTCCTGAACCATCCCCTACGGTGTCAGTGAATGTAACATTTAGTACTATTAGTTCAAGGGTTTCCATGAATACGAGTGATTGTTGTTCTTTTTCTACTGCAATGCTGTTGATTGTTTGTTCCAGATAGGTTATCTTTTGGGTTTTTTCATCGTATTGGATCTGAAGACTTTGATCTTGGTCTATATCCTCGTCACGAATTATCATGATTACTTGCGGGGTAGGTCGACTGAGTGGTTTTGGCGTCAAGAGAAATAAAGCTGAGGCTCCAATTACTCCACCAACTATAATAAAAATAAGAAGGAATTCACCCGTTTTATTCAATTGAATCGCCGCAACAATCAAATTTACAGTTTTTTTGAGTTATATTTTATGAATCAAAAAACAGTACAACAAATTCAGTAAACTCTTTGGACAGCGCGTGCCTCCAATTGACGTAACGCTAATTCATAATATTTATCCCAACATAATAATCATAAAATATCTTTAACTGAGGACTAAATCACATGGAAAAAGTTGATAAGATTTTTTGGGCTACTGTAGCTTTGATATCGGTTTTTGTTGCACTGTTACTTTATAGTTATTGTATAGTCTAGTTGCTTCCGCGGTTATAGAAACATTTGTATGAACTCTCCTCCCCAGCGTCCAGTAGGCGGAGAAGCCCCCCTAAAACAATCCTGAGCGAGCATCGAGGCAACCGTCATCGTTAAGATATGCTATATATTTTGGATTAACAATTCTGAAATAGGATTTTTGAAAATATTTTTTCTCATGAACAAAATATACATCTATCTTCTTTTGGTTATCGTAATTGTTGGCGCAATTGGAGCGTCTGGCTTATTCTACTATTATACGACTCCTCTGACCATTGACAGCCTTGCCCTTGCCGAACGCACACATGAACTAACCGTCACACAAATGGAGTTCACAACCTTGAATGACTCTGATATTATTATTCTCCACGTTACAAGCACAAAAACTAGTCCAGTTACAGTTGACATTTTAAAAATAAACGGTGAAACACAAAACAAAATCACAGGAGACTCAATTTATGGTCTAACTTTTGAACCAGGTAATTCAGGCACAATTAGAATAGAACACGATTGGACAACTGAAAACAACTACACTGTAAACATATTCACACCTGACGGCATAAGGGTAAGCTCCTACACAAACACAGCTTAACACCAGAAAGGTGCACGCTCAGAAGCGTGTTCAATTTTAAGTAAAAAAAGATTGATACAAATGAAATAACACATGCACAAAAATTTAGAAATCTTCTTAGATGATTTGTACAGGAGTTTGTTCGATTTTTCTTACTACTTTTAGGTTTGCTGATGGTTTAAAGACATTTTTTCTAATAGCAAAATGGTGAGGACGCTGAACAAATATGATTGGGCAACTTTCAGTTTCACAATAATATTTGCCGCTCGTTGTTTTTTTTGCTAGAGGTTTTCCACATCCTGGGCATTTCACTATCTTCATTGCTCTAATCTCCCGTATTATCGTCTACTAAGTTTCTAATTTACAAAAAAAGAGTTTATGACTTCAGGGAATGGACTAGAAAGCTGGATTTCAAGTTCATAGATAATTTATTTCATTTTTCATCAGAATCTAGAATTACAGGTGCATTGTTTGAAGGCATCGTTGAGAAGGTCACAACTCGAAATCTTTGTTGACGTATTGAACGTAATAAAAGACAAACCTCTACGATTAACCCACATTACATTAAAAGCAAAACTAAATTTTATAACTCTTCAGAGCTTACTAAGTCAACTAACCCAACACAATTTAGTTGAAGAAAGAGTTGTAAAAACAAGAAAACAAGAGAACATCTTCTATGTTATCACAAAGAAAGGGTCAAAATTCTTAAGGGTTTATCGTGACCTCAATTTAATCTTCAATTCCAAACAACCCACAAGACAAAAAATGACTTTTTAAGACGTATGCGCGCATCGTGTACAACTGGTAAAAAATTTTATATTTAAAATAAGTTAACTGGATTTAGGTGTCTAAAATTTGGTAAATTGGCCGAAAATGTTGCTATGCTTTTTTATGGTTTCACTTGTTTGTTTAATTTCATTGGTTGGGGTTATTCATGCTCAGAATTTGGAGTATCAGGCTGAGAATTATGAAGCTTCAATTATTCCAACAATTGATGGAGGTTGGACAACTCCAGATGAATGGTCAGATGCAGAAGAATACCAATTGGGAGGCAGTCTTGATGTAATCTTTCGACTAAAAAAAGTAACCAATGGTCTAGGTCAACTTCAAACACTTTACTTTTTGATAGAATTTTTCAATGACACAACTAATGACTCAACCGATTACACACGTATTGGCTTAGTCTCAGCCAATACTCCCGGAGGTGTGCCCGAAGGCGGAGAAGCACCTGACGAAAACTGCATTTACTTTGAATATAAAGGTCATGACGTCAATTATTTCACATACAGCCGAGGATTCGATGATGGCTGGGTTGTTAATTCTACTTATACTTGGAACACTGATATTCTAGTAGTTGATTCCTTTGATACGTCTCCTCTGTCAGATCAGCCTCATTTGATTGTTGAGTGGCGCATATCTGCTCCAGCTTTCAATATTCGCCCCGATCTTTTGCTCCGAGTAGGAGCCTATGACGCAACAGATGGAATACTATACCATGCTCAAATATGGCCCTTCTATGCAAATGTCAATGTTCCTAACCAGTGGGGCTTAGTTGTTATGCACAACGAGACTATCCCCGAAATTTCAATATGCACGGCACTTCTCATGTTCTTAACCATGCCCATAATAGTCACACTCGCTAGAAAGATGAAGAAAAAAAGTTGAAAAACATTACAGAAAATAGTAGTCGTTAATTTGAGGAATTGTTTGGAGTTGAAGTTAAAGAAAGCGTACCCCTTGTTTGGTTTTGGGGTCGCGTCCACTTATTTACTTGTTTTTTTGTTTAATCAAAAATGCTCCTGTCAGGCACAAGATTAGTCCAACGGGGATAAGCACAAAGGGCATCCAGCTGAATATCGGCACTTTGAAGCCCAACTGGATATCTGCCTGAACGTTTCTTGACCCATCAGCATTCATTACGATCAAGATTTTTCTATCTTCCACAGACTCCCAGAATGCATCCCACGTTATCGTTGATGTTTCAGTCGATTTCACCGTCTCAATCCAGAAGGTTTCTTCTGTAGGAGGTCGAGGTGGCGCATTTTGGTTGTAGATTATACTTGCGGGTATTTCAATTTCTGAATGGTAAGCTGCAATGGATCTGTGCCAAGTCGGAGGTGTAGAAAACATGATTCCGCTGTAAAGATAGTTTTCGCCGTCAACGGCTTCTGCCCATCCGACAAAAAGCGGTTTGTCTGTATTAACGGTTTTTACGGTCCATCTTTCTTGTCCGATATCTTTAGGACTCATCCATGTAAGGTATGATGGAAAACTGGATGATTTTACCCAAAGAGCAAAAGCGTATGAATCGCTCCTGACCTCATAGATGCTGCTTTGTTTGTAACCATCGGCATCAGTTTCCATGTTAAATGCTAGCAAGCCCACTCCCGTTAATGTGAACACGATTCCAAACACAAACAAAACAATACAACCAATAAGAACTAAAGTCCTGACCTTTTTGGGTTTTTGAATCGAGGTATTTTCTGAGCTCAACAAGATCACAACATTTACTCGAGTGAACTTTATAAAAATTTTTGCTAAACAAATAATTAAAAGACCAAATGTTATTTCTGCAAGAAATCTGCATGTGTGACGGAAAATAGGAGAGAAACTAAGAATCCGAGAAAGTCGAGTTGGATGTTAATTCAAAGATACATTTTCATACAAAGTTTTAAATCGACGTTGTGTTGTAACTGATTTTTCGGTCTACTCCTATTCTGGAGAAAGGATAGTGTGAAAAGAAAAGGCTTAGTCATGTGAGAGGAATTATTATGAAGAGAAATTTGATAATTTCGATTGCAATAGTCGTCATCATAGCCGTCGCGGGAGTCATAGTTATCTTAAACAACGACAAATCTCAGGGCGGACCGTACGGTCCCTCGTCGAATGATGACACATTAGTCGTCTATAAGACAGTAGATTTTATTGATACAGACGGAATTGGAACAAAAGCCTTCAGCATGTTGATTCCACATGATTGGAAATCTGAAGGCAAAATAGAATGGATATATGACACCCCAGCGATGCCTGTTGCGGGAGAGTTCAGAGCATGGAACCCTAATGGAAATGAGGAGTTTCAACTCTTTCCAAACCAAGCCTTCTTTAGCTCAAATAATCCGATGATTCAACAAACTTTTCCAGAGGGAACCCGCTACTTCGGGGCGCTGGTGCATTCCCCCTTAGGACCAATTGATGCGCTCAAGGAGATTGCTCTACCCAAATTTAGGGCTGACATAGAAAACCTCCAGTTGATTAGCCAACAAGAGTTACCTGAAATAAGCAGTTACTTCGAAACAGGTATAAATGCAACTACAGGAGTGATTACTTCTGCTGAGGCGGGAAAAATTCGGGTAGAATACACTTTGAACGGGGTAACGTTTGAGGATGAGTTGTATTGCGTTATCCAGACTCAGGACATTCCTCTACAAACAATATTTGGGACCTATCGGAATATCAACTGGTATATGACTTACATTGAATCTTTCCGTGCGGAGAAGGGAAAACTTGATTCCAACTCGAAAGTGTTTCAGACAATATCATATTTTGCAAAAACTGATGTGAATTGGTTGAACAAATATAATCAAGTGGTAGAGTATCTCATACAGCAGCAGATTCAGCAGATACAAAGTTTGGGGCAGTTAAGCAACATTGTTGGTCAAACAAGCAACGAAATCAGCGATGCTAATTATCAAGCATGGCAACAAAGTCAAGATGTGAAAGATGAATTAGCAAACGACTTTTCAAACAGCATACTTGGAATCGATTCATACTACAACCCAATCACTGATAGCACAGTAGAACTTCCTTCAGGCTATAATAGCGCATGGACTAACAATTTGGGTGAATACATTCTGTCTGATTCCTCTAGTTATGACCCGAACATTGAATCTAACTTAGACTGGCAACAAATGAATCCGCCATAAGAGTGAATTAACCAAATCACAAAAAGTGAAGACGCTTTTTTCTAGGCGCAAACCACAATCTTTTTCATGCTCACGCAGAAGTGTGTCTATTTTCACTAAAAAAGTCTAATAAATTAAATTCTAATAATCAGTTGGATATTTACTTCTATTAGGATCCTAAATTGAATTGGTAGAGTTTGTTTTGGGCGATTCTGTTCGTAGATTATGGCAATGTTTTGTGGGTTAGACAGCGTAACTTATAAGAAAACTGTGCCCATTGGTCAGGTGTGGAAATCATGCCAAAGAAGCTAACTTACTCGGAAGCGGGCGTGGACAGAGAAACAAGAGCAAAATCCAAACAAAGCCTCTCAATGCTAAAAGATACCTACACATTAGGCAGGTACGGAAAAGTTGTTCAATTGCCCTACGGCAACATCTTCCTTGCTGGCGACCGCTACCTTGATCTCGTTATCGAAGGCGTAGGAACCAAAGTTCTCGTTGCCCAGCTGGCAGACAAATATGACACCATCGGAGTGGATGGCGTTGCAATGGCAGTCAACGACGTGATACGGTCAGGTGCCACTCCATTAGCTTTGGTTGACAACTTTCATGCCCATGTTTCTGACCCTGACTTGGTTAAAGAGTGGCTGAAGGGCATAGTCAAGGGCGCAGAAGAGTCGGATTGTCCTGTTCCAGGAGGAGAAATCGGAGATGTGGCTTCCATCATTAAAGGGTTGACCGAAGGAAAGGGCTTTGATTTGATTGTTGCCAGTGTAGGCGAAGTGCAGGAAAAAGACATTATTTCTGGGCGAAAAATTAAGGCGGGTGACGCTGTTGTGGGTTTAAGAAGTTCAGGGGTTCATAGCAACGGAATCTCCCTTGTGAGGAAGGTTCTTTTCAAGGAGTGGGGCGGCAAATATGAGCCCTTTGATGTTCCAGACGGCTTCGACCGGGAAGTAGTCTATGAGGCATTGGAGCCCACAAGAATTTATGTAAAATCCTTCTTGAGCGCCGCCAAAGCTGTCACAGTAAAGGGCGCCATTCACGTGACTGGAGACGCATACATCAAATTTGACCGCTTCATGAAGTACTCACAGGGCATCGGCTTCGAATTCGACAGCTTTAAACCACAGCCAATCTTTAGTTTGATTCAGCAGACAGGACCTGAGGTTGGGGGCATAATAACGGATGAGGAGATGCTGAAAACCTTCAATATGGGCTGGGGCTTCGCTGTTGTGGTGGACAAAACTGACGTAGACGAAGCAATTGACGTTATCGAAAAATGTGATATTGAAGCTGAGCAAATTGGAAAAGTGACAGATACAGGAAAGATTATCGCCAACTACAAGGGCAAAAAACTGGAACTTAAGTAACGTTGTTTAACTGTTTGTTTAAATTTTTAAGTAGATAACATTTAAATTTTGATGTGTTCACTCACAATCCAAGATGTATAGCGCAAAAATCGAAGTCAGCCTAAAACCAGGGCACTCAGACCCAGAAGGACAAATGACATCACAATCCCTAAAGGAACTCAAATTTTCGGCCAAAAAAGTCAACGTAAGCAAAGTCTACACTGTAGTTTTTGAGGCAAAATCTATGCAAGAAGCTGAAGAGGCAGTAGAGGAGATGTGTAGAAGGCTCCTCGCTAACCCAACTAAAGACAACTACACCTACACAATAGAGGAAGCAAAATGAGCCGCTACGTCAAAAAAGACGTGCCCTTCGAGCTTGTAGAAATAAATCTCAAAGACGCTGACGACAAGGAACTCATGCAAATCAGCACAAAACTAGGAATCGGACTAAACCTAACCGAAATGCAGCTAGTCAGAGACTACTTTTCTAGAAAAAACCGTAACCCAACAGACGTGGAACTACAGACCATCGGACAAACGTGGTCAGAACACTGCTACCACAAAACCTTCAAAGGTAACATAACAACTCCCGAAGGCGTAATCAGTAGCCTCTTCAAAACCTACATCACCAAAGCAACCAAAGAACTAAACCCAGACTGGTGCATCTCCGTCTTCGAAGACAACGCAGGCATCATAGAATTCGACAAAAACTATGCTATCGCAGCAAAAGTTGAAACCCACAATCATCCCTCAGCCATCGAACCCTTTGGAGGAGCCGCTACAGGAACAGGTGGAGTAATACGGGACATACTAGCTGTTTGGGCTGACCCCATAGCATGCACAGACGTCCTTTGTTTTGGTCCATTAGATTACGATTATGGCAAGTTGCCTCCTGGAACCAAGCACCCAAAATACGTTTACAGGGGCGTAGTCTCGGGAATAGGCGCCTACGGAAACAACATGGGAATTCCTACAGTCAACGGAGCAATCCATTTTGATGAAAGCTATGTGGGCAACGTAGTAGTCTACTGCGGATGTATAGGAATCCTTCCAAAAAACAAATTCGTGAAGGACACCCAAGCCGGAGACATTGCACTGCTTGTAGGCGGAGAAACAGGAAGAGACGGAATCCACGGTGTCACCTTCGCCTCAGCAGAATTAACAAAAGAATCTGAAGAAGTTTCCAGACCCGCAGTCCAAATCGCAAACCCCATAGAAGAAGAACGCGTTAAACGGGCAATAGTTAAACTACGAGACGAGGGCTTGGGCTCAGCCATAACCGACATCGGCGGAGGCGGAATATCTTGTGGAACAGGAGAAATGGCAGAGCGATCAAACCTTGGAATTCATGTTTACCTTGAAAAGATTCCGTTAAAGTATCAGGGTTTGGCGCCATGGGAAATCTACGTTTCGGAATCTCAGGAACGGATGCTCTTGTCAGTTCCCGAAAAGAACCTGGAGAAGGTCATAGAAATTTTTGAAACCGAAGATGTTAAGGCAACTCCCATAGGCAAATTCACAACCGACGGAATCCTGAAAGTAACATACGAGGGACAGACAGTTGCAGAGCTGGACCTTGACTTCGTTTTTGATCCACCAAAATTTGTTGGCGCAACAAACTGGCAGCCTCCAAAACTGGAAGAACCAACATTTCCAGAACCAACAAACCTAACAGATGAACTGTTTGGCTTGCTTTCGTTGCCGAACATCGCCAGTAAAGAGAAGGTGATAAGAAGCTACGACCATGAAGTAAAAGGAGCCACAGCACTGAAACCGCTGCAAAGCAAGTATGGTGGACCCAACGACGCTGCTGTTCTTAAGCCATTATCTAATTCATGGAAGGGCGTAGTCATCTCATGCGGAATGAATGTCAATTACGGAAAAGTTGACCCCTATTGGATGGCAGCCTCGGGAATAGACGAGGCAATAAGAAACAATGTTGCTGTTGGCGGAAGAAGAATCGCCCTCCTAGACAACTTCACTTGGGGAAATCCCCAGAAACCTGACAGATTAGGTTCTTTGATAATGGCATGTAAGGCATGTTACGATTTCGCCAAAGGATTCCAGACGCCCTTCATTTCAGGAAAAGACAGCCTCTACAATGAATCACCTTTGGGACCAGTTACTCCTACACTTTTAATCACGGCAATCGGAGTCACTCCAGACATACGAAAAACTGTTTCTATGGAACTGAAACAGCCAGGAAACAGCCTTTACATTGTTGGCAGAACTTACCGTGAGTTCGGAGGCAGTCACTACTACCAAACTAAAGGCATTCTAGGCAACAGCGTCCCCAAAGTCAGAATAGAGGAAGCAAAACAGACAATGGACCTGATCACAGAAGCCATTGATATGGGCTACTTGCGGGCATGTCACGACCTTTCAGAAGGCGGTTTAGCTGTTGCAGCAGCAGAGATGGCTTTTAGCAGCGGACACGGAATAGACCTAAACCTAAGCAAGGTTCCCAGAGCAGAGAACGTGCCCAGAAACGATTTTGTTTTATTCTCGGAATCAAACAGCCGATTCCTTGTTGAAATAACAGAAAAACGCAGACCAGACTTTGAAGCTTTGATGAAGGATGCAGTGTGTGCTGAAGTTGGCAAAGTCAAAAAAGACCCTGTTTTGTCTGTGACTGGCTTAAATGGCAAAGAGGCAATCCTTGCAGATTTGAAGGAGCTGAGGAGACAATGGAAAAGCACACTAGGAGAGAGATAAAGTGAAGGCTGAAGAGATCAGAGTCTGCGTCATGAGGGTCGGTGGAACAAACTGCGACGCCGAAACAAAACTATCCTTCGATGAACTGGGCGCAAATGCAGAAGTGCTTCACTTCAACGAGGCAATAAAGAAACGCAATCTTCAGGATTACAATGTTCTTGTGTTTCCAGGCGGATTCTCGTACGGCGACTACGTGCGGGCAGGAGCCATCTGGGCAACAGGAACAATGACAAAATTCAGGAAAGACCTGAAACTCTTTGTTGAAGAAGAACGACCAATCTTGGGAATCTGCAACGGCTTCCAAGTTCTAGTCGAAGCAGGACTACTACCTGCCTTTAAAGGAATCAGCGAGTACCCTGAAGCAACATTGGCAACCAACATTCCCATCGGATACAACTGCAGATGGATTCACTTGAAGCATGAAAACCGTGGAAACTGCATTTTCACCAAAAACATTCCAAAAAACAAAGTGTTACAGTTACCTGTTGCTCATGGTGAGGGACGGTTCCAGTTCGCAAAAGAAAACGAAAACAAATATCTCCAGAAACTGATGGACAACGACCAGCTTGTCTTCAGATACTGCACCAAAGA
>Ga0272441_10010847_pt1 | contig 13666 bp, 10 predicted proteins | sample SSMProp6N_FD_193582 | JGI IMG/M metagenome (GOLD analysis project Ga0272441, IMG submission 193582) | Marine sediment archaeal communities from Little Sippewissett salt marsh, Falmouth, MA, United States - SSM-Prop-6N | ecosystem: Environmental > Aquatic > Marine > Wetlands > Sediment ... | reverse complement strand
GCGAGATAAGCGAGCTTGTGGCCGAAAGCCGAAGCTTGTCTATCTCCTCGTTTATCGAGGCGTCCTTTTCTATATACGTATCCGTCTGCGGGACATACGCCTCCGGCTGATAATAATCGTAATAACTGACAAAATATTCCACGGCGTTTTCGGGAAATAGGTCCTTGAACTCACTGTAAAGCTGGGCGGCCAGGGTCTTGTTATGGGATATCACAAGCGCGGGCCTGTTCAGGTTATTTATGATATGGGCGAGGGTAAATGTCTTTCCGGAGCCCGTAACACCGAGCAGGGTCTGATAACGCCCGCCCTTTTTTACGCTTTCGGTAATGGCCTTGATAGCGCTCGGCTGGTCTCCCCGGGGTTTGAGTTTTGTGGTAATCTTAAATTTATTCATCAAATAACTTCAAGGGAAAAGTCGATATCCTCGGGCAGGCGGGTAATCGCGCCTACCGATATCCTGTCAACGCCGGTCTTGGCGTATTCTGAGACATTATCGAGCGTAATATTTCCGGAGGCCTCGAGTATGACGCGCTTCGCTTTTACGCCGCCGGATGATTTTATCCTGACCGCCTCCCTTACCATCTCGGAAGGCATATTGTCGAGCATTATTATATCCGCGCCCGCGGAAAGCGCCTCCTGAAATTCCGCTATATCGCCGACCTCGAGCTCCACCTTTACGTTCTCGAGCGCCTTTTTCCTGGCGGCCTTTACCACGCGGCTTATTAACGAGTCCTTTGAGCCCGCTTTGGTTTCCTTGAGCGCCGCGATGTGATTATCCTTGATAAGCACCTGATCATACAGGCCCATCCTGTGGTTTTTTCCGCCGCCGGCAGAGACGGCGTATTTTTCCAGATAGCGCGCGTTGGGGGTGGTTTTTCTCGTGTCAAAAATATCCGCGCCGCCCTTTGCTTTATCGACGTATCTTCTCGTAATCGTCGCGATGCCGCTGGCGCGGCTTAAGATATTAAGCGCCGTCCTTTCGCCCTTTAATATAGACACGGCCCGTCCTTCCAGAAAACATACCGCCTTATCCGGTTTTATGGCGGCGCCGTCGTTTGAGTTGAACTTCACCCTTACGTCGCCGTCGAGAATAGCGTAAACCATCTCGACAAAAGGCAGGCCCGCGAGAACGCCCTCGGATTGAGAGGTGATATCGGCCTTTATCTTAAGCGAGGAAGGTATGATATAAGAAGATGTTATATCCATCCTTCCTATATCTTCTTTGAGTGCCTCTTTTATGAACTTTTCGGCTTTTTGCCTGTCTATCATACCCCGCACCATATTTCCACCTCGTAGGTGGAGAAGGTTAAAGCGCCTTGAGGCGTCTTACCTCTTCGTCCCTCAGGTACCGAAACCTCCCGCTTTTAAGAGAGCCGAGTTTTAAAAACTCATACGCCACCCTCTCAAGCCGCTTGGGTGGATGCCCTAAAAAAAGAAACATATTACGTATCTGTCTTTTTCGGCCTTCATGGATCTCTATTAGCACGTCGCTTTCGCCGGCGCCGGATTTTATTATCTTTACATCCGCGCGCGCCGTTTTTTTTCCGTCTATCATCATGCCCCGCTGGAGGCGGCGTATTTCCTTCTCCTGGATATCCCCCTTGCAGAGAACCCTATATTTTTTGCGTATCTCAAACTTGGGATGCGTCAGCTTATAAGTAAAATCTCCGTCGTTGGTCAAAAGCAGGAGCCCTGTGGTATCGCGGTCAAGGCGGCCCACCGTATGAAGTTCCGCAAATTCACGCGGAAGTATGTCAAACACCGTTTTTCTACCGCGGGGATCGCGCCTGGAACTTATAAGGCCCTTTGGCTTGTTCAGGAGGATATATATCTTTCTCTTGAATCTTACGACCTTTTCGTCTACGGTGATCCTGTCTTTGTCCGGATCGACCCGATGCCCTTTCCGCCGGACAACACGGCCGTTAACACGGACTCTGCCTTCTTCTATTACGGAAACCGCATTTCTGCGGGAGGTCACACCCGCGCGCGATAGGGCTGTCTGAAGGCGCACGCCCTTATTACCTTTCATCTCTCTATGCCCTTCAGGTTTTCCTCGATGCGCTTAAGGGTATCCTCAAGCTCGGCCTTCGACAGTTTGTTTTTCTCTATGACTTTGTCGGGGGCGTTTTTCAGAAAATTCTTATCCTTTAAAGTCGCCTTAAGGCGATCAAGGCGCTTTATGATATCCCTTTTTTTCTTCTCCAGGCGCGCCTTTTCTTTTTTAAAATCTATTATGCCCTCAAGCGGGATATATACCTCAGCTATTCCGGGCGCGGCATAGGCGGAATGAGGCGGCCTGACAATACCCTTTCCGGCCTCAAGCGACTTTAGCGAACAAAGCGCCCTTATATGAGGCGTAAACTCTTTTAATACGGCTTCGGCGCGCGGATTCTTTAACGACAATACCGCCGATACCGGGGTGTTCCGGCTTATATTCCATTCGGAGCGTATGTTCCTGAGGGCCGTTATGACTTCTATGACATCCGCCATATCGCGCTCCAGGCCATCGGATATAAACTGTTCTTGAAGATGCGGCCACGAACTCGCCATAATGGGCCCGCGTTTATGGGGAAGGGCCTGCCACAGCTCTTCGGTAATGAACGGCATAAAAGGATGAAGCATCCTCAGGGACTTTTCGAGCACCTTATAAAGTATCAGGCGGGTCGCCTTATCATCCGCGTATAATTTGGAAAACTCTATATACCAGTCGCAGAATTCATGCCAGAAAAAATCATACAGCCGGCCGGCGGCATCGTTGAACCTGTAATTTTCCATGCTCGCCGTAACGTCCCTCAAGGCCGAATAAAGGCGGCTCAATATCCATTTGTCCGCCGGCCTAAGGCCTCCGGAAGAGGCATAGGCGCACAGATCCGTGTCCACATCTTCCTTGAGCCTCGTAAGTATAAAACGGGAGGCGTTCCATATCTTATTAGCGAAATTTCTTCCTATCTCGAATTTTTTCGGCGATAAAAATACGTCCTGGCCGGTGGCCGTTATAACTATTATGCTGAATCTCAACGCGTCGGCGCCGAATGAGGATATTATCTCAAGCGGATCTATGATGTTGCCGAGCGATTTTGACATCTTTGTGCCGGTATCGTCCCTCACCGTGCCATGTATATACACGTCGCTGAAGGGGGCCTTTCCGGTAAACTCAAAACCCGCCATTATCATGCGCGCGACCCAGAAAAATATTATTTCCTGCGCGGTAACGAGGCAGTTAGTGGGGTAAAAATACTCGAAATCCTTTTTCGCGAACGAATCATCCCGGCCCGCCTCGGAACCAGAGACGAAAGGCCAACCGAACGTGGAAAACGGCCACAACCACGACGAAAACCAGGTATCAAGGACATCCGGATCCTGTTCTATGTCGGAGGAGCCGCATACGGGGCATCTGTCCGGCCGGGACCTGGATACGATAACGCCCTTATCGGCGCCCGCCTCTCCGCCTTTAGATTTTATTTTCTCTTTCCCGAGACAATTAAGACAGTAATAGACCGGCAGGCGGTGCCCCCACCATATCTGCCGCGATATGCACCAGTCCCTTATATTCTCCATCCAGTTGAGATACACCTTTTTCCACCTCACCGGAAAAAATCTCACCCTTCCGGAGCGCACGGCATCTATCGCCGGCTTCGCGAGCGGCTTCATCTTGACGAACCACTGCCTCGAGAGCCTCGGCTCCACCATCGTGTGGCATCTATAGCAATGGCCTACGGCGTGCCTATGGGGTTCACTTTTCAAGAAAAGGCGCTTTTCCTTTAAATACTCCACCAGCGCCTCTCTGCACTCGAGGCGGTCTAATCCCGCGTATTCCCCGGCGGCCTCATTCATAGTGGCGTCAGGGTTCATCACATTAACGGGCTCCAGGCCATGCTTAAGCCCCAGCTCAAAATCCACCGGGTCGTGCGCGGGCGTCACCTTCAGGGCGCCTGTCCCGAATTTCATATCGACGCGGGCATCGGCTATCACCGGTATCTCTCTTTCCGCCACCGGCAGTATAACGGTTTTGCCTATGTATTTTTTGTAACGCCTGTCGCGGGGGTTTACGCATACCGCCACGTCACCCAGCATGGTCTCGGGCCTTGTGGTGGCAAGTAAAAGGTGGCCTCCTCCTTGTTTAAGCGGATACTTGATATAATAAAGTGTGCCCTCCACGTCGCGGTGCTCGGATTCTTCGTCGGAAAGGGCGGTCAGGCACCTCGGGCACCAGTTTATTATGTAATTGCCCCTGTAGATGAGCCCCTTTTCGTACAACCGCACAAATACCTCGAGCACGGCGCTTGAAAGTCCCTTGTCCATGGTAAAGCGCTCTCGCCGCCAATCGCAGGAAGCGCCCAATTTCTTAAGCTGGCGGATGATGGTGGAGCCGTACTTTTCCCTCCACTCCCAGACCTGCTTGATAAATTTTTCGCGTCCGATAGACTGCCTGCTGAGGCCCCGGGCAGCCAGCTCCTTCTCCACCACATTCTGCGTGGCGATGCCGGCGTGGTCGGTGCCGGGCATCCATAACGACTCGTGCCCGGCCATCCTTTTCCAACGGATAAGTATGTCCTGTATGGCGTTATTAAGCGCATGCCCCATATGGAGGATGCCTGTGATATTCGGCGGCGGGATTACGATACAATACGGCTTTTTTCCGGGCTCGGGCGCGGCCTTAAACAGGCCCTTTTCCTCCCAGAATTTATATATCTTGTCTTCTGTCTCTTTAGGATTATACGCCTTCGGAAGCTCTCTCATCTCAAGTATATTATTTCTTTATCATGCGTTTCGAGCCCATGTTAGAGAAGTGGTGTTTTTTCCACCTTTTGCGCTTCATACGGCCATCCTGATCCGAAACAGCGTAAATACCGCTCGCCAGCAATACGGCCGTCACGGCCCATATAAGCATGGCGATAATATTCCCGAACGACTTAAGAGCGCCTTTTTCCATTTTTCGGCCGGCCGCCAGTATAAAGAAGCTGACCGTCAGAAGAAGTAGGGCCGGAACCATTACGGACATTCCCATATAACCATAACTCGCCATAACTCTACCTCCTATTTTTTCTATCCTTCAAAAGTTTATATTCCACGCTGTCGGCCAGGGCGAGCCAGCTGGCTTCTATGATATTTTCGGAGACGCCGACAGTCCACCAGGAGTCCTTTTCGTCCTGCGACTGGATAAGGACCCGCACCTTCGCGGCCGTGCCCGCCTTCTCGTCCAGGACGCGCACCTTGAAATCGGATAGGTGCATCTTTGTAAGCGCCGGATAAAAATCCTTGAGCGCCTTGCGCAGGGCGTTGTCCAGCGCGTTCACGGGCCCGTCGCCGGAGGCCGCCGTGTGCTCCTTCTTGCCCTTGACCTTAAGCTTGACCGTCGCCTCAGAAATAAGGTTTCCGTCTCTTTCCAGCTCCACTATCACCCTGAAACCCTCGCACTTGAAAAACGACTCAAGTTTACTCATCGCCCTCTTCATCAAAAGCTCGAAAGAGGCCTCGGCGGACTCAAACTGATAACCCTCATGCTCGCGCTCCTGAAGAAGCCTCAATATCTTTTTTGTCTTCGGGCTCTCTTTGTGAAGCTTGATGTTAAGCTCTTTGGCCTTGCGCATAATAGCGGATTTACCCGAAAGCTCGGAAATCAGCAGACGACGCCTGTTCCCTATAAGTTCGGGTTCTATATGCTCGTAGGATTTCGGGTTTTTAAGTATCGCATTCACGTGGACCCCTGCCTTATGGGCAAAGGCGCTCGTCCCGACAAAAGGCTGGTTGCTTGCCTGCTTCATATTACTCATCTCCGCGATAAATCTGGAGGCCTCGGTCAATTCCTTGAGTTGAAGCCCCGATACACAGTCCACGCCGAGTTTCAGTTTAAGGATAGGGGCGATCGATGTCAAATTCGCGTTTCCGCACCTTTCGCCGTAGCCGTTTATCGTCCCCTGGACATGGACGCATCCCGCCTGAACCGCCGCAATCGAATTGGCCACCCCGAGCTCGCAGTCGTTATGGGCGTGTATGCCCAGCGGGGCCTCCACGCGCGAGCGCACCTCCTCGGTTATGCGAAAGACATCGGATGTCACGCTGCCGCCGTTTGTGTCGCATAACACCAGGCAGTCCGCCCCGCCCTCGGCCGCCGCCATGAGCGACTGAATGGCGTAATCCGGGTTTCGCTTATAGCCGTCGAAGAAATGCTCCGCGTCAAAGATGACCTCGTCTACCCTTGACTTAAGAAAGTTCACGCTCTCGCGTATCATATTCAGGTTTTCCTCAAGCGAGGTCTTCAGGATCTCCCTGACGTGCAAATCCCAGCTCTTGCCGAAAATCGTGATGACGCCGGTGCCCGCTTTCAAAAGCCCCTTAAGCCCGGCGTCGTCTTTTGCCCTAACCCTGGGCCGCCGCGTCGAGCCGAACGCCGCGACCTTCGCTTTTTTAAGACGCAGCTTTTTCAGCCCTCTGAATACCTCTATGTCCTTGGGATTAGCGCCCGGCCATCCCCCTTCTATATAGCGGACGCCTGTCTCCTCCAGCTTTCCGGCTATCCTCAACTTATCGGCGACGCTGAAGGATATCCCCTCTGTCTGCGCGCCGTCCCTCAGAGTAGTATCGTATAAAACGACTTTATCTGACAATTTAGCCACCCCCGTTTATCGCTTTTTCCCCAGTTTAAAAGCGGTGTGCAGCGCCTTCACCGCTTTATCCGCGTATCTTTTCTTTATAACGCAGGATATCTTTATTTCGCTTGTGGATATCATCTCGATGTTTATTTTTTTCGCGGCCAGAACGCTGAACATCCTCGCCGCCACGCCGGCGTGCGTCCTCATCCCGATGCCGACCACGGACACCTTGGCGATGCCGCTGTCAGATGTCACGCCCTTGGCGCCTATCGCCCTTGATATCTCATTGGCCGTTCTTATCGTCTTGGCGAGATCGTCTTTCTGGACGGTAAAAGACACGTCCGTCTCGCCCGTGCGCGAGACGTTTTGGATGATCATGTCTATATTGATGTTTTTCCCGGCGATTTTTTTGAATATCTTAGCCGCTATGCCGGGCTTATCGGGAACGTCGCAGATAGTGACCTTCGCCTCCTTTTTGTTAACGGCCACGCCGCTGACCAGTACCTCTTCCATCATTTTGACCTCCTCGGAAATAACAGTGCCTTTCTTGTTGTGAAAACTCGACCTTATATGCAGGGGGATTTTAAACTTTCCCGCCAGCTCTATGCTCCTGGCGTGCATGACTTGGGCGCCCAGAGAAGCCAGCTCCAGCATCTCCTCATAGCTTATCCTGTCGAGTTTGCGCGCGTTATCGACGATTCGAGGATCGGCGGTATAGACGCCGTCCACGTCCGTATAGATCTCGCACACCTCCGCGTCAAGGGATTTCGCCAGCGCGACGGCGGTGGTGTCGGAGCCGCCCCTTCCGAGCGTCGTAATCTCACGGCTCGGCGTTATCCCCTGAAACCCCGCTACGATAACGATATTGCCGGCCTTCAATTCCTTGACTATTCTCCTGACGTTTATGTCTACTATCCTTGCCTTGGTATGGGAATTATCGGTCTTTATCCCTACCTGCGCGCCGGTAAACGAAATCGCCTCCTCTCCGAGGCCGTGTATGGCCATGGCCAGAAGCGCCACGGAAACCTGCTCTCCGGTGGAAAGAAGCATGTCATATTCCCTCTCCGAAGGGGCCTTGGTTATGGAACGCGAAAGCCTTATCAACTCGTCAGTGGTATCACCCAGGGCGCTTACGACCACCACTACGCTGTAGCCGCGGCGTTTGTACTGCACCACTCGCAAGGCCACACTGCGTATGCGCTCCGGGTCGGCCACACTCGAACCGCCGTATTTCTGCACTATTATTTTTTTCATAAGTCAACGCCTCTTTTTTTTCTCAATGTCCCGAACGTTTCATAAAGCATATATAATGCCAGGACAAGAAGGGCCGATGAGACAATCCCCAAAAGCCTGTCGCCGCCGCGAAAATAAGCAGGTATCTTATAGATAAGGGCGCCGGAGGCGGTCAAAAGCATAAATACGCACGGTACCGCCGTATAGACGGTCGGACGGCCTCTGCTTAAAAGCCACATCGTTATCACCAAAAGGGCGATGGCCGCGACCAGCTGGTTGGCCGCTCCGAATATCGGCCATATCTTACTCCAGTTTCCGCTAAGCCCGAGCCATCCGCTCAAGACCACAATAACCAGCGTCGCTATATACCTGTTCTTTATCCCGAAAAGCTCGTGCGTAAGATACCTGCCTATCCTTGTCGCCGTGTCAAGGGTAGTAAGTATAAACGCGTTCAGAATTACTATCGCGAAAAATCCGCCCGTGCCGCCGAGAACGGCCCTTGTAATCTCGCCGTAACCGTGCCCGAACGCGCCGATGGGGCCGGAGGCGCCTTTGCCTAAAAAACCGGCGAGCGCCGTCTCGTTCTTGAGGCCCGCGGAAACCGCAATGACGGCGAGTACCGCGACAAGGGCCTCCGCCAGCATAGCGCCGTAACCGATCTTTCGCGCCTCTGATTCGCTCGATAACTGCTTGGATGTGGTCCCGCTGGCTATCAGCGAATGAAAGCCGGATATCGCGCCGCAGGCGATCGTTACGAACAACATCGGCCACAACGCGCTGTCGGCCGCGTTCCAGCCCTTAAAAAACGGGCTTGACATATAAGGGCGCGATATCAATATGCCCGCGTAACCGAACACCACGCCGAAAACAAGCAGATACGCGGAAAGATAATCGCGCGGCTGCAAAAGTATTTGCACCGGGGCTATCGAGGCGAAGAAACAGTATATCAGCAGGATATATCCCCAGAATACCTGCGGGTTTTGCGCCTCTATCCTGACGGGGAACTTCGCGCCCAGCGAAACCAACAAGAAAATCGCGGCCAATCCAATCAGCGTAACCAGCGCGTAGTTCATCTTTTTGTTGTAAAGCAGGTGCCCCGTCAATACCGCTACGGCTATAAGCCCGATAGACGGGATAACTATCTTCGGCTCAAACGCCAGCGTCTTGGCGCAAAGATACACAAAGACCGCTATCACCAATATCAGCGTAAGCCATACAAAAGACGCGAATACCAGCTTGGCCCTGCGCGAAATAATGCCCGCGGTAAGGTCGGCTATTGACCTGCCTTCGCGCTTGACCGAAAGGACCAAGGAACCGAAGTCGTGGACCGCGCCTATAAAAATAGAACCGATGACTATCCATAGGACCGCCGGGCCCCACCCCCACAAAGACACGGCGATTATGGGTCCGATTACCGGCGCGGCGCCTGATATGCTTGAAAAATGGTGGCCGAAAAGCACCAGCCAGTTTTTGGCCGGCACGTAATCCACGCCGTCATAGTTCTTGTGCGCGGGCGTTACCGCCTTTTTCGAAACGCCGTAAAGCCTCTCGAGGCGGACGCTGTAAAAACGGTATCCGAAATAAAACGAGGCCGCCGCCAAGGCGGCGATTAAAAGAGAATTCATCTGCCGGCTCCGTCCTTCATCCAGCCATAAAACTGTTCATCAATTCCCATCCGCTTGAGAACCTCAGGCGGCTTGATTTCGCCGAGGTCTCGCTGAATACCATAACGCCATCCGGCTCAATACCCGAGCCGTACATCACAAAAGGTACGGGCTCAGAGCTATGAGTCCCAAGCGAAATAGGCGTGGCGTGATCGGGAAGAAGCATCATCCTGAAGCCGTCGGCGCCTTTAAAGCGCTCGAGCATGGTCCCTACGATGTATCTGTCAAAATTCTCGATCGCCTTTATCTTGGCGCGGATATCTTTGTTGTGTGACGCCTCGTCGGAGGCCTCCACGTGTATAAACACAAAATCCTTGTGCTCCAGCGACGCCGCAGCGTAATCCCCCTTCCCTTTGTAATTCGTGTCGTAATATCCGGTGGCCCCGGGCACCTTTATCGGATCCAGCCCTATCAGCTTTCCTATGCCGTTTATGAGGTCAACGGCGGATATTATGGAACCGGTCACACCGTATTTTTCCTCAAAACTCGGCAGTGTCGGTTTAGTCCCCTGCCCCCAAAGCCATATCATATTTCCGGGGTTTTCCTTCAAATCGACTCTCACCTTATTTATCTCATGGCCGGTCAGGACCGCTTTGGATTTTCTCATAAGTTCTATTAAAAAATCGGAGCCCTTGCCTTTCGGCAGGTTTTTTTCTATAACCTGGCCCGTTATATCATGCGGAGGCATATATGATATTTTGCCGAGCTTCTGCCGGCCGTTCTTCACGACCATGAGATGGCGATAGCTCACTCCGGAATAAAATTTTACCATATCGCCGCCCAGCTCCTTGTCCAGGGCGCCTATGAGCATCTCTGCCTCCTTGCTGGTAATATGGCCGGCGCTGTAATCTCTGAGTACGCCGTTATCTTCCGTAACGAGGTTGCATCTGAAGGCCACATCGTCCTTGCCTAAATCTATGCCCATATTCGCGGCCTCAAGCGGGCCGCGTCCCGAATAATACTTAACCGGATCGTAGCCGAGTATCGCGAGATTCGCGACATCACTGGCCGGCGTCATGCCCCTTGGTATAGTAGCGGCCAAGCCGACCTTTCCGTTTTTCGCCATAAACGCCATATTCGGTATCTTGGCGGCCTCAAGCGGGGTCCTTCCCCCGAGCTCCTCCAGCGGATAATCCGCCATACCGTCCGGCACCATTACTATGTATTTCATTTTATCTCCCGCGTATTTTTCCTTTTAAACGACGCCTTGTATCGTAGGGCGTTGTGCGTGATGCGCATTGCGCAACTCTTCAACTGCGCATCGCTATAGCCCGGCCTCCTCCAGCACGGCCTTTATTTCATTCTTTACGGTCTTCGGCTTCTCTACGCTCGCAATGGCCCTGTCAGGGTCTTTCAGGCCGTGGCCGGTCAAGATGCAGACTATCTTCGAACCTTCCTTGAAGTAACCCGTCTTTTGAAACTTCAACATACCGGCTACGGACGCCGCCGAGGCCGGCTCTACGAAAAGTCCTTCTTTCCGGGCAAGTATTTTATAGGCGTCCAGGATCTCCTCATCGCTGACCATATCTATCGCGCCTCCGGAGGCATCCCTGGCCGCCAATGCCTGTTTCCAGCTGGCGGGATTCCCTATCTTTATGGCAGTCGCGATCGTCTTAGGATTCTTTATTATATGGCCCTTCACTATGGGTGCCGAGCCAGCCGCCTGAAAACCCAGCATCTTAGGGGCGCTTTTTATGATTCCGTTTTCCCTGTATTCCGTGTAGCCCTTCCAGTACGCGGTTATGTTGCCGGCGTTGCCGACCGGTATTATATGATAGTCGGGTGCCGCGCCGTCAAACGCGTCGCATATCTCGAAGGCCCCTGTCTTCTGCCCCTCGATCCTGTTTGGGTTGATTGAATTCACCAGCGTTATCGGATATTTTTCCGTGATCTCCCTGGCGAGTTTAAGCGCATCGTCAAAATTCCCGTCTATGGCTATGACCTGCGCGCCGTGAATCAGCGCCTGCGCCAATTTTCCCAGGGCGATCGCGCCTTCGGGAATCAGCACGATGCATTTTATCCCCGCCTTATTGGCGTAGGCGGCGGCCGAAGCCGACGTATTGCCGGTGGACGCGCACATCACCGCGCCCGAGCCTTCCTCAAGCGCCTTACTCACGGCGACAGTCATCCCCCTGTCCTTAAAAGAGCCTGTCGGGTTCAGGCCCTCGTATTTCAGGTACACGCTTATGCCCTGGCCCAACATGTCGCTCAAATGACAAGCGTATATTAACGGAGTATCTCCCTCGTTAAGCGTAACGACGGGCGTTTTTTCATTTACGGGCAGATACCTTTTATAGCGCTCTATAACACCCCTGTACATCATCTCATCTCCATTCTTATAGCCACCGGCTTACCGTCTATGGCGTTGAGCCCTTTGATGATTTTAAGCGCCTTTCTCAAATCCGACTCCATGGCGTCGTGCGTTACCATGACTATCGGCACCGTATGTTCCCTGTGCCTTTGCTTCTGCGTAACGCTGGCTATGCTTATCTTAAACCTCGCGAGCACGCCGGATATAGAGGCGAGCACGCCGGGCTTGTCCATGGCCATAAACCTTATGTAATACCTGCTCTTCACTTTTCCTATTTCCTTAATGCCCCGCACGCCGGATCGAAAAACCATATCGGGCATTCTCAAATTTTCGCCCCTCGCTATGGACCCCGCGATATCCATCACGTCGGAGATGACCGCGCTTGCGGTCGGCTTTTCACCGGCCCCTTCTCCGTAAAGCAGGCTTTCGCCTATCATGTCGCCCTTTATGTAAATGGCGTTATCTGCGCCCTTAACGCCGGCCAAAAGATGCCTTGAGGCCAAAAGAGTCGGATGCACCCTGACGTCAAGCTGCCCTCCGTCGGCCTTAGCAATGGCCAAAAGCTTTATGGAATACCCGAGCTCCTTCGCGTACCTGATATCGCGCAGCTCCACATTCTCGATGCCCTCCACGAACATCTTCTTAACGTCAACATATCTGCCGAACCCCAACAGCGTCAGGATGGCGAGCTTATGAGCGGAATCTATACCGTTTATATCCAGCGCCGGGTTTTTCTCGGCTATCTTCATCTTCTGGGCGCTTTTCAACGCGGTCTTAAATGATTCGCCGTTTTCCTCCATATCCGTAAGGATGTAGTTTGAGGTGCCGTTTATAATTCCGTAAATGGCGTGGATTTTGTTGGATACGAAATCCTCGCTCAAGGCCTTCACTACGGGTATCCCGCCGCCGACGCTGGCCTCAAACCTCACGGTAAGGCCTTTTTTCCTGGCAAACGAGAATATCTCCCCGCCGCTCTCGGCCAAAAGGGCCTTGTTCGCCGTAACCACGTGCTTGCCTTCTCTAAGCGCCGCCATAATAAATTCTTTGGCGGGATGCATGCCCCCGATAAGCTCTATCACGATATCGATCTTAGGGTCCTTTAAAATATTATTTGCGTCCGCGGTAAGCCTTGAGGGGTAAACTTCGGACGATCTTCTTTTTTTAGGGTCTTTCTCCGCGATTTTCGCCAGATCCACCGAGATATCCAGCTTTTTCTTGATAAAAGAACCTTTGGAGGCAAAGGCCTTCGCGACGCCGGAACCTATGGTCCCTAATCCTATAAGTCCTACCCTGACTTTTTTCATATGGCACCTTTCTATTAACGCGCTGCCGGTTCTCCGGATGAGTCCGGCCGCCGCAAATAAATCTGCCGCTTAGGCATAGTGTGGTCGGGGGGACCAGATTCGAACTGGCGACCTCTTGCACCCCAAGCAAGTGCGCTAAACCAGCTGCGCTACCCCCCGATTACAAAACCTACATTACCCAAAATGCCGCATACCAAAATAGGCGTCTCAAGCAACCCCAAGCCCCGCCATGCTCCGCGTGGCGGGATTAATTCGCAATATGATTTATGTCACAGACAATTAATCGCGCGCTCCATAAATCATTTGCTCATTGAACAAGTGCGCTAAACCAGCTGCGCTACCCCCCGATTACAAAACCTACATTACCCAAAATGCCGCATACCAAAATAGGCGTCTCAAGCAACCCCAAGCCCCGCCATGCTCCGCGTGGCGGGATTAATTCGCAATATGATTTATGTCACAGACAATTAATCGCGCGCTCCATAAATCATTTGCTCATTGAACAAGTGCGCTAAACCAGCTGCGCTACCCCCCGATTACAAAACCTACATTACCCAAAAT